>ENA-ORTW01001529-ORTW01001529.1-human-gut-metagenome-genome-assembly--contig:-NODE-1529-length-24109-cov-3.763324_pt1 | contig 24109 bp, 17 predicted proteins | sample MGYA00242072_ERZ509193 | MGnify/ENA primary metagenome ERZ509193 (study PRJEB26280, sample SAMEA2338813) | human gut metagenome | biome: human gut; feature: human-associated habitat; material: faeces... | reverse complement strand
TTATATATAAAAAATATATTTATAATTTTTCTCAGAATTTGGAGAATGAGACATTCAGTAAAAATGATAATCTGAAAAGACTTTTATTGATTATGGATAAATTTAAAATTCAAATGTTTTATCCTGTCGTACTAAAGCTGCTTTCAGAAAATGTCGTTCATTGTGATTTAAAGAAAAAAGAGGTGGAAAGTGACTTAAACAGTGGTAAATGTACTACAGGCGCACATTGTCTTGAGACCTATATAGTCCGCCATAAAATTACAGGTTCGAGTACTTCACAGTATTCAAAAAAATGTTTGGATGTAATCAGAAACGGTTTTTCTGTTCTCTATTCAGACGCTAAATCAAATAAAGTGCAGATTATTAACGATGAAAATGACAGGATAAGGGAGGAGCTTGAGCACCCTAAAACCGATGTCGCAAAGATGCTTCTATTTTGTCTCGAGCTTGAAAAATGGGATGAAAAGGATGATATAAGTTCATTTTCATACAATTTTGAATTGGAACATATTATGCCGAAACAGTGGGAACAGTATTGGGCTTTGACGAGGGGAAATTCATCTCCTGATGAAAGAAATGCAGCGATTAACAGCATAGGGAATATGCTTTTGCTGAGCCAGGGGTTGAACAAGCACATCAAAAACAGGGAATTTCGTATAAAGGTAGAAGGTGAAATAAAAGGAAAGAAGAAACTGGAGGGTTATAAGGATAAGACACAGTTAAAGACTACAAAAGAAATAATAGATGCGTACAATAATGGAAAAACAGATTGGACTGAGACAGATATACATAACAGGACGCATGAAATATATGAGGCTGTAATTTTACATTGGAATATAGAATAAAGGGAGGAGGCATCAAAAATGGGCAATGTCGATGAAAAACTGGTCAAATCAGTAATGTTTGAAATCCTTCATCTTGAGCGAAAGAACCTGAGAACTAAGGCACTCACTGACCAGAAGATGTCGGAGGAGATAGGGAAGATTATCAGCGAAAATCTGAAACTAAGCAAATAGCGGGGAGGAGAAGGTACGAATGAAGTTTAAGACACTTAAAATGAAGAATTTTATGCGTTACAAGGGTGTGAATGAGATTGATTTTAGCTGCGACGAGGAGCACAATGTTACGGTGGTATTGGGGGATAACACCGTCGGCAAGACGACGATAGCGCAGGCATTCCGCTGGTGTCTGTATGGGGCGATTATGACCGAGCGTGGAAAGAAGGAGAGCGATTATCAGCTGCTTAATAACGATGTCCTTGCAAAGCTCGATGCGAACAGGACAGCTACGGTGTTCGTTGAGATAACGGCGACGGACAATGAACATCTGTATACCGTTCACAGGGAGATTGAGTACATGAGAGTGTACCCGAAATTTCTCGCGAAGGAGTCCTACAAGACTTTGAAAATGTATATCGCCGATGTGGACAGCCCTGACATAAAGCGCGAGGTTGAGCCGGGTGTAAATCATGTCAAAATCGACGAATTTATAAACGAGCTTTTTCCTAAAAATCTGTCGCATTATTTTCTCTTTGACGGTGAGCGATGGGGCGATTTTGCACTGAACGGAGTTCGCGAAAATATCAAGGAGTCAGTGCATATTTTAACGGGTCTGTCCGCGTACAAATCGGCAATGATGCACCTTAAGGATATGGGAGACAACTCTGTAATTAAAAAATTCAGGAAAAATATTCAGGGCAAAGGAAACATATATGACGACTATGAGCGTGACAAGACGAGATTGGAGCGGGATATTGAGAGATGTCAGAAGCAGATAGAAAGCCTGGACGCGACAATCAGCCTTTGTAATAAAAAGTGTGAGGAGATTGAGCTGTATCTGGAGGCGAACAAGGACACGGAACAGCTTCAGCAGGCATATAGGCAGTGCCAGAGCGTGATTAGGGCGCAGAGTGAAAGATATCTCGCAAATTACAGGACGTTTGTGCTCGAGTATAACGCAAATGCGTACAGAATGTTTGCAAAGCCACTTATCGAGGCTTCGTTAAGGTTGGTAAAATCGATAGCGGGCGAGAGGCGTGACATACCGCATATGAGGCAGGCGAGCATTGATTTCATAATAAGGAGCGGGCGGTGCATATGCGGAACCCCGATAACGAAGGACTCCTATGCACTCGAATGTCTGCTTGAACAGAGAAATTACCTCCCGCCTGCCGACATGGGTTCTCTTCTAGGGGAATTTGAGAAAACCGCCAACCGCTGGAACAGGGGCGAAGATGATTTGTCCGAGGACGCGGCAAAGGTTGACGACAGTGTCAGGGACTATGAGGAAAACTGTATCCAGCTTCAGAAGATTGAACAGAAAATGAGCCGGAATATTAATTTTTCCGAAAAGAGGGCTGAGCTCAAGCGCTACAGGAATGAGGCGAACAGCGCTGCGCTGAAAAAGGGTGAGCTAAAGAGCGCCATAGCATCAAATCAGAGCAGAATTCAGAGCATTGAAATCCAAATGAGAAATCAGGAGGCTAAAAATGCCGAGAATGAAAAGTGGCGGAGAAAGATTGAACTTGCGGAAGCTGTGTACGACAAAATCAGTGCTGACTTTTCCGAGCGGGAGAAGAAAATTTTTAATGACTTTAACAATGAAATACAAGAAAATTTTTCAAAGATGTTTAACGCAAAGGACAAGAAAATAAAGCTTACCGAAAATTATGAGATACAGATGTGCTACAAGACTGACATAGGAGGCTACAGGGAGGAGAAAAATCTGTCCGAGGGAGAGAAGGTTGCCAGAAATTTTGCATTCATTGTCACGATAATGGATTACAGCCGCCGTAAAAAGCTGGAGTACAACAGCGGCAATGCAGATATGGACAATGACGGAAAAGACACGCTCCCTATCGTTCTTGACGGACCATTCTCAAAGCTTGGCGAGGAGAATATTTCGCTCGTGGCGAATGTGCTTCCGCAGGTTTCGGAGCAGGTGATTGTGTTCATGCTGCGAAAGGACTGGGCGTACACGGGGCTGGACAAATATGTCGGGGCAGAGTATTCGATTGACAAGAAGCCCGATGAGAGCTTCGCATCAATAAGAAAGGTGGACAGGGCATAGTGGCGGATTTTGAATTTTTTAAAAAGCAGTTTGAGTTTGTAGGTAAACATGCTCGTATGGTTAGTGAACTTTGCGTTTCCAATGATTATGAACATACATATTTCAAGAGATATATAGATGTATATATTTTTGCTGCCATAATAGGCATAAGGATTGACAGAAAGGCCTCGCGGGATTATTCACCTGTTGAGACTAAGAGTATTTTGCCAGAGCAGATGATAAATGCCAAGGAGGACTTGGATTTCATAATGCAGATGATGGTGATGCTTGACCCGGCTTCCGGTGCGACGGACGAGGACAGGGTGCGCGAGGCATTCAGGGGGGCTCAGACAAAGGAAGAGTATGATAGACTTATGGGAACCTTCAACGACTATGTGAGAGGAGGCGTAGAGGAACTCTATGAGAGGCTTGTTGTACGCAAGCCCGACTCCGAGGACAGATTCTACGACGAAAAGACGGCTAACCTGATGGCACTCTATGACAGGTTTGCGCCTAAGGAGGAGTGAAAATATTATCATATACAAATATAGTTGATTTCTAATAAAAAATAGACAAATTTACAAAATAAGTCTTTACTTTTCTAAATAGATGAGATATAATAAAAGCACGTTATATCATACCAAGCGATAAACGGTTACAACAATAAGGTCGCCGCCTTTGGTGGTGTACCTCAAAGCTCTAATCCCATCTAAAGTGAATACTTTAGGTGGGATTATCTATTTTACGCGGAAAGAGAACAAGAATAATTATTAAAGCGAATCAAATAATTATATCCAATCCCTTATTAGAAACATTATATATCATATGTTATATATCGCTTGGGTAATAGTATTTTTATAACGGCATATGAGAGAATATTTATTTGATAAATAAGGTTTTGGAAGAAAGGAATATTTATGGAGGAAATGAAGCATTTAAACAGAAAAGCAGAGGTACCTAAGCCGACAGATTTGAATTACAGAATAGGGCTTGATATAGGTATCGCGTCGGTTGGGTGGGCTGTGCTTGAGAACAATACCCATGATGAGCCGTTCAGGATTATTGATTTGGGAGTGAGGATTTTTGATACGGCGGAGCAGCCTAAGACGGGGGCGTCGCTTGCACTGCCAAGGCGTGAGGCGCGTTCAGCCAGAAGGAGACTCAGAAGACGCGGGCACAGATTAGAGCGCATCAAGAAGCTTTTTGAGGCGGAAGGACTTATCAACATTGAGGAGTTTGAGGCACGCTACAAGAGAACAGGGCTACCTGACGTGTATAAGCTAAGATATGAAGGTCTTGACAGAAGGCTTACTAATGATGAGCTGGCACAGGTTTTGCTGCATATTGCTAAGCATAGAGGATTTAAGTCTACGAGCAAGGCGGCAGACGGAGCCGATTCGGATACTGGAGAGGTTAAAAAGAGTATAAGTGCTAACAAGACACTTATGCAGGAGAAGAGATACCGCACGGTCGGTGAGATGATTTATCTTGATGAAAAATTCCGCACTGATTGTCCTTGGAATGAAAACGGATACATACTCACACCACGCAATAAGTCGGGTGATTACAAGCACACGGTTCTTAGAGATATGCTTGCCGATGAGGTGATGAAGATATTTAAGGCGCAGAGAGCGTTGGGAAATGATGCTGCTACAGAAAAGCTTGAAAGGGCATATCTTGACATTATGCTCAGTCAGCGTTCATTTGACTTGGGACCTGGCGCTCCGAGCAGGTACGCCATGGAGGGCTTTGAGGACAGAGTCGGGTTGTGTACCTTCGAGGGTAAGAACGGAGAAAAGCGTGCTCCAAAAGCTGCTTATACCTCTGAGTTTTTTGTGGCGCTTGAGAAGATAAACCATACGAAAATAGTGTCTGCCGATGGGAGTACAAGATTTTTTACGAGCGATGAGCGCCATGCCATTATAGCTCTTATGCACAGGCAGCAGACGGTAAAATACACCGCTGTGCGTAAGACGATTGGTTTAGCGGAGGAGGATAAGTTCTATAATCTTAATTATAGTCAGAAATCGGGAAGCAAAAAATCTCCTGAAGATACAGATTTCGTGAAAATGGAGAACTATCACAAGATACGCAAGGCTCTTAGGGAAGAGGTTGCATCGGAACATTTGTCACCGGATAAGATAAAGCTGTATGACGACATAGCTAGGATACTTACATTGTACAAGAACGATGACAGCAGAATAAGGCGTTTGGCTGAACATGATATCGCTTCGGAATGTTATGATGCATTGCTGGAAATGTCACCGAGTAAATTTCATAATCTGTCACTCAAGGCCATGGGAAAAATTATCCCGTTTCTGCTTCAGGGAAATACTTACGATAAGGCTTGTGAGCTTGCAGGGTATGATTTCAGGACTGAGAATAACGGCGAAAAGTCGATTTTGTTAAAAGGTAAAAATATCACCAACATTGTAAATGATATCACGAACCCTGTTGTCAGACGCTCGGTATCGCAGACCATCAAGGTCATAAATGCGATTATACTCGAGTATGGCAGTCCACAGGCTGTGAACATTGAGCTCGCAAGAGAAATGTCAAAGGATTTCGATGAGAGAAGGAAAATGAAGTCTGACATGGAGACGAGAGAGAAGGAAAATGACAAGGTTTTAAGTCGCGTCAGGGAATACAAGCCAAATCCGACTGGGCAGGATATAGTAAAGTTCCGTCTTTGGGAAGAGCAGGGAGGAGTATGTCTTTATTCGGGAGATAAGATTGATATAAATGACCTTTTCTCATCGAATGGAGGGTATGATGTTGACCATATATTGCCATACAGCATTACCTTTGACGACTCATATCGCAATAAAGTACTTGTGAAGGCTTCGGAGAACAGGCAGAAGGGCAACAGGACACCTTATGAGTATATCATGGCTGAAAAAGGCGAGCAGGCGTGGAACGAATATGAGACTCTGGTAAGAAATACGGTTAAGGATTATAAAAAACAGCTTAAGCTCCTAAAAAAGCATATATCTGACGAGGAGAAAGCAGAGTTTAAGGAGCGTAACCTCACAGACACAAAATACATAACAAGAATTATTTACAATATGATACGCCAGAACCTTGTATTAAAACCTTACTTCAATCTCGAGAGGGAGAGAAAAAAGCAGGTTATGGCTGTAAACGGCGCTATAACACATTATCTCAGCAAGAGATGGGGACTCGCTGGCAAGGACAGACGCACCGACACCCATCACGCACAGGACGCTGTTGTCATAGCATGTACAACCGATGGAATGATTAACAGGATATCCCGCTATTCAAAGGGCAGAGAGTTAGCTTATTCGAGAGGCTTCGGGTTCGTGGACGAGGAGACGGGAGAAATATTAAACCGCGACAATTTTTCACGCGAGGACTGGGATGAGAAGTTCGGCGTAAGGCTTCCGATGCCATGGGAGCATTTCGTAGACGAGCTGGATATTCGTATGTCAAGATATAGCACAATGGGAGAAGGTGTTTCCTCGGGAACGTCGCCGAGAGAATTTATTCTGTCGCACAGAGATGTGTTTAACTGGATAAATTATCCTGAGTGGATGTTTGTTGAGAGCAGACCGGGACGCAGGGGCGTACTTGACGGAATATTTGTCTCGCGAATGCCAAATCACAAGGTCAGCGGACAGGCACACGAGGAGACTATACGGTCGGCGAAGTATTATGAGGACGGAGGTTGTGGCGTTGAAAAGGGTTATGTTGTGTACAAGACTGCTATTACAAATCTGAAATTAGATAAAAATGGGGAAATATCTAATTATTTTAATCCTGAAAGTGATAGTTTATTGTATAATGCTTTGGTAAAGCGATTGAAAGACTATGAAAATGACCCTAAGAAAGCTTTCGAGAAGGCATTTTATAAACCTAAATCAGATGGAACAAATGGACCTATTGTAAAAAAAGTAAAAGTGTTTGAAAAAAAGACTATAGGGGTACTGTTAGAAAAGGTAAAAGGATTTGCTAATAATGATAGCATGATTAGGGTTGACATTTATTGCGTTAATGGAAAATATTATTTTGTTCCGGTATATGCTTCTGATGTTGTAAGAGATAGATTACCAAATAAATGTGCTGCTAAAAATAAAAATTCATCAGATTGGGAAATTGTTGATGATAAATATTTTCTTTTTAGCTTATATAAAAATGATTTATTATATATAAAAAAAGACAAGCTTCCTTTAAAGAGTATAGATGAATGCAAATATCCTATACCAAATAGTAGTAAAGGGGTATATATGTATTTTGGTGGGGCAGATGTTAGTGGTTTAGCATTTTCATGTGAAGCACACGATAAATCTTTTTCGTTCAGAAGTAGTGTAGTGACGGTAGATAAATTATGTAAATGTCAGGTCGATGTACTTGGAAATGTTTCATTTGTAAAGAATGAGAAACGCATGACATTTAATTAGTTTTTGGGAGGTATATATGGGATATCGTAACATAAAGATTGACAGTTCTATGGGTCTGTATATCAAAAACGAGCAGCTGGTTATAGGCGAAAAGGGCGTCAGTTTTCCGCTGGAGGATATTAACTGCGTTCTGATAGAAAATCGGGCTGTTACGATATCAGCATATATGCTTTCGGAGTTTGCAAAACAGGGAATTGCATTGTACGCTTGCGATGAAAAACATCTTCCAAATGCGGTTCTTCTTCCGATGGCGAAGCACAGCAGACATTTCAAGCTTCTTACCAAGCAGATTGAGGTTGGAAAGCCGTTGGTCAAGCGGTTGTGGCAGCAGATTATTGTGTGTAAGATAAAAAATCAGGCATTGTGTCTCAAAGAGATGGGTCTTGATGGATATGAAAAGCTTCTTTCGATGACAAAAGAAGTGCAGTCAGGGGACAAAACGCACGTTGAGGCAAAGGCAGCGGCGTACTATTTTCGTGTTTTGTATGGCGATGAATTTACAAGAGCAGATGAGTGTATTGTAAATTCTGCGATGAACTACGCATATGCGATAATAAGGGGGCTGATTGCAAGGTCAATTGTGTGTTATGGTTTAGAGCCCTCGCTCGGAATGTTCCATCACAGCGAACTGAATGGTTTTAATCTGGCAGATGACCTTATTGAAGTGTTTAGACCATTGGTTGATTTGTATGTGGCAAGCCATTTTGACATTTCGGAGGTTGATGCCGATTTGACGCCGCAGATAAAGAGAGGGTTATTTAATATAATTAACTATGATATGTCAGTGAAAGGAGAGAAGCGCATTGTCAGCAACTGTATTGACATGCTTGTCTACAGCTATAGTGGTGCGATACAGGGAAACAGAACGGACCTGGAACTCCCGGAATTGATACCGTTGCAGGTGCATAGCTATGAATAAATTTATGAGACTGATGGTATTTTTTGATTTGCCTGTCGTAAAGGACAGGGACAGGAAAGCGGCAGCAAAATTTCGCAGATTTCTTTTAAAAGACGGATATATTATGGTTCAGTGGTCTGTATATTCAAGATTATGTAATGGCGCGGATTCAATCGAGACGCACAAGCAGCGCTTAAAGCAAAATTTGCCTCAAAAAGGAGCGGTTCGCTGTCTGATATTGTCTGAAAAGCAGTATTCATCTATAGACATTCTTTTGGGAACATCGACCTTCCACGATATGGACGAGTCTACGGATTTGATAAATATTTTTTGAAAAAAGAATGGTTTGAGAGTTAAAAATCATACATGTGACTTGCTTTTTTTGCATGAAAAAACCCCGTGAATATAAGTAATCACGGGGATTTTTCGTTCCCTATTATATCATACCAAGCGATAACTGGGAACAACAACGCTGCTGGTGGATTGTTGCCAGTGCCAGAAATTATATCATACCAAGCGATAACTGGGAACAACAACGTCTGGCAAGGTATATATTTTCACTTCCATATTATATCATACCAAGCGATAACTGGGAACAACAACCATGAGCTCCGGTTCTGCTCCCGCCAGCAGATTATATCATACCAAGCGATAACTGGGAACAACAACTCTGTGGCTTATTCTGTGGCCGTTTCCGTGATTATATCATACCAAGCGATAACTGGGAACAACAACCGTCCCGGTGCGACATGCTGCCACGCCATGAATTATATCATACCAAGCGATAACTGGGAACAACAACCCTTGGCTTCTGCATTGGTGCGGTGTATTTATTATATCATACCAAGCGATAACTGGGAACAACAACTGTATCTCCGATTTCTCGGCTTGGTTCTTCATTATATCATACCAAGCGATAACTGGGAACAACAACATCCTTTTCGCCTGTACTGCACTTCCAATTATTATATCATACCAAGCGATAACTGGGAACAACAACTCCGCTTTGCTCCACTGCAACTTGTGACCGATTATATCATACCAAGCGATAACTGGGAACAACAACCAGTAAGCCGCTTCCTGCGTCTGCTCCTGTATTATATCATACCAAGCGATAACTGGGAACAACAACTTTGCATTACAATTATTCCACTTTTTACCATTATATCATACCAAGCGATAACTGGGAACAACAACGCAAACTGTTCTTTTTCATCTGCACTAATATTATATCATACCAAGCGATAACTGGGAACAACAACATGCGGTAGATACCAGAAAAACTATCCAAAATTATATCATACCAAGCGATAACTGGGAACAACAACCAGATTTGGCAGATATTTTAATAAATTTATATTATATCATACCAAGCGATAACTGGGAACAACAACCCTTGTGCGCTATAGGTGCTGTTATTGTTTATTATATCATACCAAGCGATAACTGGGAACAACAACAATTCTCCCATGCTACAGCTCCTCAAATCCATTATATCATACCAAGCGATAACTGGGAACAACAACATACGGGGGTCATAACTATACTCAAGGTCAATTATATCATACCAAGCGATAACTGGGAACAACAACCGCTAGTGGTTTATCCACCCGACAGCAACAATTATATCATACCAAGCGATAACTGGGAACAACAACTACTGGCTATAGATTCTACCTCAAATTGATATTATATCATACCAAGCGATAACTGGGAACAACAACATAAAGAACAGACACGATACTATAGTATAATTATATCATACCAAGCGATAACTGGGAACAACAACGAATGAGCTTGACAAGCTTAAGCTTGATTTATTATATCATACCAAGCGATAACTGGGAACAACAACCACTGCGAAAGATTTTGAACCTCCAAAAATATTATATCATACCAAGCGATAACTGGGAACAACAACCCTCAACTTCTACATTAAACTCTTTATCTATTATATCATACCAAGCGATAACTGGGAACAACAACTAGAGGATCATGTTATAAAAAGAATGATGAATTATATCATACCAAGCGATAACTGGGAACAACAACTACATGGACTTCTGACATATCGGCTGAATAATTATATCATACCAAGCGATAACTGGGAACAACAACTTCAGTGCGTTCTAATTCACCGGTTCTCGTATTATATCATACCAAGCGATAACTGGGAACAACAACTCGCCCTCGGCTTTGAGGATATTCTTTTTATTATATCATACCAAGCGATAACTGGGAACAACAACCCAAAGCAGGGGCGGCAGATAGAAATTGACATTATATCATACCAAGCGATAACTGGGAACAACAACGTCTTTTGCGTAGAACGTCGCCCAGTTTATATTATATCATACCAAGCGATAACTGGGAACAACAACGTATGGCTCTAAAACTCTTTCAATGACACTATTATATCATACCAAGCGATAACTGGGAACAACAACGTCACGTCAAGAATAATATGAAAGTGTCCGATTATATCATACCAAGCGATAACTGGGAACAACAACATACTGCAAGCGCTGTGTCAAAGTCAATGTATTATATCATACCAAGCGATAACTGGGAACAACAACTCAAGCAAGATAGGCTTCTGCTGATTGACTATTATATCATACCAAGCGATAACTGGGAACAACAACAGAGCAAGCTGGCTGCTCTCCGGTTACGGCATTATATCATACCAAGCGATAACTGGGAACAACAACACTCTTTGCGGCTCTCACCGCACCAGATTTATTATATCATACCAAGCGATAACTGGGAACAACAACAGTACCTTGAAAAATTTCACAGAGACGAAGATTATATCATACCAAGCGATAACTGGGAACAACAACAGCCTAAATAAAAAGGCCTGTAGTCTTGTAATTATATCATACCAAGCGATAACTGGGAACAACAACCTCTTGTTTTGTTGATAATGATTTTATTCTATTATATCATACCAAGCGATAACTGGGAACAACAACCTGCATTGTATCAAATAAACCGCATTGGTCATTATATCATACCAAGCGATAACTGGGAACAACAACGCACCCTCTGCACGCTCTGTGACCTCTTTATTATATCATACCAAGCGATAACTGGGAACAACAACACATTGTCAGGGAACAGGCAGCAATCATGGATTATATCATACCAAGCGATAACTGGGAACAACAACTGCCATCGACACAAGCTCCGTAAGCTGAGAATTATATCATACCAAGCGATAACTGGGAACAACAACTTTATCTGTAGCGTTTTTAGCTGCATCAAGATTATATCATACCAAGCGATAACTGGGAACAACAACTAAGTGTTCGAAGCCTTCCATTGTGCGATAATTATATCATACCAAGCGATAACTGGGAACAACAACATCTCCGCTTCCCTCGGCATCGATGACAGGATTATATCATACCAAGCGATAACTGGGAACAACAACTGTGTGGCATATTCATTTTAAGATAGGCGGATTATATCATACCAAGCGATAACTGGGAACAACAACTAAAAGCCGGGCAGACATACGGGGACGTTGATTATATCATACCAAGCGATAACTGGGAACAACAACCAGCTGCGCCTTGAACGTCTGCCACTTCTTATTATATCATACCAAGCGATAACTGGGAACAACAACTCAGATGAAGCACGTTGCGTCTTCCAGTTAATTATATCATACCAAGCGATAACTGGGAACAACAACAATAGCCTTAAAAGCGTCTATACATTCCTTATTATATCATACCAAGCGATAACTGGGAACAACAACTTAAACAGCAGCTCTTCGTCTGCTCCCTCTATTATATCATACCAAGCGATAACTGGGAACAACAACATATCCGTACTTCAATGTACGGAGTTTTGAATTATATCATACCAAGCGATAACTGGGAACAACAACTCTCTGTGTCTGTGTGCTCGCTCTGCTGATATTATATCATACCAAGCGATAACTGGGAACAACAACCATGTTCATGGTCGTAGCTGCCTTCAAGTAATTATATCATACCAAGCGATAACTGGGAACAACAACACAATGGCGTGTATCTCCGTGCCTTTAAAATTATATCATACCAAGCGATAACTGGGAACAACAACAAGAAGTGCAACGACATTTGCCGGAAGCAAATTATATCATACCAAGCGATAACTGGGAACAACAACCGTGACAAACTTAATTGCAATCTGTTTTAATTATATCATACCAAGCGATAACTGGGAACAACAACAAGTTTGCTTACCTGTCCGGGTGCAAAGCCATTATATCATACCAAGCGATAACTGGGAACAACAACTATAATCTTCTGGTATCTCGTAAACATCATATTATATCATACCAAGCGATAACTGGGAACAACAACTCATGCCACGCACCCCCTATCGTCCAAGAAATTATATCATACCAAGCGATAACTGGGAACAACAACGCAAACTGTTCTTTTTCTTCTGCGCTTATAATTATATCATACCAAGCGATAACTGGGAACAACAACTTCACGGGGTAAGATAAGGCTTGCCTGTACATTATATCATACCAAGCGATAACTGGGAACAACAACGTATGATATGCAGCAGAGCATGAACGCAGAATTATATCATACCAAGCGATAACTGGGAACAACAACTTTTCAGCCACCACTTCATCATGTGTCTTGATTATATCATACCAAGCGATAACTGGGAACAACAACAGTTTTGTAAACACAGTGCCGGAGCTTACAATTATATCATACCAAGCGATAACTGGGAACAACAACGTGGGGAAATGGATCAGAGAGAAAAGAAAAATTATATCATACCAAGCGATAACTGGGAACAACAACTGTACGATGCAAGGAAACCAACCGCGCCAAATTATATCATACCAAGCGATAACTGGGAACAACAACCGGTGTGCAAAGTCGTACCAGTTTAAGCCCATTATATCATACCAAGCGATAACTGGGAACAACAACAAGGAAAATGCGAATAATGCCGATTTGCTTATTATATCATACCAAGCGATAACTGGGAACAACAACAACGGAACGGTATTTAATGGCGGTGAACTTATTATATCATACCAAGCGATAACTGGGAACAACAACTTTGGCGGTTGGGCGTGGTAGAATGGAATGATTATATCATACCAAGCGATAACTGGGAACAACAACCGAACCATAAATGCTCTCAATTCTGCTTAAATTATATCATACCAAGCGATAACTGGGAACAACAACGTTGCCTTTTGTCCAGATAAAGGGTAGTATATTATATCATACCAAGCGATAACTGGGAACAACAACGATGTGCCTTATGCAACAGCACTTGGAATAATTATATCATACCAAGCGATAACTGGGAACAACAACTGGACGCAGCAGTCATTCACGTTGATGAAATTATATCATACCAAGCGATAACTGGGAACAACAACACAACATCCGTTCCGGTCACATCGTCATGATTATATCATACCAAGCGATAACTGGGAACAACAACTACGTAGCAGGCGAGATTATGAAAGGTTTTATTATATCATACCAAGCGATAACTGGGAACAACAACTGTCTACTGCATCCGTCTGTCTGCACATAGATTATATCATACCAAGCGATAACTGGGAACAACAACTGTAACCGCATACACTCTGCCGTCAAGTATATTATATCATACCAAGCGATAACTGGGAACAACAACACATTTCTTTCATATCTCGCCATACATTCCATTATATCATACCAAGCGATAACTGGGAACAACAACGGATTCATCTTCCCCACTGTCGGGACCTGTATTATATCATACCAAGCGATAACTGGGAACAACAACTTGGATTCTTTTCTTACCGGCTTCTCCTGCATTATATCATACCAAGCGATAACTGGGAACAACAACCAGTTGACCGCATCGTCTGAGTTATCTGCTATTATATCATACCAAGCGATAACTGGGAACAACAACCCTGTCTGTGTCCTCTGCTGTTGCTCCGCTATTATATCATACCAAGCGATAACTGGGAACAACAACAGAAAAAGAAATTCTTTGGGCATATACTGAATTATATCATACCAAGCGATAACTGGGAACAACAACATGGCGTAGTAGTCATAGACCTTGCCATCTATTATATCATACCAAGCGATAACTGGGAACAACAACACACAGTCGCGAATGTGTGAGCGCCTCAGAATTATATCATACCAAGCGATAACTGGGAACAACAACAATTACATTTTGGTTTTTCGCAGAATGAAAATTATATCATACCAAGCGATAACTGGGAACAACAACTAAATCACAATGTATGCTGTCGGTGTCGGCATTATATCATACCAAGCGATAACTGGGAACAACAACAAATCAGAGGGTGGGTAGATGAAGATATAATTATATCATACCAAGCGATAACTGGGAACAACAACATTTCAGCAATCTTATTCTGCGATAAAGGATTATATCATACCAAGCGATAACTGGGAACAACAACCAGACGTTCCAGCTTTTCATACACGGAATTATTATATCATACCAAGCGATAACTGGGAACAACAACGACTGGACGAGGATATATTCATGCAGTACGATTATATCATACCAAGCGATAACTGGGAACAACAACTGAAGTGAGACGATTGGTAAAAAGGTTATGATTATATCATACCAAGCGATAACTGGGAACAACAACACAAGTGCCGAATTGGGATATGTATTGCATATTATATCATACCAAGCGATAACTGGGAACAACAACAGCACCCGGACGTCTACAACGCAAGGTTCCATTATATCATACCAAGCGATAACTGGGAACAACAACAAAACAATATCTGACGTTTGCACCTGTTCTATTATATCATACCAAGCGATAACTGGGAACAACAACGTCAGGTGATGACAAGGTTTCCTCTGCTGCATTATATCATACCAAGCGATAACTGGGAACAACAACCAGCGAACCTCATTCCTGCTTGACGGTTTCATTATATCATACAAAGCGATAACTGGGAACAACAACCAAGAACCTGTTTCGCTGTCTTTTCATCGAATTATATCATACCAAGCAATTACCTCCTACCATGCTTCGGCGGACTTAAGATGAGCAATATACCACAGATTGAGAAGAATACTACCAGGATTGGAACAATGTGAAGCACCAGAAATACTGCGGCGGCAATCAAAGCAATAAGAATTAAAATAATAATCAAGATAATAATTTGTCGGGTCTCCTTGAAAGTGAAAACAGTGATTTTATGATTCTTTTTGATTATATATCATTGCACTATGATTGTGAACAATAATTTTGCAAAAATATAACAATTAAGCTGCTATTGAAGTTTTGGCAAGATTGGAATTATTATTCAAATAAACTATCCAAGAAAACTATTTAATAATTGAATCTTGTCATTGACTAAGCAAAAACATTTTACTACAATAAATAGAGAAAATCAGAGGAATGCCAGAGGATAAAAACTACATAACATCAGAAGAATAGAAGAAAGACAAGCTAATTATAAATATTGCTGTAGCTGCTGTATATTATGCGAAATTGGAAGCTAACTTTAAAAAATTCTAGGCTGAAGCATTTATTAAAATAATAGGAACTTATAAGAAAAAGCCTTTAAATAAAAAGAGCTTTAAAGATAGACACAAATTTTTGAATTTTAAATAGATTACCTATTTGAACTAATTAACTATTTAAACCAATATAAAGGAGGCAAACTTTATGAAAAAAATCCGCTTGACCTACAATGCCCCGGTGACACTCACATTTGTGCTGCTGTGTTTTTCGGCAACGCTACTAAATTATATGACACAGGGGTCGAGCAATGCGCTTTTGTTTATGACGTATCATTCGTCGCTCACCAATCCGCTGACATATTTGCGGTTCTTCACGCATGTGCTTGGACATAGCGGGTGGATGCATTTTATAGGAAATGCCTCATATCTGCTGTTGCTTGGACCTATGCTTGAGGAGAAGCATGGAGGGGACAATATTTTGAAGATCATTCTTGTCACAGCACTTGTGACAGGACTTATAAATTATATATTTTTTCCGCGGGTTGCACTCTGCGGTGCGAGTGGAGTTGTGTTCGCATTTATATTGTTGACATCGTTTACGAGCTTTAGGGAGGGAGAAATTCCTATCAGCTTTGTGCTTGTAGCAATGATTTACCTTGGTCAGCAGGTGTATGATGGTATATTTCTGGATGACAATATATCTAATATGGCACATATCGCAGGAGGAATTGTCGGTTCAATCACAGGATACAAATTTAACAAGAGAAGTTAACAATAGTATTTACAATCGAAGATAAATGTCTGCAATACTAGTTACACTCCTGCGTCATATTTGCCGGTGACCACAGTGCAATTATTGCAGCTGCAGCAGCCCTCAGTTAAAAAACGCACACAATAGCCGGATTGGTATTATTTGTGTCAGGACAGCCTGAAGGCAGAATTGTAAAATATTTGTGAATAATGAGCAATGGCACTGTAAATTTCTTGAAAAACGAAAAAAACTGTATTACAATAATCACGTATGTTATGAATAGGAGAATAAAAGAAAAAAAGAAACGAGGACGTGGTTATGGATGCTGTATCGGTAACATTATTATTTCTGGGACTGTTTAGCGGTATCGCACTTTTCCTGTATGGTATGAGTGTGATGGGAGATGGTCTTAAGAAGGTTGCGGGAAATAAGCTTGAGACGCTTTTATATGGGCTGACAAGTACTCCGCTTAAGGGAATTTTGTTGGGAGCGGGGGTTACAGCTATTATACAGTCATCCTCAGCAACATCTGTTATGGTAGTCGGATTTGTAAATTCCGGTATGATGAAGGTTGTACAGGGAATTGGTATCATAATGGGTGCTAATATAGGAACGAGCATCACAGGGTGGATTCTATGTCTGTCGGATATTCAAGGGGCAGGTGGTGTTGCGGCACTTCTGTCATCATCAAGTATTGCCGCTATTGTTGCGATAGTCGGTCTTTTTGTGAGAAACCTTTCAAAGAAGGAGACTCACAAGGCTATAGGTGATATTATGTTTGGATTTACCATTCTTATGATTGGTATGTCAACGATGAAGGAGGCTATGGCTCCGCTTCAGGATAATCCGTTTTTTATGGGAATGCTCACGAAGTTTTCCAACCCTTTTCTTGGAATACTTCTGGGTATTATCATTACTGCGGTGCTGCAGAGTGCGTCCGCGTCTGTGGGTATTCTGCAGTCTGTTGCCATGTCGGGATATCTTCCGTTTTCAGCGGCGCTGCCTATAGTTATGGGTATTGGTGTCGGTGCAGCATGTCCTGTTCTTATGAGTGGAATGAGCTCTAATAAAAACGGAAAGAGAACAGCTCTTGTATATCTTTTTAATGATCTGGCAGGTATGATTATCTGCGGAACACTTTTTTACGCAATACAGGCTGTGGTGACTCGTGGTGGACAGTTTGCATTTATGGATTTAGAGATGAAATCAGTATCAATTGCTCTTCTCAACACCATATACCGAACGGTTACTATCATTATTCTGGCACCTTTTATTAAGCAGATTAACAAGCTTATGTTCTGGATAATCAAGGATTCACCGGATGATGTTGAAGACCAGGCGGATTTTGATTTGCTTGAGGAGCGTTTCCTTAGGAACCCTGAGCTTGCTCTTACACAGGTCGGAACAGTCATGAATGGTATGGCGAGAAAAGCACAGAAGAATGTTATGAGAGCATTTGACCTGATGGAAAATTATTCTGTTGAACAGTACAATCTTATTCAGGAGAAAGAAACTGTAATTGATAAGTACGAGGATAAGCTTGATACATACATGATGAAGATAACTGCTATAGGTCTTAACAAAAATCAGACCAGACAGAACTCTAAGTATCTTCATACAGTGAGTGATTTTGAGCGAATTGCCGACCATGCCTGCGGAATATCGCGTGCGGCGAGGGAGATAGTGGAGAAAAAGATTAAGTTCTCGGATGATGCCAACAGGGAACTGGCTATTTTATATAATGCTGTTAAGGAAGAGCTTGATATGACCGTGAAGTCATTTACCGAGGATAATATAGATATGGCTCGACAGGTAGAACCCTTAAGGATAACAGTGCGCATGCTCTGTGCGGAGCTTAAGAGAAATCATATCGTGAGACTTCAGAGCGGTAATTGTGATGCTATCAATGGCTTTGTTTTTAATGACCTTTTGACAAATCTTGAGCGTATTGTGGCACACTGTTCTAACATAGCTGTTGCGATGATGGAATTTGAGTCCGATGATTTCAATACGCACCAGTATCTTAAGGATATGAGAAATTCCGAGGTATCCGATATGGCGAAGGACGTTAATTACTATTCGGAGAAATATTCAATTGAAATGACTGCACAGAAAGCTGTGCAGGGCAGATAGTCGTGCAGGGCAGATAGTACCACGGCAAAGGACAAGCTATTAGCGTATAATAATAAAGCCCCATCTGACAGGTAAAGCTGTGAGATGGGGCTTTATTATTATTTTTTACTGCGATTAAGGCGTGTGAACTCACGGGCGATTACCAGAATGGATTCATTGTATTCGAGAGGAAGTGTTGACATCATGGAAACAACATCTTTTTGCATGTCATCTTCGGCATCTTTTCCAAAAACTATTGTGTCCAGTGAAACCTGAAGACCTTTTGAAAGCTTGATTAGGGTGTCCACGGACATGGATTTTCGTCCGTTCTCGATTTCTGATAAGAATGTTACAGATATTCCGACTTTTTCTGCGAGCTCCTGTTGCGTCATATTAATGGAACGCCTAAGCTGGTAAATCTTATTACCTATGATACGATTAGTATCATGGGAAGTACAATTCATATAAAACCTCCTGTACATTATTTATTGTTAAAGTAAAATTTAACGATAAATACAAAATACCAAAAAACAAGGACTATTGAAATTAACTAGCAAGTAATATTGGTTAAACTACTGTTGAAAGTATTGACATAAATAATTATGTATGATGCTTGTGTCAAAACATGCTTATTTAATGTACGAGTGTATAACACGCTATACATTCTAAGCTTATAGAACATGTTTTTATCACTACATATCTTTACCACTACATTTTATTACAAAATATGAATTCCGGAAATAATTAAGTCGGTATAATCCTGGCTGTCATAGGATAATAATATTCGATTGTGTAACATTTGCCGGCGCAACATTTTCATTATTGAAATGTAGAAAATGAAACATTATAATATGATGTTATAGAATAGGAAAAACAGAACATGAATATGGGGGGTAAGAAAATGGGAATAGAATTGGATGATATATTAGGTTTTAATTTTTTTCAGTACGGCAGTCCGTATATCGGAGAATGTGGCGGCATGCATTTCAGGCTGGCGCGCAATCCGCTGGAGAATGTTGTGTTCAACCATGACCCACATAAAAATGATGAGGCATTGTTCGATGTGACGATATGGAGAGGACCATATAACTATGATAAGACGAGGCAGAAAAAGACCACAGCACAGTTTCCCTTTACGGAGGATGGGCGGCTTGCTGCGGTACAGTGGCTTAATGAGAGGTATGATGAGCGTGTAGATTATTGGGCAGATGGGATTCCTCTTTTTCCTAAATATAAGACTGACCCGGACGAAACGGATACGGTTGAGGTAGATGAGAATTTGTCTGATGATACTAATTAACAAAATATCAGGAGAAAGGGAATGTGCTGTTTTATAGTCTGTAATTATCGAGGAAATCCATAGCCGCACTTGAGAGGGGAATGTTAGAGTTGACGCAATAGCTTACCTCTCTTTTTTTTATGTTCAGATTCGGGGGTGTCACTTCCATGAGTGCACCGGATTCAAGCTCGCTTTTTACAAATTCGCGTATGACACAGCCTATTCCAAGCCCTGTTTTGGCAAATTCGATAAGCAGATCCATGCTTCCTATCTCCATGAGGGTTGTCTGTGACAGCATTATATCATTGAGGTAGGAATCCACATAGGTTCTTGTAACATTATCCCTTGTAAGGAGCATGAGGTTGGCTCCGTGGAAAAGATTGCCCATATCAGTGTTTTCCCTAAGAAGAAGGTTCTTTATATACCCGGGGGATGCCACAAAGGTGTCATGGATGGAGCCTGCACTATATAATTTAAGCCCTCTCTGCGAATCGGGTGTTGCAATAAGTCCTATATCAATATCGCGGTTGTCGATTAGCGTGCGCGTATGAAGTGAGGACTGGCAGTTGATGGAGATGCTTATATGTGGGTTCCTGCGTACATATTTTTGAAGTCTTGGCAGAAGAATATATTTACAGAGGGTGTTGCTGGCTCCGAAACGTATTCTGCCGATGCCAAGCTCTTTTCTGGAATTGAGAAGCTGTTCACCTGTGGCTATCTCATTGAAAGCGTTAAAAATATGGGAATATAACAGTTCACCATCCTCGGTTAGCTGTACGCCTCTTGAATTGCGGAAGAACAGTGTGGTACCAAGCTCATTTTCCAGCTGTTTTACCGCCTTGCTTATAGCGGGCTGGCTGATAAATAACCTTTTGGAGGCGGCAGAGAGGTTCATTGTCTGTGCGACGGTGAGGAATATATTGTAGAGGTTCAGTGTGGCATGATTTATATTGGTGTTATTGTTATTCATATGGTCTCCTTGTGATATAATGGCGGATAGCTGACCCGAAAATGTAAATCAGTGTATGAGCAGTTGTATAATTGCCGGTACATTGCAGGCTGCTAGGTCTCGAAGGCAGTGGTGGTGGACATAATTGCAGGCAGTGTGGAATATAGTTATTATAACTGCAAATTATAATAACTATAAATAATATGTATTTTAAGAATAACAGAAAATGTGTTATTATTCAAGTAACAACAAATCAGACCGATGGGATTATTCGGACTGATGAACAGGAAAGAGGAATTATTATGGGTATGACGATGACACAGAAGATTCTTGCAGCGCATGCAGGTCTTCCTTATGTAGAAGCAGGACAGCTTATTGAAGCAGATCTTGATCTTGTTCTTGGCAATGATATAACATCTCCGGTAGCTATCCATGAGATGGATAAGATGAAGAAAACAGGTGTGTTTGATAAGGATAAGATAGCGCTTGTGCCGGATCATTTTGTACCGAATAAGGATATCAAGTCTGCGGAGCATTGTAAGTGCGTGAGAGAGTTTGCAAAAAAGAATGAGATAACCAATTATTTTGAGGTAGGACAGATGGGAATAGAGCATGCCCTTCTTCCTGAAAAAGGTCTTACAGTTGCAGGCGATGTGGTTATAGGAGCCGATTCGCATACTTGTACTTATGGTGCGTTAGGTGCATTCTCAACCGGAGTAGGTTCAACCGATATGGCGGCGGGCATGGCTACAGGAAAGGCATGGTTCAAGGTGCCTTCGGCAATCAAGTTCGTGCTTACAGGCAAGCCTTCTAAGTGGGTGAGCGGAAAGGATGTCATTCTTCATATTATAGGAATGATAGGTGTTGACGGAGCACTCTATAAGTCGATGGAGTTTGTTGGGGACGGAGTTAAGAATCTGTCCATGGATGACCGATTTACCATTGCCAATATGGCTATTGAAGCTGGTGGAAAGAATGGCATATTCCCTGTCGATGATATAGCAGAGGCATATATAAGAGAACACTCAACTAAGAAGTATACCATATATGAGGCGGACGAGGACGCTGTATATGATGAGACGTACACGATTGATTTGAGTACACTTAAGCCGACAGTGGCATTCCCTCATCTTCCTGAGAACACACATACCGTCGATGAGGCAGGAGAGGTAAAGATTGATCAGGTTGTTATAGGCTCCTGCACAAACGGACGCTTAGATGACCTTAGAATAGCGGCAGAGGTTCTTGAGGGCAGAAAGGTAGCGGACGGGTTGAGAGTTATAATCATTCCTGCAACGCAGACTATATATTTAAAGGCTATGGAGGAAGGAATGTTAAAGACGTTTATTGAAGCTGGAGCGGTAGTGAGCACTCCTACATGCGGTCCTTGCCTTGGCGGATATATGGGTATTCTTGCAGAGGGTGAGCGCTGTGTATCGACAACCAACCGTAACTTCGTTGGACGTATGGGACATGTGAAGTCTGAGGTATATCTTGCAAGTCCGGCTGTTGCTGCAGCAAGTGCAGTTACAGGAAAGATAAGCCAGCCTTCGGAGCTTGGATTATAATTTTTTGGATAATATTTATATAGAAGAAAAGAGGATTGGCTATGAAAGCATCAGGAAAAGTATTCAAATTCGGCGATAATGTTGATACAGATGTAATAATCCCGGCAAGATATCTGAATTCATCGGATCCTGCGGAGCTTGCTGCACATTGCATGGAGGATATAGATAAGGATTTCGTTAAGAAGGTACATAAAGGAGATATAATTGTGGCTGATAAGAACTTCGGCTGCGGTTCTTCCAGAGAGCATGCTCCTATCGCAATCAAGGCGGCAGGTGTGAGCTGCGTAATAGCTGAGACGTTCGCACGAATCTTTTACCGCAATGCCATCAACATCGGTCTTCCGATAATAGAGTGTGCAGAGGCGAGCAGGGATATCGAGGATGGTGATCAGGTGGATATCGATTTTGACAGTGGTATCATTACCAATGTCACCAAGGGAAAGCAGTACAGGGGGCAGGCATTTCCTGAGTTCATGCAGAAGCTCATATCTGCAGGAGGACTTATAAATTATATTAATAATAAGTAGAAAGATACTCACGGAAGTTTTTTGAAAGCTTGACAGAGTTGTAGAGCTTGGCATATTCTATAGCAGATATATCTTCGATGTAATTTTCAGGATATGCAGTTGTACAACCCTTGTCGCGAAGCATTGCCACAGCCTTGTTATATGCTATGGCAGCTTCGTTTTCGGAGCTGTATCTTCCTATTATATAGTTTCCATTTATATGGATACGGGAACGGTAGCTGGTGCGGCCGTTCTTTTTTATTGCCTCAACGCCATAGTAACGGTTGATTATGCGGATATTATGGTAGCGGTAGTCATGGTCATCACCATTTATAAACTCATAATCGCGTCCTTTGACAGCGTGGCTTCGTATTCCGTAGCGCGACAGGATATTCACCTGCATTCCGTAGTCAGCCACGAAAAGATACCCCTGTCTTTTCATAATCGAGTGATTTGAAAAATAGAAAAGGTCATCGACGTCGAACTTGAGGGCTTCATTTTCGGAGAGATAGTAGATAAAATAATTTTTAGCCATGTAAATAGGTGTTTTTATGTAAAAATTATTGTCACGGAAATTGAGAAGCGATATGTATTTGTCAAAGGATAATAGCCGGCAGTGCTCATGGTAGCTGTCTATGTTATAGATGCTACCTGTGTCGGACACAATTTTCTGGGCTTCGCAGTAAGCGGAGGAGGCATCGTTTTCGGCTGCAAAGCTGCCGAGACTTATATGTTTATTTTTGTATGTTACGGAGGCACGGTAGTATACTGTGCCGTCCTTTTTTTGTGCTTTGAAGGCTCCGGGAAGTGACATGGCGGTTCTCTTTTCTGTAAATTTTATTTTGGAGGCATACCTGCTGATATTATAGCTTGTTATTGTGATTCTTTCAATTCAAAGATACTTTTGATGTGTAAAGTCTGAAAATAAAATTTTCAAACTACTTATTTGGTGGCAGTACCGCAGACATTGCTTGCAGTATGCAGTGGTATAAAAATGTAAGTAGTTACATTTTTTTGACTTGTTATTTCGTTTTCATCCCGATTTTAAGCCTTTTCCCCCACTTAAATGCTTAAAATATCAAA
>ENA-ORTW01001513-ORTW01001513.1-human-gut-metagenome-genome-assembly--contig:-NODE-1513-length-24344-cov-4.250813_pt1 | contig 24344 bp, 29 predicted proteins | sample MGYA00242072_ERZ509193 | MGnify/ENA primary metagenome ERZ509193 (study PRJEB26280, sample SAMEA2338813) | human gut metagenome | biome: human gut; feature: human-associated habitat; material: faeces... | reverse complement strand
AAAGCCGATGCCGTTGATGACCTGGGCGCCGAAGCGGGACACATCCGTCCGCAGGCCGATCTCCATGGCGGTCTCATGCCAGGCGTGGGTCACCATGTAGCTCTCATACTGACTGAGCAGCATGGTCAGCGCCGCGCCCAAGCATACCAGCATATAGGTCCGGAAGCCTGCCGGCCGGCGCTTCCGCTCCCGCTCCAGTCCGATGAAGCCCCCGAAGAGCATGGCCACAGTCAGGCGCAGCAGGACGGAGGCCACGTTCATCTCCCGCAGGTATGCCAGTCCTTCCATCATTCTGTGCACACTCCTCTCTCCGCCCCGCGCCGGGCAGTCAAACAATAAAAAGGGGAGGAATGGCTCCGCCAACTCTCCCCTCTCTTTCGGCAGGTCACCTCTGCGGCAGATGTTGCCGCATATTCCCGGAAACGGTTGCATGGTTAAATAAAGCTGTTTGAACGGCGCCATTCTCAGCATTCTTGACAAATTTCGACGAACCCAAAGCGCCCAAATTGTTTCTTTTATGTTTATCACAAGCCGGAAGAGAAGTCAATATCTTCCACACTCTGGCGGAAATCTTCGGCTGATTGCCTAAAGCCTGGAGAAAAATTTGGGCAATTTCAGTCCAGCCGGGTCCCGGGGATACGAAACGGTTTTGAAGGGCACGTGTTTGAAAGTAAGCGCTGTCATAAATTTTATAGTTTCACCAATTTCCCCTTCCGCTTTTTAACAAAACTTCCGGAAAAAGCCAGCGCCGCCGCCATTTTTGTCTCTTATACAAATATATTTTTTCTATTTTTGTCTTTGCCTTATGGGGTTCCTCCTGTGTGCAAACGTTACCAATTATTGACACTCTTTTCCGGAGATGCTACAATATCCCTAAAATCCCGGAGGATCCGGAACCTAAAATTGGTGAAAAGGAGACACTCTTATGAAACAGAGCAAACGTCTATTCGCGCTGCTCCTTACCCTGGCCATGACGCTGGGAATGCTCACCGCCTGCGGCGGCGGCAACAGTGACACCTCCTCCGAAGGGGACGGTGGGGAGTCCAGCGGCAGCAACGAGCTGACCGTCTACACGGCATTCCCCGAGGCCGAGGTGGCCTACTACTTCAACGCGTTTGAGGAGGCCACCGGCATCAAGGTCAACGCTCTGCGGCTCTCCGCCGGTGAGATGCTGACCCGCGTGGCTGCTGAGAAGGACAATCCCCAGGCCTCCCTGATGTTCGGCGGCTCCACCGACAACTACATCGCCGCCTCCAACCAGGGCCTGCTGGAGGCCTATCAGTCCCCCGAGCTGTCCAACACCCCGGAGAACTATCTGGACCCCGACGGCGTGTGGAACCCCATCTATGTGGGCGCCATCGCCTTCGCCTGCAACAAGGACTGGTTTGCGGACAAAGGGTATGATTATCCCACCAGCTGGGATGACCTGTTGGATCCCAAGTATCAGGATATGATCATTATGGCCCACCCCGCCACCTCCGGCACCGCCTACACCGTTCTGGCCACGCTGATCCAGCTGAAGGGTGAGGATGCCGTGTGGGATTACCTGAAGGAGCTGGACAAGAACATGTCCCAGTACACCAAGTCCGGTTCCGCCGCTCCCAACGGCGTGGCCCTGGGCGAGGCGGCCATTGCCCTGACCTTCTCTCACGACGGTCTGCAGCCCACCACCGAGGGCTATCCCATCGAGCTGTCCTTCCCCACCGACGGCACCGGCTATGAGGTGGGTGCCATGGCCCTGATCAAGGGCGGTCCCGCTGACGAGCAGGAAAACGCCAAGAAGTTCATCGACTTCATGTGCTCTGCAGAGGGTCAGAACCTGTATGCCGAGAACAATTCCTTCCGGGTGCCCACCAACTCCCAGGCCATTCCGGCCGAGGGTCTGGTGACGCTGGACTCCGTGGCCGTCATCGACTATGATGCCGTCTGGGCTGCCGAGCACAAGGACGAGTTCGTCGCGCAGTTCGAGGCGAACATCGCCAGCTCTGAAAATCTGGAGTAATTCCGGAAGATTCTCTCTATGCCTGTAGGACTTCCTCCCCGGCGGGGAGGAAGTCCTCTTGCCAAACGCTTGAAAATCAACAGGAGGAACCCAAATGGCAAACGCTGCTGGTTCGGGCGGCAAAAGCGCCGCCCGCCTGAAAAGGCGGAACGAATCCAAGATGATCATGCGTCAGCCCATCATGCTGATCTCGATCCTTACGGTCATCGTGCTCCTGCTTTTATTCGTCATCTATCCCCTGGTGAAGATTCTGCTCTTCAGCCTGACCGATGCGTCCGGGACTTTCTCCCTGGCTACCGCGGCGGAGATCTTTTCCACCTCCCGGTATTTAAAGACGTTCGACCGCACCATGGTGCTGGGAGTGATCGTGGCAGTGATCGCCACCTTCATCGGCTACATCTTCGCCTATACCATCACCCGCACAAACGTCCCCTGCAAGGGCTTTCTGAAGACCATCGCCACCCTGCCCATCCTGTCCCCGCCCTTCATTCTGTGCCTGTCCATCATCTTTCTGTTCGGGCGGCAGGGGCTGATTACCAACGGGCTGCTGAAGATCACGGACAACGACGTCTACGGCATGGGCAGCCTGATCGTGGTGCAGGTGCTGAGTTTCTTCCCCATCGCCTATATGACCCTCTCCGGCATCCTCTCCTCCATCGACGCATCGGTGGAGGACGCCGCCTGCAACATGGGCGCCAGCCGGTGGCACACCTTCTGGACGGTCACCTTCCCGCTGTCCCTGCCGGGCATCATCTCCGGCTGCCTGCTGGTGTTCATCCAGTCTCTGGAGGACTTCTCCAATCCCGCCACCATCGGCGGCGATTTCACCACCTTATCTGTGGAAGTCTATCAAACCATCACCGGCAGCTATGACATGCAGAAGGGCTCCGTGCTGGCGCTTTTGATGCTGGTGCCTACCATGCTGGCCTATCTGCTGAACAAATACTGGGTCAACAAAAAGAGTTTCGTCACCGTCACGGGCAAGCCCACCCAGGCCCGCAAGCTCATCGATGAGCCCCATATCAAATGGCCCCTGTTCGCTGTCTGCCTGGTGGTGGCCGCGGTCATCATCCTGTTCTACGGCACAGTGGTCTTTGGTTCCTTCGTCAAGACCTGGGGCTACGACTACACCCTCACCCTGGACCAGTACACCCGCGCCTTGCAGCAGGGCTGGGACAGCCTGCGGAACTCCATTATCCTGGGTCTGATCGGAGCGCTGATCGGCGGCCTGCTGGATGCTGACGGCGCTGTCACTATGGACATCCCTGTCACGGGCAGCGAGGCGCAGATCGGCATCGACCTGACCGGCTGCAAGCGCTTCGTCAAGATCACGGGCACCGTCAGCTTCACGGGCGGCACCACCCCTGCGGCGACCGCTACCTACGCGCTCGCCCTGGGCGATCCTGCGCAGGAGCCGGTGGAGTAAGCCATGGGAACGCCTACGCTGCGCACCAATGCGCTGACCACGTTGGAAGCATTGAAGCAGCTGCTGGGCATCGACGAGACCGACACCAGCCAGGACAGCGTGCTGATCCAGCTGATCAACAGGGCGTCCGCCTCTATTGAGAACGCCCTGGGCAGGAAACTGCGCCGGAGTACCTACACGGAACGCGTGAAAGGGACCGGCAGCCAGTACCTGCTGGTGGAGAACTACCCCATCGTCGCGGTGGAGGAAATCAAGCAGGCCGGGGAGATCGTAGACCCCGGCCTGTACGACATCACCGTGCGCGGCAATGCTGGTGTGATCTACAAGGACGACGGCTGGACCTATTACGGCTTCCCCCACGGGCTGACCGGCGACGCCGTGACAGGCAGCCGGAACATCACCGTGCGCTATACGGCGGGATATATCCTGCCATGGGAAGCGACCGACGAAGCACCCGCTGATCTTCCGGCAGACCTGGAGGGGCTGGCACAGGAAATGGTGCAGTACATCTTCGGGAAGCTGGAGAGCGGCGGCAGCAGCGGCCTGAAAGCCTTCTCCATCAGCGACGTCCGCTGGGAATGGTCCGACGAAACCCCATCCAGCTGGCAGGACATCATCAATCAATACAAGCGGGTGTGGCTATGAGTTCGGTTATACGGACCCGCGACGACTGGACACCATGGTACGAGCGCACGAAGGCAGAGCTGACGCGGCTGGCAGGGGCTGAAATACATGTCGGCATCCTGGGCAGCGCCGACAGCGAACTGCTTCGCATAGCCGCCGTGCATGAGTTCGGCGCAACGATTCACCCGCGGAACGCCAAGAATCTGGCGATCCCGCTGCGGCCGGACATGAAGGGCAAAAGCCCGCGCGACGTCGAGGGCGCTTTTTTTCTGGACAACGGCGAGAATCGCTTCATCTGCCGGAAGAAGGGCAAGAAGGGCGACCAGCTGGACTTCCTGTTCCTGCTGCTGCCGTCTGTGACAATTCCGGAGCGTTCCTTCATCCGCGCCAGCTACGACGGAAACAAGGACGTGCTGGCGAAGGCGTGCGAGAACGCCGTGCGCCGCCTGATCCTGGGCGAGCTGACCGCCGATCAGGCTTGCCACAACATCGGCACCGCTGCCGTGGCAATCGTGAAGCGATACATGCGCACCGTGCAGCCACCGAAAAGCAGCCTGACGCTGGCAAGCGCGCCGGGAAAAACCGCCCCGCTGGTCCAGACCGGACGGCTGCGCGACAGTATAACCTACGAGGTGACAGGACTATGAACAGACGCTTCGGACAGCCCCGCCTACCGCGCGGCATCCTACACACCCTGACGGAGATACGCGCCCCTTCCCCGACCTACGACGCCGAAAACGGTGGACAGTGGGTACCAGGGACACCGGAGCGCATCGACTTCGAGGGCTGCGTGCTGCCTGTGTCGGAGGACGACTGGAAAACAGCCGCAGAGGGCACCTACACGGCAAACAGCCGAAAGATTTACACAAACGGCCATGCGCTGCGCATCGGCGGGCAGGTTTACGATCCGCAGGACGGCGCGACCTACACCGTGCGCGGCGATCTGGATCACGGCGTGATCCACCCGCTGCGCCGCTTCGTGGCCGACCGCAAGGGGGAGGCTGCATCGAAATGACGCAACGCGAACTGCGCAACATCATTGTCAAACAGCTGCACACATATCTGGCGGGGCCGAAGGTGGTGCTGTCGGATCAAACGGCACCGGAGGCCGACTACCCCCTGATCTACTACCAGAGCGTGCAGCAGCACATCCCAGGCGCTGCAAATATCACCACCGCCGCAGCGGACGGCGGCACGCTGACAAAATACCGGCGCGAACACGCGGAGGCCACATTCAGCTTTACCGCGTGCGGCTTTAACCGGCAAGGCAAGGATGGCCCAATCAGCGGCGACGACGAGGCACTGGAGCTGGCGGACCGCGCGCAGGGCTTCTTCCTGTTCGCTGGACGTCAGCTGCTGGCCGACCTGGGCGTCGTGGTGGTCCGCGTGGAGAACACGCAGAGCCGCAGCGCCTTCGATACCGACGAAACCGACCGGCGCTACGGCTTCGACGTGCTTTTCCGCTATGAGCGCGAAGACAAACGGGCGGTGCCTGCCATCAGCAAGCCGCCCATCACATTCACAAAGGAGGAATAACCTTGCAGGACATTATTGTTTATATCAGCCTGGACACCGCATCCAAAGAGAAGGAAACCCTTCTGCCGCTGATCCTGTCCTTTGAAGGCGCTTTTGCCTACAAGGAGTACAACAAGGCCGAGGACGTGGCGAAGGACTTCACCACCGCTTCGTCCCCCACGCTGGCGGCTGCGCAGAAGCTGTTCGACCAGATCAAGGTCGAGAACTGCCCTGGCCGCACCAAGAAGGTGGCGATCTTCGGCCTGGCGTCCGATTCTACGGCGAAGGCCACCACCGACGCGCTGGACACCCTGCGCGAGACCCACGACGACTGGTACTTCCTGATTCCTGCCGGAGCCACTGATACGATCATCACGGCGCTGTCCACCTGGGCCAGCGCGACGGTCCTGACCCTGGCGCAGCTGGAGTCCGGCATGGTGGAATCTGAGAAGCTGCTGATCGCGCAGACCAAGACCAAGTCCCTGATCACCACCGCCATGAAGGCGAACAAGCAGACCGTGATCTGCTACAATCACGACGCCGACAACACATCCATCCCCGCGGCGTGGGTGGGCCGCGTCGCCCCCAACTATCCGACCAGCGTCACCTGGAAGTGGAAGGAGCTGTTCGGCATCCCTGTCACCGACGAGAAGGGCACGGACCGTGAGGACCTGCTGGAAGGCCGCTACAACATGTATATCGAGCGCCACGGGCGCGAGTACATGAGCGAAGGCATCTGCACGGACGGCGACTTCATCGACACCGTGATCGGCCGCTGGCAGATCAAGCAGACCATGCGCAAGCGCCTGGTGAACGAACTGGTGGACACCGAGAACATCGGCTACGACGACGACGGCTTCGCGGCCATCGCTGGCGTCGTGATCGCGGCACTGGACGATGCGGTGGACAACGGCATCATTATGAAGCAGAACGGAAAGGGCTGCTACAACGTCGTGATCCCGAAGCGCGCCGACGCCACCGACGAGCAGGCCCGCAACCGCGTGATCCCGCCGATTGAATGGGAGGCCACCGTCCGCGGCGGCGTCCACGGCGTCAAAGTTACCGGCACCCTGACCGTCGCTCTGGTGACGGCCAACGAATAAGGAGGGAAAACCCATGGTATTTGATCCTGAGAAAATCTCCCTGATCGTAGCTGGCGCAAAAGTGACCGGCTATGCTGACGGCAGCAAAGTCAGCGCGGAGCATAACAAGGACGCCGTGACCCCCACAACGGGCATCCAGGGCGACACCGTGTACGCTCTGAACGCCGACAGATCGGGCACGATAAAGTTTACCCTGTTCGGCTCCAGCGCGTCGCTGGTCCGCCTGCGCCGTCTGGCGCAGGATCGTGCGCAGGTGGCTGTCACGCTGCGCAACGCAAACGACGACGGCGGCTTCATCATCAGCCATCAGGACTGCCGCATCCTGAAAGTCCCGAAGTTCGAGGGCGGCGACGACAGCGGCTCCATTGAGGTCTCTATCTACGTCCCGACGATGGTGTTCAGAGACTGATGGGCCGCAAGCGCGGCACCCCGCAGCTGCGGGGGCGTTTACCGAAATACAACGCGGAGGGCATGGTAACATGCCCTCCGAACATTCCAGAAAGGTGGTTTAGATTCAAAATGGCAAGACACGAGACAGTTAATGTGCTGGGGATCGACTACGAATTGCAGAGCGTTTCCCCGCAGTGGTACTTCGAGCAGAACGACAAATGCGGCATGACCGGCAGCGGCAGCCGCGACACGGCGCGCTATATGGACATCATGTTCAAGAACGTCGTCACATCCCCGGCCAATGTGGCAAGCAAGGGCCTGAAAGCGTTCGAGGAAAACGAGGACATCGAAACGCCGGAGCTGCTGATCCGCGAGATCGAACGCTTTCTTCGACCGGGAAAGAAGTCCGGAAGCAGCGCAGCGGCGGGCGACAAGAAATAAACAGTTCTGGTTTATGCTTTTCGACGGCGACGGCCTGACGTACAGGGACCTGAAATCCATGGACATGGCCGAGTATTACGAGTGCATCGCCGCCAAGAAGATGTTTGTCCAGCAGCTGAAAGAACAACAGCAGAAAGAATAGGAGGGGTGTTATGGCAGACAGCCGCAGCCTATCCTTCGGGGTGCAGTTTGGAACAGACACCGCACCCCTGGACGAATTAAACGAAAAGCAGCGGAAGGCGCAGGAAGAAGCCGAGCGGACCGCCGACAAGCTGGAGCAGATCGGCACCAGCCTGACCGACGTCGGCACCCGCGCCACCGCTGCTTTTAACAACGTGTCCGGCGCGGGCACGAAAATGGGCACCAGCGTGCGCAGCGCCATGCTGGAGAGCATCAAGCAGGGCGACAGCCTTGCGAAGACGCTGCGCACCGGCCTGGGGGCCGCCGTCTCCAATGTCCAGGCAAAGTTCAAAGGCATGGGAGCGGCGACCAAAAGCGTGGCGACGGACATCGGGAACGCCTTCAAGCACCCGATCCAGACCATCAAGGCCACGCTGGGCAAAGCCCTGAACGGCGCGGAGGAAGACGCCAGGGGCCTGGGCACCCAGGCGGACGACACCGGCCGCAGGCTGGATGATATGGGCAAGAAGGGCGCGGGCGCGGGTGAAAACCTGGTCGGCGTTCTGAAAAAGGTGGCGGCAGCTGCCGCTGGCCTTGCCATCATCAAGAAAGGCGTCGAAGCGATCAAAGAGTTCTGCAGCACAGCCATTGACGCCGCAGCCAATGCGGAAGAAACAAACTCCAAGTTTGAGACCGTATTCAAAGGCGCTGCGGACGCCACAAACACCTGGGCCGAGAACTTCGCGGCCGCTGCGCACCGCAGCAAAAACGAAGTGAAGGGCTTCCTGGCCGACAGCGGTGCGATCTTCACGGGCATCGGCATGGGTGCGGAGGACGCGTCCGTCATGTCGGAAATGATGACCAGCCTGTCCTATGACCTTGCCAGCTTCAACAATCTGGCCGACGAGGACGCCTTCAACAAGCTGCGCAGCGGCCTGATGGGCGAGACCGAGGGCCTGAAAAGCATGGGCATCGTCCTGAACGATACGGCCATCAAGCAGTCCATGCTCCAGATGGGGATCACCGACGAGTTCAACACCCTGGACGAAGCCACGAAGGTGCAGGTCCGCTGGAACGCGATCCTGGCGCAGACCGGCGACGCGCAGCAGGACGTCACCCGCACGGCAGGCTCTTATACCAACAGCGTCAAGGGCGTCAAGGGTATATGGGCGGACTTCCTGGCCGATGCTGGCGCGAAGTTCACTCCCGTGCTGACGACCTTCTTCAACACGATCATCGACAGCTGGCCCACCATTGAGCCGATGCTCATGCAGCTGGTGGACCTGCTGGCGGACGGCCTGTCGCAGGCAATCCCGATTCTGGTGCAGCTGGGCAGCCAGCTGCTGCCTGTGTTCTGCGACGCGCTGGCGCTGATCTTCCAAGTGATGCAGCCGCTGATCCCTGTGATCGGAAATCTGGCTGCGACGCTGCTGCCCCCGCTGGCGTCGATCCTGTCCATGCTGGTGGGTGCGCTGTTGCCCCCATTGACCACGATCCTGAACGTCGTGTGCAATGACATCCTGGTCCCGCTCATGCCGATCATCTCCACGATTGCGTCGGCGATCCTGCCGCCCATCGCGCAGCTGCTGGGCGTTGTGGCCCCGCTGCTGCAAGCCATCGCCCCGATCCTACAGGTGATCGGCCAGATACTGACCGTCGTCGCCGATGTGATCGGCACGATCATCGGCTGGGTAGCTGACGGCGTGGGCGCTGTGGTGAACTTCTTCGACAAACTGTTCGGCGGCGCAAAGGAAGCGCAGGGCGGCATGGAGGACCTGGCCGAGAGTACCAACAGCGTGGCGTCGTCCATTCCGGACATCGGCACGATAGAAATGCCCGCGGTTGAAATTCCGGACACCAGCGCCTACACCGGCGCGATCCAGTCCGCGATGGACACCGCCCCGATCATGGCCGAGGAAAGCTGGGGGGCCGCCAAAGAGACGGCGACCAGCGGCCTGGAGGAAATCGGCACCAGCGCGAACGACACCTACGGCGCTATGGCGGCGCAGGCAGAAAGCGCGTGGGACCGCATGAAGACGGCGGCAGCCAGTGCCGTGTCGGCGACGATCACGGAGCTGCAAAAGCTGAAAAACGCCATCAACAGCGTGGGCAGCATCACGATCAGCACGGGCAGCGTTACTTCGACACCCGTGCAGGGCCACGCCAGCGGCACGAACGACTTCGGCGGCGGCCTGACCCGTATCAACGAACAGGGCGGAGAAATGGCGATTCTGCCGAGCGGCAGCCAGATCATCCCCGCGGATCAGACCGAGAACATCATCAACACGTCCCGCCACTCCAAGTCTGTCACCTTCGCCCCACAGATCAGCGTTACCATGTCCGGCAACGCCAGCGACGAGGAAAAGGAGCAGACGAAGGCGTGGTTCCTGCAAATGTGCCGCGACGCCTACCGGCAGATGCAGAACGAGGACACGAATATCGAGGCGCTGCAGGCGTCTCTGGCATAAGGAGGGGTGACGAATGTCTTATATTCTGAGCGGCGACAGCGGGACGGTGGTGTTCGACCGCACGGGCACCATCACCAACGAGTCCCCCACCATGTCCAGCCAGGTGACAAGCAACCCCATCGAGGGCGGCGGCAAGATCACCGACCACGCCGTTCTGGACCCGATCAAGTTCTCCATCACCGGCATCGTCTCCACCGCCGCGGGCTACGCGACGCTGGAGGCGATGTGGCGCAACCGCGACCTTCTGACCTATAGGGGCGCGGAGGCGTTCAACAATTTATTGATCATCAACCTGAAACGGACCCGCACCCCTGACAACGCTGCGGGCTTCGGCTTCACCGTGAGCTTCCAGCAGATCACGATCACGTCGGCTGCGTTCGTTGACATTCAGGCCCCAGCCATGAGCCAGCAGGACGCCAGCGCGCCGGTGGCGGCGTCAGCTGCCAAGTCTGCGAAGTCCACCACGCAGAACGGGCTGGTGACAACGGGCAGCGATTATGCTGCCTATGTGGCGAGCTTCAACAGCAAGAACACAAACCCGTCTGTGGCGACGGGACGGACAAACCCCAGCTATGCGGGGTACAACAGGGAGGCGATTAAGTGAAATTGATCGAGAGCGGACAGGAAATCCGCTTCATCGACGTTGACAGTGATCGTGTTCCCTGTTCGTTACTGGTGAAGCTGACGGACCGCACCTACCGCATGACGTTCGCCTACAACGAAACGGCGGACTTCTTCACCGTCAGCCTGGAGATCAGCAACAGCGGCGGCAACACGCCGCTGGTCTACGGCGAAGTGCTTCGCTACGGCAAGCCACTGTTTGAAGCCTTCAACGACGAACGCTACCCGCTGCCGGTGATCTGCCCGCTGTGTCTGACCGGCGACGAGATCGACACGATCACCTACGACAACTTCGGCACGAAGGTGCGCCTGTACCTGTTCGACCGGCCAGGGGGGTGAGAACTGATGCGCATGTGGCTAAGGCAGGCCACCCTGACGCTGGGAAGCAATCAATACACGCTGGACGGGCTGAACTTTTCCTTCAAGGTGCAGTTCGAGGATCGCGCGAAGGTATCGACTGCGCAGCTGGAGGTCTACAACCTGTCCCCGTCTACAAGGGCGTCGCTGAAAAAGGGCGACGCCGTCATTATCACCGCGGGCTATAAGGGCGACGTCGGCTGCATCTTCGTCGGCGCTATCGCGGACTATTCCCACCAACACGAAAACCTGGACATCATCACCAAGATCACGGCGGCCGACTGCCTGGAGGAATGGCTGGGCACCTACGTCAACAAGACCTACAAGGCGGGGATGTACGCCAAGGACATCGTCGACGACCTGCTGAACATCTTCGGCGTGGAGGTGGCGATGGTGAAGCTGGCGGAGAACAAGCACTACCCAGGCTGCCGCGTCTGCCGTGGGAAGCTGAAAGATGTGCTGACAGAGATCGCCTGCAGCGACTGCAAGTCCAGGCTGGTGATCCGCTGCGGGCAGATCATCATAAACCCGCCAGAGGAAGGGATCACGACCGGATATCTGCTGACGCCGCAGACGGGCCTGCTGAAATCGGCATCGACATCAGAGAGCCAGAACATCAACACGAAGACCACGGCGACGGAGAAGACGCGCAGCCAGCAGGCAGAAGATGAGGGCAACCTGTTCCGCGACTGCCTGCTGAATTACCACATCGGCGTCGCCGACAAGATCGTGATCCGCGACAGCCAGACCAACGGCACCTTCATGGTGGTCTCCGGTGTCCATGAGGGAACGCGGTCCGGCAACTGGAAAACTACTGTGGAGGTAAAACCGGCATGAGCTACGGAAGCAGACAATCGGACCTGCGCGCCGCTGAGAGCGAAAAGAACAGGGCAGGCGTCCGCGTCTCCATGCCTGTCAAGGTCCTGGCTTTTTATCCTGACAAAATGACCGTGGACGTGCAGCCACTGGTGAAGGAGAGCATCGACGGCCAGTACGCCAGCGCGGCTCCACTGATGGGGCTGCGCGCCGCCTGCCTGTGTGCGGGCGAGTTCACGATCCGCCCGTGGTACAAGCGCGGCGACGTCGGCTGGGTGATCGTTTCGGACTTCGACGCCGATGCAGTTCTTCAAACCGGCGCGGAGGCGGAGCCAAACACGGCCCGCAATCATGCGCCGGAGGACGGGCTGTTCGTCGGCGGCGTCTGCCCGGACGGGAAGGCCCCGACCGGCCTGCCAGGCAACGCCGTTGTGGTAGCAGCTGGCGGCACCTATATCGCCGTTTCTGCTGATGGTGTGAAGATCAACGGCAATGTCACCGTGACCGGCACGCTGTCGGCTGGCGGTATTGAAATGACGACGCACACGCACCAAGGCGACAGCGGCGGCACGACGGGCGGCCCACAGTAAGGAGGCCAAATGGAGAACATCACACTGAGAATTGACCAGGAGACGCAAGACCTGGTACTGGACGACAGCGGAAGCCTGGAGCTGATCGGCGACGCCGAAACCGTCGCCCAATGCGTCCGGCTGACGCTGGAGACCTTCAAGGGTGAGTGGTTCCTGGACACAGACCACGGCACCGACTATGACCAAATCATCGCGGACGGCGACGGCGACGCTGAAACCGTCCTCCGCACGGCGATCTTCCAGGAGACCAACGTGCAATACATCGACAGCCTGACCGTGACGCGCAGCGGCCGCAGCATCGCCGCGGCCTTCACCGGACGGCTGAAAGATGGGACCCCCATCAGTCTGGAGGTGAAAGCGTGAACGACAACTGGGGATTAACTGAACGCGGATTCCTTCGGCCGAGCTATGCGGACCTGCTGGACGCCTTCGAGGTAAAGGCGAAGGAGCTGTTCGGCAGCACCGTCAACCTGTCCGTCCGCAGCCCGCTGGGCATCTTCCTGCGCATCTTCGCGTGGTTTGCCGGTCTGACCTGGCAGCTGGCCGAGGACGTCTACAACAGCGGCTTCATTGATACGGCTGCGGGCGTCAGCCTGGCCCGCCTGGGCGCGTTCATCGGCATCCGTGTACTGGCGGCGCAGAAAGCGACCGGCAGCATCACGATCACCGGCGACGCCGGTGCGACGATCTACGCGGGCTTCATTGTGCAGGCACGCAACAATCAGCGCTTCGTCACCCTGGAGGACGTGACCATCAGCAGCAGCGGCACGGCCACCGTGCCGATCCAGGCGTTTGAGGCAGGACCGGACGGAAATGTGGCCGCGGGGACGATTGACACCGTTGTCACGCCGCTGGCGGCTGCGATCAGCGTCACCAACGCTGCGGCAACCGTGGGCGGCAGAAATCGCGAGACGGATCAGGAGTTCCGCGAGCGATACCTGTCGAGCGTGGACAAGCCGGGCGGCAGCAACACCGACGCCATCCGCGCACAGCTGCTGGAGGTGCCGGGCATCGTCACCGCTGTTGTGTGGGAGAACGAAACAGACGAGACAGACAGCGACGGCCTGCCGCCGCACAGCATCGAGGCCATCGTCTACGGCGGCACAGACGCCAATATAGCGGCAGCCATCCACGCGCGGAAGGCTGCGGGCATCCAGACCTACGGCGGGCAATCAGCGCAGGTGCTGGACGCCAGCGGCAAGCTGCGGACGATCAAGTTCTCCCGCCCGACGCCGGTGCTGATCTATGTGCAGATCAGCGACCTGGTGACATCCGACGCCTATGCGGGCGACGCAGCGTTGAAGGCTGCCATCGTCGAGTACATCGGCAGCGCAGCTGGGGACATCGCGGAAAGTGGTCTCGCCATCGGCGAGACGGTTTACTATAACCGGCTGATGTGCCCTGTGAATAACACGCCGGGCGTGGTGGACTATACGTTGAAAGTCAGCACGGACGGCAAGACCTGGAGCAAGAACAACATCGCCATCGACGCCAGAAAGAAGGCAATCACCGGCACGGACAAGGTGGTGATCGTGACGTGATCGTTCTGGTGCTTAAAATGCTGGAGAAGCTGACCGGAGCCTACACGAAGGACCCCGACAGCCTGATCGGTAAGCTGTTCCAGCTGTTCGCGTCCGCCCTGTGGGGCGTGGAAGACACGCTGCAGGTGATCGCCGTCTGGCGTGGGATCGACAACGCCAAGGGCACGACCCTGGACCGCATGGGCCGGAACTTCGGCGTCCGGAGGGACGGAGCCGATGACCGCTTCTATCGCCTGATGATCAAGGTAAAAGTCACGGCGCTGCTGTCTGGCGGCGACGTGGACACCATCATCACGGCCACCAGCGTGCTGTTCGACATTGATCCGGAGCAGGTGGAGGTTGTCGAGCTGTTCCCCGCGAAGTGCCGCGTGATCATGGACGAGGCCGACATCGCGCCGGAGTACATCGCGTATGCGGCCAACACCGCGCCGATCATCAAGCGGATCATGGCCGCGGGCGTCGGAAAAGAGATTTACTTCCGCACTCCGGTGAAGACGGGCGGCACGGTCTACGCGGGGGCCACACTTTTGGAGGACATCACGCTGACCATCCCGCCATACACGAACAGCTTCGCCACCGCGGGCCGCTTCGGCATCGGCGTGGCGCTGTTCGAGGAAATCACAATGCAGATCAAAACAAAGGAGGACTAAAACATGGCAGAAGGATCTGTTATCACCGAAAAGGGCCGCGCGCTGCTGGGCAAAATCCTGGCAACGAACAGCACCCTGAATATCACGGGCGCGCAGATCGGCAGCGGCGACCTGCCTGCGGGAACCCCACCCGCCAGCATGACGGCGCTGGCGTCCTACGTTATGGACGCGACCATCGTCGCCATCAGCACCCCCGCAGCGGGCGAAGTCAAGGTCGTGCTGCAGGTGCTGTCCAACGACGTGGAAACGGCGTTTCTTGCCAAGGAAGTTGCGCTGCTGGCGTCTGATCCTGACGAGGGCGATGTGGTCTATTGCTACGTTCCCATGCAGGACGACCCCGTGCAGATGCGCGCGGCCGGAGACGTAGTCGGCAAACTGCTGACGATGGAGATCAGCATGATCGTCAGCAATGTCGCCAACGTTACGGCCGTGATCAGCCCGGAAGGGCTGGTCCGCCGCAAAGAGCTGGAGAAGTACGCCCTGGTGACGCACAGTCATGTGATCGCGGACATTCAGGGCCTGCAGGAGCTGCTGAACAGCCACCAGAACAGCATCGACCTGCTGACGGACCTGATCAGCGGCGACATGCCGGGCGGCATCAACTTCGCCCTGGACTTCGCTGCGCTGTCCAACGTCTCTGTGGCGGACGGCGTCTGGAACAAATCGGGCCAGTACGTTTCCGCATGATCAGGATCGCCTGCAGCGACAGCGAGGCCAGCTGCCTGATCGCATCCCTTATTACTGAAATCGCTATGCCCTGCCCCTGCGAGGGCGGCCCGCTTCGCATCTGCGGGACCGGGCCGGACGGCGCGCCTGCGGAGGTGCGCATCCTGGGCGGCGGCGTGTACGAAATCGAAGGGCCAACGGCTGAAACCGTTGCTATTATCCGCGAAAGAAGGTGCCTGTATTGAGTGAGCGCAAAGACCAGGAACTGACGATCATCACGAAGGCCAGAGACCTGGTGGACGAGACCATGAGCCGGACGAAGAAGTTCGACAAGCGGCTTCGCTTCACGCTATCCAACCGGATCGACGAGAAGGCACTGGACGTTCTGGAGGCCATCGTGGAAGCAAACGAGATCAACCCCGCCATCGAAACCGACCCGCAGCGGCGCGCCAAATTGTGCATGGTGCGCTTCGACCTGCAAACGTCTGCACTGACAGGCTGCAAGATGCTGCTGATCTTCCTGGACATCGCAAAGACCCACGGGCAGATCGACAACCGCGCCTGCGAGTTCTGGACGAAGCGGGTGCTGGACGTGAAGTACATGACAGCGGCCTGGAGAAAGAAAGACGCCGCGCGATTCAGATAGAGACCCGCAAAACCGAAAGGGTAGGCTTTATATGCACTGGAACTGGCGGCTGCGGTCCCCGAACTCTGGCAACGCGAACAACGTCCGCAACGTCAATTCGGACGGCAGCGAGAACAACAACAACGCGTACAACGGCAACGTCGGCGTCCTGCCGCTTCGATGGATTTACCGAGACCGAGTAGCCCGTGCGGCGAAAGCAGAGGCCCATCATCAAAGGAAAGCCTATCCTATCCAACGGAAGGAGGATAAACACATAGCACCGACGCCTGGCACCACGCAGCTGCGCGGCGCTGGGCTGCCAGCGGTGCTTCACCACTATGGGCAAAGACTACGAAAGAATATGTGAATGGGGAAACCTGTACGACGCGTATCTGAAAGCACGCCGCGGCAAGCGGTGGAAGAACAGCGTCGCCAAGGTGGAAGCGTCGGCGCTGGAGGCCGTCGCGCTGATCCAGCGGGAATTGCAGACCAGGACCTACCGGCCGGGCGGCTATCGCGCGTTCTACGTCTACGAGCCGAAGCGCCGCCTGATCCAGACGAACAGCTTCAAGGACAAGATCGTCCAGCACGCCTTCTGCGATCAGGTCCTCTATGACGCGCTGACCAAGCCCTTCATCCTGGACAACTACGGCAGCCAGGTGGGGAAAGGCACGCACTTCGGGCTGAATCGGCTGCGCGACTTCATGCGTGAATACTACCGCAAAAACGGCTTTTCTGCTGACGGCTGGGTGCTGAAAGCAGACGTCCGCCACTACTTCCAATCCATCCGGCCCGACGTGCTGAAAAAGGACGTTGCGAAGTATCTGCACGACCCTGACTGTCTGGCGCTTGCCTGCCAGATCATTGACAGCACGCCGGACCCGCTGGGCATCCCCATCGGGAATCAATCGTCCCAAATCTTCGCGCTGCTATATCTGAATCAGCTGGATCACCTCTGCAAAGAGCAGCTGCGCTTCCGGTATTACGGCCGATATATGGACGACTTCTACATCATCTGCGAGAGCAAGCAGCGGCTGTAGGAGGCCCTGGTGGTGATCCGGCAGCACCTGGCCGAGCGCGGGCTGGAGCTGAATCAAAAGACAAACATCTTCCCGCTGCGCAACGGCCTGGACTTCCTGGGCTTCCACACCTACATCGACGACGCCGGGCGTGTGATCCGCAAGGTGCGTAAATCCAGCAGAGACCGCATGAAGCGGAAACTGCGAAAGTATGCCGCGCTTTACCAACGCGGCGAGATCGACCGCGAGAAGATCGCGGAGAGCTACACCAGCTGGCGCGCCCATGCCCTGCACGGGGATTGCAGGCAGCTGGTGGCAAAATACGATCAGCAATTCCTATCAATATTTGAAAGGAGACCCGAACATGTCCAAGAAGATCAGCACTCTGGCCGTGGGTGCTAAGGTACGCGACCCGCTGTCGAAGTATTACGGCGTCCCCGTGGGCTTCCAGATCGCGGACAAAAATCACGCGGGCTATCCCGCAAACAGCACGACGCTGGCCGCGGAAAAGATCCTGTGCCTGAAAGCCTTCGACGCGAAGGAGAGCGGCGGCAACAGCGACCGACAGAACTACGGGAACAACCGCTACAGCCTGGCGAATATCCGCCAGTGGCTGAACAAGTCCGGCACCAACTGGTACCAGGCGCAGCACAGCTACGACCGCGCGCCCGGTTCCAGCTACGTCTGGAGCGGCTACAACGCATACGACACCGAGGCGGGCTTCAAGACCGGCTTTTCTCCACAGTTCCTGGCTGCGATCCTGCCAACCACGCTGACCGTGGCGAAGCCCACAACGGACGGCGGCGGCAGCGAAACCGTGACCGACGACTTCTTCCTGCCGTCCAAGCAGGAAGTGGGCCTCGGCTCTGAGAACGGCATCGCCGAGGGATCGCTTCTGGCGCTGTTCAACAGCAACAACAGCTCCCGCCTGCGCACCTGCACGCCGCAGGCCATCGCAAACAGCAACTATACCAACAACCCCAGCAGCGCGGACAACTGGTACTGGCGGCTGCGGTCCCCGTACTCTGGCAACGCGCACGGCGTCCGCAGCGTCTATTTGGACGGCAGCGGGATCAGCACCGACGCGTACGACGGCTACGTCGGCGTCCTGCCGCTTTGTAATCTGTCCTCTGATACCTTGGTATCTGACGAGCCTGACTCCGAAGGCTACTACACGATTCAGTGGAATCAGGCCCCGACTACGCCCCCCGGCATCACCGTACCGGACAGCGTAAAGAGCGGGAAAGACGCAGCGATCAGCTGGGCGGCGTCCACCGACCCGGAAAGCGACGACATCACCTACCAGCTGGACCGCTGGAGCAACAACACGAACGCATGGGCCACGATCTACACCGGCAGCAACACCAGCTTTACCGACACCGGCATCACCACGGCGATGGACAGCGTACAGTGGCGCGTCCGCGCGAAGGATAGCAAGGATGCGTACAGCACCTATACGACGAGCCAGGCCAAGACCGTAACGCACAACGCCGACCCGACCGTTTCCGGAGCCGACGCCAACCTGGGCGCGGTGACGTCGCCCCCATCCAGAGCCTACACCGTGGGCGATGTGGACAACGGCGACACCTTGACCATCGTGGAGGCGCTGGACGGCAGCGAGGTGCGCACCATTGCGGACGCGGAGCGCGGAAAGACCTACACCTTCGGCCTGACGGCCACACAGTTTGCGGCGCTGGCTGCTGGTGAACACAGCATGACGATCACCGTCACCGACAGTGCGGGAAACAGCGCGACGCGCGTCGTGACCTTCTCCCGCAGCATCACGATGATCAGCGTGCAGCGCGACGCCATCGAAACGGACGCCATGGCCGAAAAGATCCTTATTTCCGCGCGCTTTTTGGGCGCGGAGAACAATCTGACCGTGGAGGCGTGCAACAACGCGAAGGACGCCACGCCGACGTGGGAGACCGTCACCCCTGGCCGCAAGCACCTGTTCACGAACAAGACGAAGACGGCAACGAAGTGGGCTGTGGGCGTCCGTGTGAAACTGACGAAGGCGAGCACCAGCGACACCATCGCGCTGTACGGCGTAAGCGGCTCTTACCTGTAAGGAGGGAAAAGCATGAATCTGACAGCAGCCAGAGAACTGAACAAGCAGGAAGAAGCGCAGCAGCAGCTGCATCTGTGGGCGGCGATTTTAGCCACCCACGACGCACTGATCGCGGGCGGTCTGACCGGCCTTCCTGCGGTCCATGTCGAACGCGCAAAGGCGGCGCTGCTTCGCGCCGGAGATAAGGACGCGGGCGACTACACAGACACGGAACTGCGCGCGATCACTGTCACAAGCGGCGCACGCGTCTGGTCTGAGATCGACGACGGCGACCCGATCTTCCGCAACGAAGCCGTAGTCGGCAGCAACGGCGACCTTTACATCACCACGCAGCAACACTACAAGCGCAGCGACCTTCTGCCCGGCAGTACGGCGGCCAGGACGCTGTTCCGCCTGCTTCGCACAGAGCCGGAGGACAGCACCGTGCTGGACTTCGTGTGGGGCGAGTTAGTCCCCTATGGCGTGAAGCGCAGGGACCCGCAGGACGGCAAGGTCTACACACCGATCCACGAGCAGGGCGTCACGCTCTACGAGCCGCATTATCCGCATCTGGTGCCGTCCGAATACAAGCTGGTCGAGGACAGCAGCGGCGGAGACGGCGGCGACGATACCGTGCCGCGCTGGGCTGATCTGGAGGACGGCCACACCTTCAACGTCGGTGACAGATTCAGCGACTACGGCAAGACCTACGAAGTGCTTCGACAATTCTTCAAAGCAGACAGCTACCGCCCGCCCGCTCTGATCGGGGACTTCTACCAGCTGGCGGAGTAAGGAGGAAAGCATGAACATTAAAGGCATCGACGTGTCTGTATGGCAGGGCAAGATCGACTGGAAGAAAGTCAGGGCGAGCGGCATTGTGTTCGCCATGATCCGCGTCGGCTATGGCAGCAGCCAGGGCAACGACTGCAAAATGGACACCTATTTCAAGGCCAACGTGGAGGGCGCACTGGCCGCGGGCGTAGAGGTGGGCATCTACTTCTATAGCTACGCAAAAAGCGCCCAGGCGGCCGCCAGAGAGGCGGCGTGGGTAGTGGAGCAGATCGCCCCGTATAAGGGCCGCATCCTGTACCCCGTCGCCTACGATCTGGAGGATAGCAAACAGGCAGGGCTGGGGCGCGATGTGCTGACCGCTATGGTGACGGCCTTCTGCACGACCATCGAAGCTGCGGGCTATTATGCGTCGTTCTACTGCAACACCAACTGGTGCAAGAACATGCTGAACATGGACGACCTGAAAGGCTTCGATCTGTGGCTGGCGCAGTGGGCCAGCCAGCCGACGACGGCCTACAGCTTCGGCATGTGGCAGCGCAGCAGCTCTGGCAGTGTGGCGGGCATCAACGGGCGCGTCGATCTGGACGTCGCGTACAAGGACTATGCGGCCATTATCAAGCGCGCAGGACTGAACGGGTACAAGGAGACCGCACAGCCTGAAAAGGAGCCGGAGAAGCCCGCCCAGCCCACGGAAGCGCCTGATGTGAACGACACCCGCAAGAAGATCGTCCAGAAGGCCATCGGCGAGCTGGGCGTGTGCGAGCCGACCGGCGACGACAAGTATATCCGGTGGTACAACACGGAGGTCCTGAAAACATGGAGCCTGCCGCTTGATGCGGCGTGGTGCGCTATGTGGGTAAGTTACGTCACCAACTATCTGGCAGGCATCGCCCGCGACATTGTGAAGCCCTACTGCGGATGCAGCACCGGCATGGCCTTCTTTAAGGCGCAGGGCGTCTTCCATCCTTCGGCGGCCTGCGGCGGCACATACACCCCGCTGCCTGCTGACATCGTCTTCTTCAAGGATAAGAAATCCACCGCAGAAAGCACCCACACGGGCCTGGTGGAGTATGCGAAAGACGGTGTTCTGCACACCATCGAAGGCAATACCAGCAACGCCGTGAAGCGCCGCCAGTACGATCTGAACGACACCTACATTGTGGGCTATGCGGCCCCTGACTACGGAAAGGAGAACATCGACAGCATGACCAAGGCCGAACTGAAACAGCTGATCCGCGAAGTGATCGCAGAAGACAACCCCACCTATGCGGACCTGAAAGACGTGCCCGCCTACTGGCAGGAGCAGGCGAAGGCGCTGCTGGACGCCGGAGCCGTCAACGGCGGCACCCCTGCGGACGTCAACCCCACTGATCTGAATCTGCGCCACGAGACGCTGAAAGCTGTGATTATTGCGTCGCTTTACCACGACGCAAACACCCCCGAAAAGTGATCATAAAATCCCGCCATTCAGGCGGTAAAATTAAGGAGGAAAAACACCATGAAAAACACCACCAAAAAGGCCCTGAAAGCGATGCTCATTTTGACCATGCTGGTGACGCTCTGTGTGGCGCTTGCAGCGTGCGCACAGACCACCGAAACGGGCGCTACCGACCCCATCGTTCTGGAGCTGGTGAACGTCGGCCTGGACATTCTGGCGAAGGCTGCCATCGCGGCCATCGGCCTGGCAGGCGCGTGGGCGACCGCCAAGATCGGCCAGAACAACAAGCTGGCCAACATCAAGGCTGCCATCGGCCAGGTGACGCAGGCGGCGCAGACAACGGTCGGCGAATTACAGCAGACCACCGTCGAAGCGATGAAGGCGGCGGCAGCTGATGGCAAGCTGACCGAGGACCAGATCAGGACACTGAAAGCCGATCTTTTGCGCATGACCAGAGAGAAGCTGGCGGAGCCTACCGTGCAGCTGCTGGAGGCGGCGAAGCTGGACATTAACGCCATGATCCAGGGCGCTGCCGAGGACCTGATCAATCAGATGCACACGACGCAGCAGCTGATCGCTGGGGAACTGATCGTGGAATAAGGCGACAAGAAGGGCGACCGCAAAACGCGGCCGCCCTTCGCTTTTTATGCAGAATGTTATGCAGGCGTTATATTTGACACGGAACGCGCGCGGTTTGCCAGCGAGCGCGCGCCGCTACAGCCATATCCGCGAGGACCGGAAAACAGATGCCGTGTGGGAGCATGCCTGCGACTGCATTGCGGCAAAAATGCTGCTGGATCTCCGGATCGGAAGACCACCGGCAGAGTTTGCCGAAGCGCCACCTGCAAACGCGAAAGAGGAAACAGCGTTCTATCATTGGCTGCTGGAGCATCCGACTGCCAAGGTTGCGCGATTTTCCACAATGACAGATGGCAGAACCGGTATGATCTTCGATTGGATGCCGTCCGGCCAGGATTGGACCCGGCTTTTTGCCGAGGATCTGCAATGGTCGATCCGGCAGACGCTGCGCGACTGCGCAGATGGACAAACGGCACGGCCATGCACGTGCCGCCCGGCAGAGCTGGCAAGGTCGTGGTTCCTTTCCTGCTATCCGCTGCTGGGGGCTGTTGCAGCGCGGTTCCGCCTGATCGCCGACAGCGCTGCCGTTTCACGGCTCGGTGTCAGCATTGCGGCAGTATCCTGCCATATGGCAGAAATCTATATCAATCCGTATGCCGGACTGCGCACAGAGGAATGGCGCTTTGTTCTAGCACATGAATTTCTGCATGCCGCGCTGCAGCACGCAGAGCGGCTGAACGGGAGACACCCGCTGCTCTGGAATATTGCCTGTGATTTTGTGATAAATGATTGGCTGCTGGAAATGCACGTCGGCTGTATGCCAAATGGCGCATTGTATGATGCGCAGTTTCATGGTCTGTCCGCAGAAGCCGTCTATGACCGCTTGCTGCCGGAACTGCGCCGCTATGAAAAGCTGCGCTCCGGCGACCTTGTTTATGGGCAGGACGGCACCGCGCAGAATGCAGCGCAAATGGACGACTTTTACCGGCGCGCATTGCAGCGTGGGCTTCAATATCACGAAAGCAGCAGCCGTGGATTCCTGCCAGCCGGACTGATTGAAGAAATTCATGCGCTTTCTGTTCCACCGATTGCCTGGGATGTCAGGCTCGGCACATGGTTCGTGCAGCATTTTCCGACAGAGCAGCTGCACCGCTCCTATTCCAGAATAGGCCGCAGGCAGAGTGCGGCGCCGGATATTCCAAGACCGGCGTGGCTGCATCCGCTGGAGCCGCAGGAAGAAAAAACGTTCGGCGTTGTGCTGGATACCTCCGGTTCTATGCCGCGTTCGCTCCTTGCCGCAGCCTTGGGCGCGATCGCCAGCTACAGTGCAGCGCGGAATGTTCACGCTGTTCGTCTGGTATTCTGCGATGCAGCAGCCTACGATCAGGGCGTCGTGCGTCCGGACAGTCTCGCAGAAGCCGTCCATGTGCAGGGGCGGGGAGGTACGCAGCTGCAGCCGGGAATCGACCTGCTGGAGCGCGCAGAAGATTTCCCAAAGGATGCGCCGATTCTGCTGATTACAGACGGTCAGTGTGAGCATCTCCACCTTCACGGGAGAACACATGCCTATCTTTTGCCCAAAGGCCGCAGCCTGCCGTTTGCACCAAAAGGTGAAGTATTCTGGCTGGATGAATCGTCCTTGACGCGAATGATATATGTGCCAAACAAATCTGCGATTTCTTGAAGATATTTCAGATAGTCGTAAAAATCTTTCTTCTGTCCGGAGTATCGCTTTCCATTTTGATAGGAAATCATATTCATTACAAAATGAACATGCAAATGCTTGGCATCTTCATGGACGGAATAGACGATTTGATATGTATCTGCATAAAATCTGCACGCCATCTGCGCAAACTGATTTGCGTGCCAAGCGTCTGCAAGCTCATGCTTTTCAAAGCTGATGATCCAGTGACGGAGACGAACTCCACGATCCTGATGATATGCCTGAGAAACCAACTGCATTTCCTCCGCTGCATATTGTGGATGCACTGCGAATCCGCCGATATAGTGATCCGGTGTTTTATCTGACCGCATAATGTAATCCAAAAGCTGCTGGTAAGCAAGCTCGTCTGTATATTTCTGCGGAACGGACTTTATTTTAAGGACTGCCATGTTGCTACCTCCCATGCTTCAAAGGACGCTTGCTGCTCCGCAGAAAGTCCTGCATCCTTCAAAATCATGTTATGTCTGCACAATTGACGGTAAAAAATCTGATCGTGCTTTTTGAGCAGAATTGCATCGCCTTGTAAGGATTTTTCGCGAATGTACTCGCTCAAAGAGCATCCTGCCTTTTGAGCCTCAGCAAGCAAATATTCTTTATCCTGCTGTGTATATTTTATAGATATCATAGTTGTTTTACTTTCTTTCATTTTCATATATTGTGAACCTCTTTTTTGCTTTATTGTGGATACTGTACACTTTCGCTAGAGGAAGCGTTTGGTATGACGCTTCCTCTGATACTAAAATCTAGTAAAACACTTTAACCGTCTTACCAGATATGCTATACTGTAT
>ENA-ORTW01001510-ORTW01001510.1-human-gut-metagenome-genome-assembly--contig:-NODE-1510-length-24371-cov-4.057329_pt1 | contig 24371 bp, 20 predicted proteins | sample MGYA00242072_ERZ509193 | MGnify/ENA primary metagenome ERZ509193 (study PRJEB26280, sample SAMEA2338813) | human gut metagenome | biome: human gut; feature: human-associated habitat; material: faeces... | reverse complement strand
ATTTCTTGTTGTAAGCGATAATCACTTTCCATTTTAAGGCTTCGATCGATCGTCTTAGAGAAATCAAAGCCGACTTTTGCATCGATAGAAAAACGTTCTTTTAATATCACCTCAAAAAATTCTTTGATCTCTGGGGCTTTATTACGGTTTACGAATGTATCTTCAAAGTAAAATGTGATCACATCATCTTCAATTCTATAATCCCCTTTTCTCACGACATTAAAAATAACCTCCCCTTTGCCTTTTAACTCAAAGAGGAAGCTTTTCATGTAATGCTCCATTAGATATTTGAGATTGTATTGTTCTGACAGGTGATAACTTTCCTGAAAACGAATCTTTACAAAACGCTTTGAAAACAGCTGTTCCCGGATCGTGCGTTCCATTCTCCATGTATCGACTCTTGAGATCAGATGATCACACTGAAAAGAAATCTTAAGCATGTTTTCTTTTTTCTTTAGTGTGATCTCTCTAATATTCGCATCTTCAAACAAAGATCTTACATCGTCAGAAACTTTCAGATCTGGAAATACACTGAAAAATGGTTTTGTTGTCACTTTCATTTTATTCACCCCAGTGTTCTAATTCATATCTTAAAGTATCAAGTAATTGGTCTTCTGGTACTTTGCGGATAACCTCACCTTTCTTGATCAGAAGTCCCTCTCCATTTCCACCAGCGATTCCTACATCTGCTTCTTTGGCCTCTCCTGGTCCGTTTACAACGCACCCCATAACAGCAACCTTGAGATTCAGATTTTCAAAATCTGCAGCCATTGTCTCTACCTGATTGGCAAGTGGAATCAGATCGATATTCGTACGTCCACATGTTGGGCAGGATACAACTTCAATTCCTCCGGAACGAAGTCCTAATGTCTTTAAGATCAGTTTCGCACTGGCAATCTCGTTGACTGGATCTCCTGTCAATGATACACGGATCGTATCACCAATTCCCTGATTTAAGATAATTCCAAGTCCTACAGCTGATTTGATATTACCACTAAAAACTGTTCCAGCTTCTGTGATCCCTACATGCAGAGGATAATCGATTTTATCTGCGACTAGGCGGTATGCTTGTGCGCACATCAAAACATCAGAAGACTTAATACTGACTACCATATCATGAAAATCATATTTTTCAAGCATAGCAACTTTATCTAAAGCACTTTCTACCAGTCCTTGTGCAGTTACTCCGTTATATTTTTTTACAAGTGGTTTCTCCAATGATCCGCTGTTTACACCAACACGGATCGGTACATGATATTTCTTTGCTGTTTCTACCACTTTGCGGATATTCTCTTCTCCACCGATATTTCCCGGATTGATACGGATCTTATCTGCCCCATGTTCCATCGCTGCAATTGCAAGTTTATAGTCAAAATGAATATCCGCGACCAACGGAATATGAATCTGCTTCTTAATCTCTGTAAAAGCTTGGGCAGCTTTCATTGTTGGAACAGTACAGCGAATGATCTGGCATCCAGCCTTCTCAAGAGCAAGAATCTGTTTGACCGTCTCTTCCACATTTTCTGTCTTTGTATTTGTCATAGACTGGATGGCAACTGGATTGCCTCCTCCAATCTTAACATCTCCAATCGAAATAACTCTTGTCTGATTTCTTGTATACATGCAAATCCCCCTTTACATGAAAATCTTTACAATATCCTGATACATTACAAATACCATCAAAAGCATTAATAAAATCAACCCTGCAGTGTGTACCAGCGCTTCCATATTCTGTGGCACAGCCTTTCCAGTAATTGCTTCTATGATCAAAAACAATAAACGACCTCCATCAAGTGCTGGTAATGGCAATAGATTCATCACACCAAGGTTTGCGCTGATCAAAATGATCCAGTTTACCATTGTCAAAAATACTGTTTTAAATCCATAGGCAGCAGCCTGTGTATATTGGTCTCCGACCGTTTTGACAATTCCCACTGGTCCTGAAAGATCTTTCACACCAAGTTTTTGTGAAACTAACATCTTTACACTCTTTAAAGTAATCTTTACCTGCAATCCTACTTCTCGGAAACTGTATTCGATCGTTTTTAACGGACCTACTTTCTGATACCCATTCCAGGTAATCCCGATCAGATATTGTCCTCGTTCTTTATCATACTCTGGTGTGACGTTTATATTTTTTTCTTTTCCGTTTTGTAATATCGTGATCGGAATTTTCCCTCCATCATAATCTAAATACATATAATAGGAAAACTCTCTGTAATTGTGCATTTTCTTTCCAGCAACTTTGATCATAGTATCTCCTTTACGGATTCCTGCTTCATATGCTGGTGAATCTTTTTCTACTTTGGAAATCTTCGGAATGTCAGCACCAGACATTCCGATCACTATAATTGAAAATATAAACGCTAAGATAAAGTTAAAAAATGGTCCTCCAAAAATAACTGCCATCCTTGCCCAGACGGACTTATTATTAAACGCATTTTCTTCAGGTCGGTCTTCATCTTCTCCCATCATACATGCACCACCAAATGGCAGCAGTTTGACAGAATAAAAAGTCTCTCCAACCTGCTTTCCTATAATCGTTGGTCCAAGTCCAATGCAAAATTCATCTACCTGAATCCCATTTTTCTTAGCGATCAGAAAATGCCCTAATTCATGCACAATAATAATAATTCCAAAAATCAAAATTGCAATGATAATATTCAATGATCTACCTGCTTTCTATGTGTTCATACACCCATTGCTCTGTCTCTAACACTTCTTCCAGTGTCGGATTCTCAATAACTTTATGGGCATTCATTGTGTCTTCAATGATGTCGTAAATATCTAAAAACTGAATCTTACGGCCTAAAAATAATGCAACTGCTTTTTCATTTGCAGCATTTAAGACTGTTGGCATGCTTCCACCGATCCTACCTGCTTTATATGCATAAGGAAGTCCTTTTAGAACATCCACTGGTGGTTCTTCAAATGTAATTTCTTTTAATTTTGCAAAATCCAGACGTTCTCCCGCAAGATTTCTATGTTGTGGATAAAATAATGCATATTGGATCGCTAATTTCATATCCGGTGTTCCAAGCTGTGCGATCACACTTCCATCCTTAAACTGAATCATAGAATGGATCACACTCTTTGGTTGTACTACAACATGAATATCATCAAAATCCACTCCAAACAACCATTTGGCTTCGATCACTTCGAGTCCTTTATTCACTAACGTTGCAGAATCAATCGTAATCTTTCGTCCCATTGACCAGTTTGGATGATTCAGTGCATCTTCTACTGTCACATGTTTTAATTCTTCTGTCGTTTTCTTACGGAACGGTCCCCCTGATGCTGTAATGATCAGAGAATCAAGATCATCTCTTTTCCCGCTCTGTAAACACTGAAAGATTGCAGAATGCTCACTATCTACTGGATAAATAGAAACACCCAGTTCTTCCGCCATTGGCATAATGATATGCCCTGCAGTTACCAATGTTTCTTTATTAGCAAGTGCGATGTCTTTCCCAGCCTTCATCGCAGCGATCGTTGGACGAATTCCGATCATTCCGACAATTGCTGTGACAACAACAGAACACTGCTCCTGTGTTGCTGCTTCTAATAATCCATCCATTCCTGCACATACTTTTATATTCGTATCTGCCAGACGAAGTTTCAACTCTTCTGCCTTCTGTTCATTGTATACAGCAACGATCACTGGCTGAAATTCTCTTGCTTGTTTCTCTAACAGATCAATACTTGTTCCTGCTGCTAAGGCTGTAACTTTCAGATCTTTATTACTTCGTACGATATCTAGTGTCTGGGTTCCAATGGAACCTGTAGATCCAATAATTGAAATATATTTCATTCTAGATCGCTCCTCCTGAGATCATAACTGTCAGATAATAAATGACAGGTGCAATAAAAATAATACTATCAAATCGGTCAAGAATTCCTCCATGACCAGGGATCAATGTACCATAATCCTTAATTCCTGAATCTCTCTTGATCGCAGATGCTGCCAAATCTCCAATGACTGAAACTGCTCCACTTAGTCCACAAACAATTGGGAACATTGTAACTGGATTAAAACTAAATCTGATATATGTGTTTAGATATAATCCATATAATGCACCAAGAATTGCCGCACCGACAATTCCGCCAACCAAACCTTCTATACTTTTCTTAGGACTTAAAATTGGTGACATCTTATGTTTTCCGATCAACATTCCTGTACAATATGCTAAAGTGTCATTTCCCCATGCTGCAAGGAATAATAATACAACAAACTCTCCTCCATTTTGTAATTCACGGATCTGATAGATAAAGGACATCATAACCGCTACATATACAAATCCAAAGAATCCTGCCATCATCTGATCCACTTTATACTTTGGAAAACGTACCACATAGCATCCGAGTAAAAAGATTAAAAATAAAATAATGATCGCTGTGGTCCATTGATCAAGATCAAATAACAATGCCACATAATAAAGAATCGTGCCTGTATATCCGATCACTGCCAAAGATGATTTCTCAATATGATAAATCCTTAAAATCTCGCTGTATCCGATCAATGCAACGATCAATGTCATTGCAAACGTCACAATTCCACCCATATATAACCCAAAAGCTGCGATCAATACTAAAATGATCCCACTGATCAGTCTTTGCTTAAACATAAACTTATATTCCTCCAAATCTGCGGTCGCGTCCATTATAGTATTCGATCGCCTTTATTAATTCCTTTTTATTAAAATCAGGCCAGAGCACATCTGTAAAATAAAATTCTGTATATGCTAACTGCCATAACATAAAGTTTGACAATCTTTCTTCCCCGCTTGTACGGATCATCAAATCTGGATCTGGAAGTTCTTTTGTATCCAGATATCCATTAAACACTTCTTCTGTGATCTCATCTTTGGAAAGATTTCCACTAGAAAGATCATCTGCCATATGTCTCATAGCTCGCACCATCTCATCACGACTTCCATAATTCAGTGCGATCGTAAAATTGATCCCTGTATTATCTTTGGATGCCTTCTCAAGCTCAACGATCTTCTCCTGTAAATCTTCGGAAAGTCCTGTGATATCTCCGATCACTCTGACTTTCATATTATTTTTATTTGCACGCTTGATACATGTCTTTAAATAATCACGAAGCAGTTTCATCAATGCATTTACTTCGTCCTGTGGGCGTTTCCAGTTCTCTGTTGAAAAAGCATAAACTGTTAAATATTTAATTCCAAGATCATGTGCATCTTCTATGATCTGTTCCACCACTTTACTTCCCTGTCTATGTCCCATATTCCTAGGTAAATGGCGTTTTTTTGCCCATCTTCCATTCCCATCTAAGATAATGGCCACATGTTGTGGAATATTTAAATTCTCCATTTGGACCTCCTGTGTATCATATATAACTTTCGTTTCTTTCCACATGAAACAAAACAGGGCTGAGATTTCAACCCTGTTGATGATTAAGATTAAACTGTCATGATTTCTTTTGATTTTGCATCAACTGCTTCATCAATCTGTTTGATGTATTTATCTGTCATCTTCTGTACTTTGTCTTCTTCATCTTTTGCCTGATCATCATTTAAATCTCCGGCTTTATTCTGTTTCTTGACAAAATCATTTGCATCACGACGGATATTTCTAACTGCTACCTTTGCTTCTTCTCCACGTTTCTTGACATCTTTTGCAAGCTCTTTTCTTCGTTCTTCTGTAAGATCTGGGAAGTTTAATCGGATTGCTTTACCATCATTTGTTGGTGTGATCCCGATATCAGATACTAAAATCGCTTTCTCGATCTCTTTTAATAAGTTTGGCTCCCATGGCTGAATCATGATCGTTCTTGCTTCAGGTACAGAAACATTACCAACCTGTGCTACAGGAGTTGCAACTCCATAATAATCAACTTTGACTTTATCTAATACATGAGGATTGGCACGTCCTGCACGAATTGTCATAAAATCATTCGCCATACTGTCTAAAGATTTCTGCATCTTGTCTTCAAATTGTTTTAACATGTTTCTTTCGTCCTCCTAATTTATCAAACGGTTACATATGTTCCGTTAAATTCACCTTTCATTAAATTCTCAATGCTGTTTTCTTCATTTAATCCAAAAACTGCTAATGGCATCTTATTCTCAAGGCACATGATCGTCGCTGTCAGGTCGATCACTCCTAATTTCTGATCCAACACTTCTTCCATTGTGATACTGTCATATTTCACCGCATTTTCATTCACAGCAGGATCACTGTCATATACGCCGTCAATTGATTTTGCTAATAAGATCGCATCTGCTTCAATCTCGATCGCACGAAGTGCTGTTGCTGTATCTGTTGAGAAATAAGGATGTCCTGTTCCACCTGCAAAAAATACAACCTTTCCTTCATCTAAAGCTTTGACTGCTTTATCTTTGGAAAATAATTCTGTAAATGCTCCGCATACAAATGGAGTATATACTTCTGTTTCCATTCCTGCTGTTCTGAATGCATCGGATACATAGATACAGTTCATAACTGTCGCAAGCATTCCGATCTGATCAGCTTTTGTACGTTCCATACTCTCGCTTGTACGTCCTCTCCAGAAGTTTCCTCCTCCGATGACGATCGCTACCTGAAGTCCCTCATCTACTAATGTCTTTACCTGACGTGCTGCATCTGCACATGTTGCTTCATCAAATCCTGTCTTCTTATCTCCGGCAAGTGCTTCTCCACTTAACTTTAAAAGCACACGTTTCATATCTTTTAAATCTTTCATTGGTCTACCTCATTTGTTCTTTCTTTGCCAAATCACTATGTGAAATTATATCATATCATCAAGAAAAGAACAACTATAAAAAGGACCTCTTTCGAAATCGAAAAAGGCCCTTTTGTGTTTACAAATTCTTTCGTCCATTTAATATTGTAAAAAGCATAAACAACACTGGTATGATCAGTGCCTCAAACTGAGTTACTGAATATGCTTTAAATACAACATTTAAAATAATCGTGGCAATCGTAATTGCGATCAGTACAAGACTGACATAAAAACATCTTTTACATCCTTCCTGTGTATTTCCATCTTTAAGACCCGTATATCCACCGACCATTGCTGCTACTGCGTAGCCGCCGATCAAAACAAGTCCAAGATAAAACTTTGTTGCAGAAGTCGTCGTTCTTCCATAACCTACAAGCCCTAACAGATTCAATAACTGCAACACACCCTGAATCAAAACGAGTCCTGAGATTATCTTAAAAAATATATTTTTTGTTTTGTTTTGCATAATCGCTAGTTCCTTTTTATTTTTATGTTGTCGCTGTCTCCTTCATACTACTTCGAAAGATTCCCTCATCTTTGTCTTCTTATTATCCAATTTAATCCAATTTCTGGATCTGTTCGATAACTTTTTGATATTCTTTCTCAATTTCACCGATCACTGGCAATACTTCTTCGCGCTGTCCTGCACGGATCATATCTACTGCTTTCGCACTTTTTTGCTGTAAATGTGTAAACTCCAGATTGCTTGCAATTCCTTTCATCGTATGAGTTGTTCGAAGAATTTCATCATAATCCATCTTATCTACTGCTTCTTTAATCTGTTCATAAGTAGGATCATCTAAAAACTTACGGACAAACTTTTCCACCAGTTTCTGATTTCCCATCATACGGCTGCTTACATTTTCATAACTTTCATCAATACTGTCATAAAACTCCTGAATATTCATTACTTCTCCTCCATTCAAATTATTTTTGAATAACCTAAAATGGATTATAGCATATTTAACAAAATTCAACAATTTAATTCTATATTTTATACACCAGAAGTTTTTTCGACACCATATTTCTTTCTACGATATGTTTTTTTGTCACTTTCCATATAGTGATGACTTCTTCTACGGTCTCGTTCTTCATTTTCTTCCAAGATTTCTTGTTTCGCATTCATAACAAGCATCTGCAGACGATTTTCGATATTCGCAAAACTGACATCTGGATCATAGTCTAATGGAAGAATCTGTGCATTTGGATACATTTCTTTTAATTTTTTAGAAATACCTCTTCCAACAACATGGTTTGGCAGGCATCCAAATGGCTGTAAGATCAAGAAATACTTGCATCCATGTTTTGCGTGATGAATGATCTCTCCTGGAATCAGCACACCCTCTCCTGCATCAAATGTATGATGAATGATCGGATCACTGTCTTTTACCAGATCATCCATACGGATCGCTGGTTTATATAAAGGATGTCCTTTTGCAATGGAATCGGTCAGACTGTGTGCAAGATCAAAGAACATGTCTGCTGTCCGAAACCAGATCTTTTGATCCATTGGTTTATTTAAATGATATTCCCTGATCTGTGAATCCTGATAAAAGTATGTCTTACGGATAACATCCGTCATACGTGCTTCAATGATCTCAAATCCATTTTCTTCCAGATATTTTTCAATGTCATGGTTTGCTCCTGGATGAAAGTTCAGAAGATATTCCCCAACGATCAGAATCTGTGGTTTTAAGTTCGTACGATCATAAGAAATATTTTTCATGATAGAAATAGCCTTCTTAAATCCTTTTCTTGCACCAAGAACTCCTGACTTTTCCAATCCATCAATTACAAGATCAAGGGCTTTGTCAAACGCTTCATCCGCACTTCCTTTGACTGTTTCATATGGACGGATCTTTCGTAATAATTCCTCCAATACATCGATCATCGGTAATGCAAATGCGATTTTTACAGAAGATGCCAGATTTAATTTAAATCCTGGGTGCATATTATGAGAATCTGCATCATCATTTGTCAGGATCGGAATATGATCATATCCTGCATCATCAAGAGCTTTTCTTAGTAGTGCCCCATAATGTGTCAGTCGACAGTCTCCGACATATTTCCCCATAACGATCGCAACATCTTTGTCATCATACTTTCCACTTTCCAATGCCGCCAATGCTTCTCCGATGACGATCTGTGCTGGGAAACAGATATCATTATGTACATATTTCTTTCCCAAACGAATTGCTTCTTCACGCCCGATATCCAAAGCAACTGCTCGAATTCCTTGTCCTCTTAATGCTGCTGTCATAATTCTGCAAAATGCATGCGATGTATTTGGAACCAATGCGATTTTTTCTTTCCTGTTTTCTTTTGTAAACTTGACTGGATATGGTTCTTGCAACTCTTTTACTTCTAATTTCTGATGTTTCTCACGTCCCATTTTCACTGTCTCCAAGAAAGAACGCACACGGATTCCCAATGGTCCTTGATTATCACTTTCATCTACTTTTAAGATCAATGGTGTTTTCCCGGAAATTTCTTTCATCATTCTCGTGATCTCATCGGATAGATAAGCATCATGTCCACATCCAAAACTTACGAGCTGTACATATTCCAGATGCTCACTTTGCGCACATAAGATAGCAGAAGATAACATTCTAGCATGATAGTTATTTACAATATCCAGACGGCTTTTTGAGAGTTCTGTCTGATTCACTTCTGGCAGGGAATCTGCGGTTAAGACTGCGATGCCTGCTTTTGTAAACATCTTAGACAGATCGTGATTAACCAGTGTATCGTTCTGATATGGACGAGATGCTAAAACAACTGCAAATTCATTCTTTTCCTTTACTTCATTTAGAATCTCTTCTCCTCGTTTCTTTAACTGTTGGTCAAAAGATTTCTGAGCCTGATCTGCTGTATGCATTGCATTCATAACCTCTTCTTTTGAGACATGATATACTTCTTCCATATATTTTACCAACTGATGCTGTCTGTCCTTTTTGGTATGCCAATGGAATAATGGTGCATCAAATGGCACATTCCATTTATCCTGTGGATTATCAGAATTCCTGATAACGATCGGATAACCTTTTACCACCGCACACATAGACTCACTTGTTTTTTCCATATTCTCTGGCGGTACTGTTGTGATCGATGGCATAAAAATACGATCTACATGATATTTTTTCACCAGATTTCTAAGATGTCCATGCACAAGTTTTGCTGGAAAACATACCGTGTCTGATGTCACTGCTGACAATCCACTTTCATAAATCTCTCTTGTGCTTTCATCCGATAATTGTACTTTGTATCCCAAACTTTTGAAAAAAGTTGCCCAAAATGGCATCGTATCCCAATAGGATAACACTCTTGGAATTCCGATCGTGATATCTCTTTCTGTTTTAGGCACTGGATAAGGATATTCTTTGAACAATAATTTCTTTCGCTCTTGGAATAAATCTGGAACACTCTGTGTTTTTCGGATTGTTTCTTTTAACTGCTTTCCAACCTCATCATTTCTTGGATCTCCGATGATCTCGCCTTTTTCACATCGATTATTTGTTACCCAGGAATTTCCATTTGAAAATTGAACAATTGTTCTTTGACAATGATTCGTACAAAATGGACAAGGTGCATTCGCCTGCTGCTCATAAGAAAATGTATCTAAATCACGAAGATCCCATGTGCTCACTTCTTTCGGATTCTTCTCATATTGCTCTTTTGCGATCAATCCGACACCAATTGCACCCATGATCCCTGGATATGGTGCTCTGATCACTTCTCTTCCTACATACTCTTCCATTGCACGTAAGACTGCATCATTTTCAAAAGTACCACCCTGTACCACAATCTTAGTTCCAAGCGAATCAAGATTTGATACGCGGATGACCTTTGTAAATACATTCTGAATGATCGATCTGCATAATCCGGCCATAATATCCTCTGGATTCTTACCGTTTCGCTGCTCTGTGATAATACTGCTGTTCATAAATACCGTACAACGACTACCCAAAACTGCTGGGTTTTTAGACGCAAACGCTTTCTTTGCAATCTCTTTTGTCGGAATATGTAAAGAGGATGCGAAGTTTTCAAGGAATGAACCGCATCCAGAAGAGCACGCCTCATTTAATAAAATATTTGTGATAACTCCATCCTCTAACCAGATTGCTTTCATATCCTGTCCACCAATATCCAAAATAAAAGAGGCGTCTTTGACATATTTTTCAGAAGCTCTTGCATGTGCTACCGTCTCAACCGTATGGCAAGGGATTTCAAAAGCTTTGGAAAACAGCATTTCTCCATACCCAGTCGTACCAGCTGATAAAATTTCTAATTCTGCTCCTGCTTCTTCATATCGTTTTCTTAAACAGATCAAGGCCTCTTTCGCTACTTTCAGCGGATCCCCTTCATTCGGTGCATAAAAAGAATCCAGAATTTCTTCTTGTTCATCTAATAATACAAATTTTGTTGTGGTACTTCCTGCATCAATCCCAAGAAAACATCGAACAACCTCTCCTTTTTGTGGTTTCTTCCATGTCACCTGTTTCTTCTTATGTGCTTCTTTAAAAGCATTTTCTTCTTCTTTTGATTCAAAAAATGGTTTTGCAATTTCTCCTGAAACGTGGGAATGATCTTTCTGTGCGTCTTCCAGTATTACTAACATTTTATTCACATCTTTTGGTTTGCTGTCTGCAAACATCTTATCCAAAGATAATGCTGCCCCATATGCAATCATTAATTCTGAATGCTTTGGGCAAAGAATCTCATCTTCTTTCAAATCCAGACGTTCAGCAAAAACTTTTACCAGAGTTGGATGAAATGTTAATGGGCCACCTTCAAATGCAACAGGTTTTTTAATCTCCAATCCCTGTGCCAACCCTCCGATCGTCTGTTTCGCGATCGCATGGAATGCGGATAACGCAAGGTCTTCCTTGGCTGCTCCCTGATTCAGAAGTGGTTGGATATCTGTCTTTGCATATACCCCGCATCTTCCAGAAATATCATATAAATGTGTTCCTTTTTGTGCCAACTCATTAAACTGTTCCACTGGTACTTTTAATACGGATGCAATTTCATCAATAAATGCTCCCGTTCCACCCGCACAGCTTCCATTCATACGCATATCGGAAACACTTTGTGACTGTCCATTTTCAGAATCTTTAAAAAAGATCATCTTGGCATCCTGTCCACCTAACTCAATTGCCGTTCCGACCTGGTCAAACTGATCTTGTAATGCGATCGCATTGGCTGCAACTTCCTGCACAAATGGTACTTTTAAAATAGATGCCACTGGTTTTGCCCCAGAACCAGTCAGACACAATCTGATCTTCTTATCTCTTATATGTCCGCAAAACTTCTTAATGCTTCGGATCACACTTGCGATCTGATTTGCATGATGTCTTGCATAATCAGAAAATAACAGTTGATGACGGTCATTGGCATCAACTGCTACTATTTTGGTTGTCGTAGATCCTACATCGATCCCGACTAATATATTTTGTTCGTTTGATTTTGTCATTTCGTTATTCATCATTCGTTATCGTCTTTTCTCCTTCTTTTGAGCTTTACGTTTTATCATAACTCAAATTAATAGAAAATGTAAGATAAAAAATGGATTTTAACACTTTCTTCACACTTTTTCATTTAGTTTCTGCTTACGTTCCCTCCAATCTGGAAGAAACTGACTCATCAAATCATAAAATCTCTGGTTATGGCTTGGTTCTAAAAGATGACATAATTCATGCACCAAAACATACTCCACACATTCTTCTGGTTTTACAGCCAACTGCAGATTCATCCGAATCTTTTTACTGTGAATACTACAGCTTCCCCATCTTGTTTTCATATCTCGAATCGTAAAACCATTCGCATGAACTTTCATGATCGGTTCCCATCTCATTGCATATTCTATGATCTTGTCTTCCAGCCATTTCCTTTGTTCCAGATTAATTTCCTGCTGTGATGAATTTTGTCTGTTTTTTACTTTTTCATGGTTTTTTAAAATCCACTCTTCTTTTTTCTTAAGGAAACGAAAAACCTCTTCGTTGGAAACTCTCATTGGAACCGTTACCAAAACATCTCCGTTTGGAGGTTTCACGTAAATATTTATATTTTTGATCTTCCTTCGCTCAATCGCAATGTTTAATGTTCCTATTTGTTTTATCATTATTCTTATTTCTTTCTCTGAATCAGCATATGTATCAATACATACAAAACAATCAGAAACCCTGATATAAATCCTGCCACACTAAGATATGGCATTCCTAACACTCTCGGTGTTACATCACTTAGACATAAAATTGCAGAGCTAAACCAAAGTGCCATCACGATCAATACAAGCAACAGATGATCAAATCCTTTTTTTAATTCTCTGCCTGCTTTCTCTATCTGCGCAGATTCAATGTTTACCCTTACCTGTCCATTCTTTGTAATGTTCAAAAGATCTGATACCTGTGCTGGTATCTCCAGAGATTTCTTAGATGACCCATAAATATCTCTCAAAGCATGTCTTATCTCTTTCTTTATATCCATCTCGTAAAACATGTTCGCAGACATATAAGAAGTCAATATCTGTATCATGTTCACTTCTGGAGAACACAATTTCAATGTTCCTTCCATAGTCACCATACTTCTTGCAAGCAGCGTAATATCTGGTTCGATCGCAATCTTATGTTTCTTCAAAAGCCCTATTGCATCTTCCATCAATTCTCCAAGATCCATGGTCCCGAAATCCATATTCATGTATTTTCCAACCATATCATCAAGATCCGTATACAAACTAGCATGGTCGATCTTCTCTGTCGGTTTTCCAAACGATAAGAATGCATTCTTAAGTTCATAAATATCATTTTTAAGAATAGCTGTGATCGCACGTTTCATGATCGCACGGTAATGTTCAGACAGATCACCTGCCATTCCAAGATCAATCCATACGATCTGACCACCACTGATCCATAGATTCCCTGGATGTGGATCTGCATGAAAAAAACCATCTGCCAAAATCTGTTTACAATAGTTTTGTGCTGTTTTCTGGGCAATCTCTTTCCTATCATACCCATTGCGATCAAGTTCCTCGATATGGTCGATCTGGATTCCATCAACATAACTCATCACCAGCAAATGCTCATTCGAATATTCCTTATATACTTTCGGACATGTCACATATGCAACGTCCTTCTGGCTCTCATAAAATCGTTCCAAATGTTGTGCTTCTTTTTCAAAATCCATTTCTTCTTTGGATGTCTCCCACAACTCATCAATGACTTTTCTAAAATCAATCAATTCACCGATTCCTGTTGCAAAATTTAAAAATCCAGAAGCCTTCTTTAACAGAGCAATATCTTCTGCCATGATCTGTTTAATCTGCGGTCTCTGGATTTTTAATACAACTTTACTGCCGTCTCCTAAAACGGCCTCATGGACCTGTGCGATTGATGCACACCCAACCGGTATCTGGTTAATCTTCTGAAATAGTTGATCAGGGTCATTATGAAGTTCTTTATTCAAGATCTCCCATATCTCATCAAAACTCATCGGTTTTACATCCGTGCGAAGTCTCGTTAACTCATGACAATACTTCTCTGGCAATATATCCGAACGCATTGACATGATCTGCCCAAGCTTTACATAAGTTGGACCAAGATCTTCTAAAATACTGCATAACTTCTCTGGATCGATCCCCTGTGTGACCTTATGCTGATTTAATACATGCAAGATCTCTTTCAGTCTTCCTGTTTCCTGTTTCATAAGTACCTCTTATTGTTTAGTTTCATCCTCTTGTACTTGTGATGTCTCTGAATCTGTTGTTGCTTCACTTTCTTCCACTTCAACATCTTCTTCAGCTTCCTGTTTTTCTTTCTGAAGCGCCTCTGCTTTTGCAATTCTTTCTTTTAAAAGTGCAAGATCTTCTGCAGACATTTTATCAACACATTCAAATGCTTTATCATATTTCTTTGTCACTTGGACAGATACATGTTCTTTGACTTTCTGTTTTGCATTGTGCTTTAATTCCTGATTTAACACTTTACCCTGTTCTACAGTTCGTTCACCCTTTTCAATCATTTTCTCAAGAATGTCTTTGGTAACTTCTGCGGTTGTTGCTGCTGCACCTACACTTGCAAGAAATGCTTTTTTCATTCCATTTGTGAAATCCATATGTCATCATCCTTTCTATAATTTAGCATGATCATTTGTCACTTTCATTTTACCACTATAGATCTTCAAGAACAACCGTAAATGGTCCATCATTTATTAAAGCAACTTCCATATGTGCTCCAAAAACACCTGTCTGTACAACATCTATTTCCTTGCTGCATTCCTTAATGATATATTCATATAATTCTTCTGCTTTCTTTGGATCTCCTGCCTGTGTAAAACTTGGACGATTTCCTTTTCTGCAGCTTGCATAAAGCGTAAACTGAGATACTAACAACAATTCTCCATCCACATCTTTTAATGAACAATTTGTTTTTCCATTTTCATCTTCAAAAATACGAAGATTGATCATCTTACGAATATATTTATCGGCTTCTTCTTTTGTATCTTCCTGCCCTACACCGATTAAAACTAAATATCCTTTTTTTATCTTCCCTGTGTATTCATTATCTACTTTTACCGATGCTTCTTTTACTCTCTGAATTACAAATTTCATTGCTTTCCCTTCCTTTAAGGTATTATTTTCTTTAAATATTCCTACATAAAGAAAAAGATCAGAAATTAAAAATCTCTGATCTTTTATATCCTTATGTAAGATAAATAAATCCTAGTTGTTGATTAATTTATCTTCGTTGCTCCAGCTGTATAAGCTACGGATTTCTTTTCCGACAACTTCAGACTGATGTTCAGCAGCTAATTTTCTCATAGCTTTGAAGTGAACCTGAGATCCTGCATCAGACATATCTAATAAGAAGTCTTTAGCGAATGTTCCGTCCTGAATATCTGTAAGAACCTGTTTCATAGCTTTCTTAGTATCTTCTGTGATGATCTTAGGTCCTGTGATGTAATCACCATATTCAGCTGTGTTAGAGATAGAATATCTCATTCCTTCGAATCCTGACTGGTAGATTAAGTCTACGATCAGTTTCATTTCATGGATACACTCGAAGTAAGCGTTTCTTGGATCATATCCAGCTTCTACTAATGTTTCGAAACCAGCCTGCATTAATGCACAAACACCACCGCAAAGTACTGCCTGTTCTCCGAAAAGGTCTGTTTCTGTTTCTGTTCTGAATGTAGTTTCAAGAACACCAGCTCTTGCTCCACCAATTCCTAAAGAATAAGCAAGTGCTAAATCTAATGCTTTACCTGTAGCATCCTGTTCAACAGCTACTAAGCAAGGAGTTCCTTTTCCTGCCTGATATTCGCTTCTTACAGTATGTCCTGGAGCTTTAGGTGCGATCATAGTTACATCCACATCTTTTGGAGGTGTGATGCATCCGAAGTGGATATTGAAACCATGAGCGAACATTAACATATTTCCTGGCTCTAAGTTTGGTTCGATGCTTTCTTTGTATAATTTAGCCTGTTTTTCATCGTTGATCAGAATCATGATGATATCAGCTTTCTTAGCAGCTTCTGCAGATGTGTACACTTCAAATCCCTGTTCTTCTGCTCTCTTCCAAGATCTGCTTCCTTCATAAAGACCGATGATAACATTGCATCCAGACTCTTTTAAGTTAAGGGCATGCGCATGTCCCTGGCTTCCATAACCGATAATAGCGATGGTTTTTCCATCTAAAAGTGATAAGTTACAGTCTTCTTGATAATAAATCTTTGCCATTTTTCATTCCTCCATTTTTTGGCTTTATAGTAAGGGTCCTGACCCGTTACTCTCATCAAAATATATTAGAGTTATCTTCTCCTCTTGATAAACCAGTGATTCCTGTTCTCACAATTTCGATCACTCCAAAATCACTGATCAGATTGATAAATGCTTCTATCTTATTCACATTCCCAGTTAACTCGATCATCAGATTATCCTTAGATACATCCACAACTTTCGCTCTGAAAATATCTGCAATCGTGATAACCTCCTGTTTCTCTGTCTTGTTTGCACGGATCTTTGCAAGGATCAATTCTCTGCAAACAGACTTACTGTTTTCCAGTTCAAAAATCTTCACAACATCTTCCAGTTTTGAAAGTTGATTCTTGATCTGTTTCAAGATCATATCATCACCGCTGACTGCGATCGTAATTCTTGAAAACTTCTGATCTTGTGTCGTACATGCTGTGATGCTGTCTATGTTATACCCTCTTCTTGTAAATAAACCAGAAATTCGGCTTAATACCCCGGGAGTATTCTCTACTAAAATAGAAAGAACGATCTGTCGCATATCTTTTATTTCCTTTCTTTGTCTTATTCTATCACCGTAATGGTATATTACAGGGTATTGGTAACTTTTTTTATTCTACCAATTATACAAATATGTGTCAAGAAAGAATATGATATGACAGTGATTCTACCTTGACACATTTTCATTTTAATTTATTTTTGTTTATTCTTCTTCAACAGAATCACCAGAAGGTGTTGATTCTGTCGCCGCAGCTGTCGTTGTATGATGTGCTGTGGTTGGTCTTGGTGCAGATGTCTGTGGCTGTGACGTTGTACTTTCTGTCACACGTTCTTCTGTACTTCTCGTAGTTGTAGACCTTGTACTATAAGTCGTATGGCTGCTACTTGTTGTGCTGTAACTTTCCTGCTGATAGCTGCTTCTTGTACTAGATGTTGAATATGATGAACTGCTGCTTGTTGAGTCAGATGATGATCTTCCGGAATATCCAAATGTCTCAACAGAAGATATTCCTCCATATTCTTTTGCCCAGTCTTTTTCACTGCCTTTGTCAAATAAGAAATAATTCATGGCTGCTTTATTGGCACTGAAGTTTATAAAGAATACGAACATATTGCTCTGTGCTCTTCCCATCTTATAAGTACCTTCTAATGGCACCCTCATCTGGTCGATTTCTGTCGTCCCCATCTGAATAACTTTCAATACCAGACTCTTCAGGTATTTTGCACTCATATCTGTTGATACATCGGCTAATGAATCTAACGCAATATCTGCGATCTTTGTTGGGCTCTGCTGCAATACTTTATTAAGTGCTGCTTGAAGTACTGCTCTTTGACGACCTGTTCTTCCAAAGTCTCCATCTCCGTATTTCTTAGAAACAACGTAACGAACCCTGGCATATCCTAATGCCTGATTTCCATTCAACGTCTGTTTCCCAACCTTTACATTACGGTATTTCTTCTTTGAAATGTAATTTGTTGTATTCAAGTATTTTGCTTCTTTTTCTTCCAGCGAAATTTCTACACCACCAACTTTATTGATAACTTTCTCAAATGTTGAGAAATCAACAACACAATAATTGTCGATCTTAATCCCAAAGTTCTTAGCGATCGTCTGGTATAATAATTCTACACCACCAAATGCATAGGCTGCATTTAACTTGTTATGTCCATGTCCTGGAATCTCAACATACATATCTCTCATCAAAGAAGTGAGCTTTAATTCTTTTGTCTTAAAATTGACCGTTGCGATCATAATACTGTCAGATCTTCCGTGATCACCTTTGATCGCTCCATGATCAGATCCAACCAATAAGATATTAATAACATTCTTATTAAATGTCAGATTATCATCTACCTTTACGTCTGTCAGTGTACTTCCATTCTTATTATTCACTGCTGCTTCTAATCTTGCATCATAATATCCAAGCACTCCCCCTGCAGCAATTCCTATGATCAAAAACAGACTTAGGATAATTTTAAACTTCTTAATCTTCATTCGTGTCCTCCTCACAATTATCTGCTTATCATTATAGATTATATCATATCATATGAAAAAACAGTAGGTGATTTTATTAAGTTTTTGTTACGCTTTCCAATAAGTCTGATTCATCGTAAGCTTTAAAACCATCCATTTTGGCAGTTTTTTATAATTTCTTCCAAGTTTATATCCGATCAATTTAAATCCTGTATCGATCACATACTTTGGAATGAGATATAGTTTTCCTTTTTTGAAAAGATGCTTGATCGTTGCGATAACCATTTTTACACCTTCTGATTCTGATCTCACTTTAAGGAATAATCCTCCATGATCTACTTGTGACACTGCAAGATCGAAATTCCTATGTAACTGTTGTATCGCCTTGTAATCATGCCAATGCCATACCCGTGCATCTGCCTGATAGGCAACTGCCTTTCCATCTTCGATCATCTTTGAAGCCATGATCATGTCCTCGTTAAAAATTGTTTTATGCTCGAAACCTCCCATTGCATCATACTCTGATCTTCGATAAGCACTGCATACATTTGAACAGAAAAATGTTTTGATCCCAAGAGTATCCAGATCCTCTTTTGTTTTAACTCTGCTTTCCAGAGGATAATTAAAGATTCTTGTATAATACTCAATATAATTTTTTTCAGGATCAGCCATCTGCCTTCCATAAGCAGCTGTTACTATTGGATCATCAAATGCTTTGATCAGATTTTCCACCATATATTTATCTTTTGGAATCGCATCATCTGTCATAAACATTAAAATATCAGCTTCTTTGGCAAGCGATGCTCCATAATCTCTTGTTTTCCCATGATCAAATTCTTCTTTTTTAATATGATGAACTTCTACATTATCATATGGAGTGATCATTTCCTCGTCAAAAAATTCTGCCTCTGTGTTAACTAAAATAATGCGGTCTGGTTTTCTTGTCTGCAATGCAAGTCGTTTTAATGATTCCTGAAACTTATCTCCTGGCTTATATGTTGGTATGATCAAGTCAATTACCATGATTTTTCCTTTCTATCTTAGATCTATCTGCGGACTTTAGTTCCTTTGCTATCTCTTTTTGATAGTTTTAACCGATGAAATTCCAGTTCTTTTTCTTTATATACGATAGAACTGATATTCTGTGCTGCCATCACATAAATATTCGTTAGTGAATCATCTTTTGATAACTTCATTCCACGAACACCTAATGCACTCTTCTTCTTTTTTGGAATCTCGGAAAGCAAGAATTTTAAGAAAACTCCTTCTTTCGTCTGAAGGACTACTTTGTCTTCGGATCCTTCCATCCAGTCTATCGGAATCACTTCGATCAGCTCATCTTCCGATAATTTTGTTGCCTGCACAGTTCTCTTTGCTGCATTTAACAACTCTCCATCCATCACTTTTAACATACTTTTTGCTGTTGCAAATAAAAGTGATGAATGAATCATTGATTCTGCATCCAGCACCTGGATGATATATTCTTTTGTACTGTCATAATTACATAAATTATCAATTGGTACCCCTTTATCCCTGAATTTTCCGGCTGGAATATCCAGTACCTTGATCTGGTGCATCACACCGAGATTGGTAAAGATACAGATCTTATCTGTATTCATACAAGGCACAATAAACTTGTATTCTTTTAAGATATTTTCCTTATTTCTCTGATAAGTTGCCTTATCCATTGTCTTGGAATATCCAAAACGATCCATCACAAAATAAACCGTCTCTTCTTTGACTGGTGCAGCAACATAAACTGCCTCTTTTCCATCTTCGACCACAGTTCTTCTTTCGCGTCCAAATTCTTTTTTAATCTTATCTAATTCTTTACGAATCACGTTCTTTAAAGATTTTTCGTTATTTAAGATATCTTCATATTCTTCGATCTTTGCAAGAATCTCTTCATATTCTTCTTTTAACATCAAAATCTCTAATCCGATCAATCGGTATAATTTAAGATCAAGGATCGCACTTGCCTGTTTGTCTGTAAAAGAAAGCTTGGTTGCTTCGATCATAGAATCTGAAGACTTGAAATTAATATTTCCAACATCTCCTTTGGTAAGGCATGCCTTTACTTCCTTCTGACTCTTACTTCCACGAATGATTTCAATGATCAGATCAATCATATCACATGCTTTGATCAACCCTTCTTTAATTTCTCTTTGTTCATATAATTTTGATAGTAATGTTTTATATTTTCTTCTTGTTACTTCATAATAAAACTGCGTATGATTTTCAATGATTCCCTTAAGATCCAGTGTCTCCGGACGTCCATCAACGATCGCCAGCATATTCACACCAAATGTATCCTCAAGTTTTGTTTTCTTATATAAGAGATTTTTTAAGCGTTCAACATCTGCACCCTTTCGAAGTTCTAATACAATTCGGATTCCATCTTTAGAGGATTCATTGGAAATATCCAAAATATCTGTTGTCACTTTGTTCTCTATGAGTGCTACGGTATCTGATAAAAACTTGGAAATATTATTTCCGATCATTGTGTATGGAATTTCTGAAATTACCAGTTTATCTTTTTCCCCACGTTTCTTTGCTGGTTCAAGAGTTACTTTTCCTCTTAATTTTAATTTACCTGTTCCTGAAGAATAAATATTTAACAAATCTTTCTTATTGATCACGAGGCCGCCTGTTGGAAAATCCGGACCTTCTATATATTCCATGAGTTCTTCGTTTGTGATGCTTTCTTTTCGCATATATGCTTTCACTGCATCAACAACTTCCCCTAAATTATGTGGTGGAATACTCGTTGTCATACCAACAGCGATTCCATCTGCTCCATTTACCAATAAGTTTGGCACCTTAACTGGAAGTACTTCAGGTTCTTTTTCTGTTTCATCAAAGTTCGATACAAAATCAACTACATTTTTGTCAAGGTCTGCAAGATATGCTTCCTGCGTGATCTTCTGAAGTCGTGCTTCTGTATATCGCATAGCCGCAGCGCCGTCTCCCTCTATGGAACCAAAGTTTCCATGTCCATCAACAAGAGGGACTCCTTTTTTGAAATCCTGAGACATAACAACTAAGGATTCGTAGATGGAACTGTCACCATGTGGATGATATTTACCCATGGTATCCCCGACAATTCTTGCAGATTTTCGATGTGGCCTGTCATAACGAAGTCCTAATTCATCCATGGAATATAAAACTCTTCTCTGTACTGGCTTTAATCCATCTCTGGCATCTGGAAGTGCTCTTGCACAAATAACACTCATCGCATAATCGATATATGATTTTTGCATAACCTCAGAAAATTCTGCTTTAATAATATGTTCTGACATTATCTATTGTTTCCTTTCTATTTATATATCTAACATCGCTTCATTTGCATTTTCATAAATGAACTGTCTGCGAGGTGGTACGTCGCTTCCCATCAGCATAGAAGTAACATCGGAGGCCATTCTAGCATCTTCGATCTCAATCTGTTTTAATGTACGACTTTCTGGATTCAGTGTTGTCTCCCATAACTGTTGCGCATCCATCTCTCCTAAACCTTTCATACGAGCTATCTCAGCACGATTTCTTACGTTTTCAGGAAGAGTTGCTAAATATGCTTCCTTTTCTTTCTCATCAAGTACATATCTTCTTGTTTTTCCATGCATTATTCTAAATAATGGAGGTTGAGCAGCATAAACATGACCTGCTTCAACAATTGGTTTAAAGAATCTATAAAATAATGTTAGAAGAAGAACTCTAATATGTGATCCATCAACATCAGCATCAGTCATTATAATAATTTTATCATATCTAAGTTTAGATAAATCAAATTCTTCACCTATACCAGTTCCAAACGCAGTTATAATAGTTCTAATTTCTTCATTTGATAATGCCTTGTCTAATCTAGCTTTTTCGACATTAAGAATTTTACCTCTAAGTGGTAAAATAGCCTGTGTCATAGAATCTCTTCCCTTTTTAGCGGATCCACCAGCACTATCTCCCTCGACTATAAATATTTCAGATACCTTAGGGTCTTTACTTTTGCAATCAGACAATTTACCAAAGAAATTAGTAGTAGATAAATCAGTTTTTCTAGTAATTTCTCTTGCTTTTCTCGCAGCGTTTCTAGCCCTACAAGCAAGTAAAGCCTTATTTACTATTATCTTTGCATCTTCTGGATGTTCTAATAAAAATCTTTCAAATCCTTGTGAGAAGACACTATCAGCAAGTTTTCTAACTTCAGAGTTACCAAGTCTTCCCTTTGTTTGACCTTCAAATTGCGGATTAGGATGTTTACAAGAAATAATCATTGTTAAGCCTTCTTTAACATCATCGCCAGTTAAAGAATCGTCTTTTTCTTTAAGTAAATTGTTTTTTCTAGCATAACTATTAATAACTCTAGTTAAAGCTCTTCTAACACCTTCCTCGTGAGTGCCACCGTCATGAGTATTGATATTATTAACAAATGAATAAATATTATCATTATAACTAGTGTTATATTGCATTGCAACCTCAAACATAACACCATCTTCTTCACCAGTAAGATGAATAATATCGTCATGTAAAGGTGTTTTTCCTTTATTTATGAATCTTACATATTCACTAATACCACCTTCATACAAGAATTTCTCACCAGTAGTATCTTCATCATCTCTATCGTCACGTAAAGTAATACAAAGTCCTTTATTTAAAAATGCTAATTCTCTAATTCTTACTTTAAGTATATCGTAATCATAAATATCACTATCAAATATAGTAGGATCAGGTTTAAATGTAACTGTAGTACCAGTTCTATCAGGAGAGCATTCATCTATAACTTTTAATGGAGCTACAGCATGACCACCATCTTCAAATCTAATGAAATAAACTTTACCATTTTTATAAACCTTTACTTCTACCCATTTACTTAATGCATTAACTACAGAAGCACCAACACCATGTAATCCACCAGATACTTTGTATCCACCACCGCCAAATTTACCACCTGCATGAAGTACTGTATATACTGTTTCAACAGTGGACTTTCCAGTTTTCGGATGAATATCAACTGGTATACCTCTACCATCATCCTTTACAGTAACAGAGTTGTCCTTATTTATAACAACTTCTATATTTTTACAATATCCTGCTAAAGCCTCATCTATAGAATTATCTACTATTTCCCATACTAAATGATGTAATCCTTTAATATCAGTAGTTCCTATATACATACCTGGTCTTTTTCTAACTGCTTCTAGTCCTTCAAGAACTTGTATGTCCGATGCATCATAATGTTCATTATTCATATTTAATCACCTTCCTGCTTGGAAATTATTTCCCGGGAAATAATTTTTCCTTCCTTTATTTCATAAACATTAGTTTTTTCTTTTATTTTTTCATTAATATTTTTAATATCAGTCGTAGTAATTATAGTTTGTATATTACGATCCAAATATTTTAAAATATTATTTCTCTTATTTATAAAGGTGACCATTATCATTACATTGTCAGAACGAAGGATGAGTTTGATTTCCATCTTCATGATGAATATCTGTGGAATGAAAATGACTATGTCAGACTGCTGATTCCGAAGGACAGCATTGAACTTTCTCTGGCAGATGAAAACTGAAAGGAGTGTGACTGATGCGTTTTTCAAGAAAACAGCTGGGTATCCCCTATGCGGTATTTTTGATCTGCTTTGTTGTTGCTCCGCTTCTGGTGGTACTCTACTATGCATTTACTAACGGCTCCGGACAGTTTACTGCCGGTAATTTCATCAATTTCTTTACAGATGAAAATACCATCGGAACCTTGTGCTACAGTCTGGTGGTAGCGGCAACCGTCACAGTATGCTGCACGCTGGTGGCTTATCCGGTGGCCTATATTCTGGCGCGGAGTGATATTAAGAAAAAAAATGTTCTGCTGGTGCTCTTTATTGCACCCATGTGGATTAACTTTACGCTCCGTGT
>ENA-ORTW01001502-ORTW01001502.1-human-gut-metagenome-genome-assembly--contig:-NODE-1502-length-24464-cov-6.358843_pt1 | contig 24464 bp, 25 predicted proteins | sample MGYA00242072_ERZ509193 | MGnify/ENA primary metagenome ERZ509193 (study PRJEB26280, sample SAMEA2338813) | human gut metagenome | biome: human gut; feature: human-associated habitat; material: faeces... | reverse complement strand
ACCAGGGGCATATCCAGATTGGCGATCATGTCCTGTATGATTCTGATTCCAGGATCTGCTTAAAACCACAGAAGAGAAATGTCGGATATATGTTCCAGAACTATGCATTGTTCCCAACGATGACCGTGGAGCAGAATGTCGGAGCCGGACTTGCCGGTAACAAAAAGAAGAAGCAGGAACAGGTACAGAAGATGATCCGTCATTTCCGCCTGGAGGGACTGGAAAAAAGACTTCCGAGAGAGCTTTCCGGCGGGCAGCAGCAGAGAGTTGCGCTGGCGAGGATCATGGCATACGAACCATCCGTTATTCTTCTCGATGAACCATTTTCGGCACTGGATGTCTTCTTAAAAGACCGTCTGCAGCAGGAGATGATGGAACTCTTAAGCGATTATGACGGAACGGTGATCCTGGTGTCCCACAGCAGGGATGAGATCTACCGGTTCAGCGAGGAACTTCTGGTCATTGATGACGGGAAACAGATCTGTTACGGTGACACAAAGGCAATCTTTGACTGCCCAGAACAGGTGGAAGCAGCAAGGCTTACCGGATGTAAGAACATTGTTCGGGTAAAAAGGTTGGATGAACACAGTATCGAGATCCCGGACTGGGGCACAAGGCTTCATCTGGAACAGGAGATCGATGCAGAGATTACACATATCGGGCTTCGTGCACACGAATTCATCCCGGTGTGGGGCGAAAGAGAAGATAACTGCATTCCGGTTAAAGAAAAAGGAAAGGCAGAATTTCCATTTGAATGGAAATATTTCTTAAAAGGTGAGACAGAAGAAAGTGATGATATCTGCTGGTATGTACAGAAAAATCTATGGGACGAACTTACAGAAAAGGGCATTCCGGATTATCTGAAACTGCCGGAAAAAGAGATTCTTTTGCTGAAATAAAAATCATGATATAATGAGCGTTAGCGGACTGGCGTATGCTGGTTCTCTGACGCCTATTTTTGGAGGAAAATAATGTATACAATCGGGACACATATGTCCATTGCGGGAGGAATTGCGAAGACTGCGGAAAATGTAGTAAAGATGAATGCCAATACGATGCAGATATTCAGCAGAAACCCGCGTGGATCCAGTTATAAAACTTATGCACAAGAAGAAGTAGAGAAATTCCAGCAGATCCGTAAAAGCCATGCATTCGGTCCGGTTCTTGCACATGCGCCGTATACGATGAATCTGGCGAGTGCGACGGAAAAGACATATGAATTTGCCTGTACGGTGATCCGGGAAGATATCAGACGTATGGACGAACTGAAGATTGAAAACCTGGTATTCCATCCGGGCAGTCATACCGGGATCGGAGAAGAAGCCGGGATTACCAATATTATCCGTGGACTTGATCAGGCGATTACAGGAACGGAGAATATTAAGGTTCTGTTGGAAACAATGAGTGGAAAAGGGACAGAGATCGGATACCGTTTTGAACAGTTAAAGCAGATCCGAGACGGCGTACAGCACCCGGAGCGGATTGGAATCTGCCTGGATACTTGTCACGTGTTCGCGGCGGGATATGATATTGTCCATGATCTGGACGGGGTACTGGATGAATTTGACCGGATATTGGGACTTGAATTATTAAGAACGATTCATCTGAATGATAGTCTGATGCCTTTCGGTTCCAGGAAAGACCGGCATGCAGTGATCGGAGAAGGTGAGATTGGGCTGGAGGCACTTCTGAATGTGCTGCGCCATCCGAAGCTTAAAGATCTGCCATTCTATCTGGAGACGCCGCTTGATGATGCCGGGCACAAAGAAGAGATTGCCAGATTGAAAGAATATCTGGGTGAGGAATAAGGAGCGGAGCAGTTGAAAAAGTTAGAATATATAGCAAGAATCCATACCGACTTTCCAACGAAATTTGGAATTCCAAGGCAGTCGGGACTTGTAAGTACAAAAGGAACAATTGTATTCGAGCCAGAATACCGCAAAGAAGAGGCACTAAAAGGACTGGAAGAATATTCGCATCTGTGGCTGATCTGGGAATTTTCAGAGGTGGTCAGGGAGAACTGGAGTCCGACGGTACGTCCGCCGAGACTTGGCGGGAATAAGCGGTGCGGTGTATTCGCAACCAGGTCGCCGTTCCGGCCGAATCCGATCGGATTGTCCTGTGTCAGGCTGCTTGGGATCGAGAAACGTCCGGAAAAAGGTATGGTTGTTGAAGTCGAAGGAGCAGATTTGATGGATGGAACGCCGATACTGGATATCAAGCCATATCTGCCGTATGTGGACTGTATGCCGGATGCCAGAGGCGGATTCGCCGACCGGGTGAAGGGTTATGCACTGGAGGTAGAGATACCGGAGAAACTTCTGTTAAAACTTCCAAATGAACAGCAGGGATGCGTGCGGGAGATCCTCGCAGAAGATCCGAGACCGTCTTATCAGAATGATCCGGACAGAGTATATGGAATGGAGTATGCCGGGTATGAGATTAAGTTCCGGGTAAAAGACTACAGGCTGACGGTCTGTGAAATTGAGCGGGCCGCCGCGGACAGAACAATAAAATGATAATGATCAGGAGGATACAAAGGTGAAGTATTATCTTGCGCCATTAGAAGGAATTACAACTTATATATACAGGAGAGCATATCATACACATTACCGTCCGATGGAGAAATATTTCACTCCTTTTCTGGTTCCGCATACCAAAAAGGATTTTAATACGAGAGAGAAGAATGATATTCTGCCGGCACACAATCCGGGGATGAACCTGGTTCCGCAGATCCTGACAAATGACGCAAAGGGATTTCTGGATACGGTAGAAAAGTTAAAAGGGTATGGATATGATGAGGTGAACCTGAATCTTGGCTGTCCGTCCAAGACGGTAGTATCGAAAGGACGCGGCTCAGGATTTCTGATCCACACAGAAGAACTGAACCGGTTTCTGGATGAGATTTATGCAAAAGCAGATGTGAAGATATCCATAAAGACAAGAATCGGAAAATTTGATGCAGATGAGTGGGGAGAACTTTTGAGGATTTATAACCAGTATCCGTTGGAAGAGCTGATCGTACATCCGAGAGTACAGCAGCAGTTTTATAAAGGACATCCGGATCTGGATGCATTTGCGGATGCAGTGAAGGAATGTAAGCACACGTTGTGTTATAACGGTGATATTTTTACAACAGAGGATATGGAAAAATTAAAGAAGCGTTTTCCAGAGGCCTCCTGTATCATGCTGGGGCGCGGAATTTTGAGAAATCCGGAACTGATTGAAATCATGGAATCCGGAGAAAAAAAGATCGATGCGAAGAAATTAAGAGCGTTCCATGATCAGATCTATCAGGATTACCAGGAGGTAAGTTGTGGGGATAAGAATGTGCTGTTCAAGATGAAAGAACTCTGGTGTTATCTTGGGACATTGTTCCCGGATAAGGAAAAACAGCTGAAAAAGATCCGGAAAGCAGAGAAACTGGATCGCTATGAAGCAGTTGTAGAAGAACTTTTAAGTCACAATTATATTGACTTAAAGTAAATAGATGCTGAAATAAAAGAGATTGCAGACAAAATCAGGAATAAAGTTCTGCAGTCTCTTTACTTTAAAAAAAATATGCAATATAATAGATAAAAATTCTATATACAGGAATTTTGCAAAAGGGAGGGACATGAATTGGATCGTTTGAATGAATTGATCGCAGAGAATCTGAAAGATATCCGAAAAGGAAAAGGACTGAGTCTGGAACAGGTGTCATCCCTTACCACAATCAGCAAAAGTATGTTAAGTCAGCTGGAAAGGGGAGAAGTGAATCCTACGATATCGACGGTGTATAAGCTGGCACTGGGATTGAAAGTACCGGTAACGGCATTTACCGCAGATAAACCGCAGCCGTTTTTCGGAACTGGCAAGAAAGAAGTAGATCCTTTGGCGGGTGATGATGGAAGATATCGTCTTTATCCGATTTTCAGCTTCCGGGAAGGACAGGATTTTGAGATATTTGACCTGGAATTTGACGAGGGAGGCATGATGCAGGCGAACCGCCAGATGAATGGTACGAGAGAATTCATTACCGTGTATTCCGGAGAATTGACACTGATCTTTAAAGATCATGAATATGTGCTGAAAGCCGGAGATGCGGCTTCGTATAATGCTTTTGATGATTATGTGTATAAAAATACTGGAAAGGGAATGGTGACTGCCAATATTGTAGTACACTATTCGAATTAGAAAGGAGTAACAGCATGGAAGACCAGAAACAGCGAGTATATGATGCGTTAAACAAGATGGGAATTAAGTACGAGGTGGTAGAACACGAGCCCGTGCATACAATGGAGGATATGGACCGGCTGGGACTCCCGGAAAAAGGAACATTGTGTAAGAACTTATTCTTAAGAGATTCAAAGGGAAAGAGACATTTCCTGATCACAGCTGATGAGAAGACAAAGGTAGATCTGAAGGCACTGGGAAGACAGCTTGGGGCAGGAACATTAAGCTTTGCTTCCGAAGAACGTCTGGAAAAATATCTTGGTGTAAAACAGGGAAGCGTTACACCTTTTGCCCTGATGAACGATACGGAACATGCGGTGGAATTCTTTATCGATAAAAACTTAAGCAGATGTAAAAGTATGGGAATTCATCCACTGGAAAATACAGCAACAGTATTCATATCCTTTAAGGATCTGGATAAATTCTTATGGAATCTGGATGTTGATGTAGTTAAGATTAAATTGTAAAAAGTTTATAGTTTTTTTATTGCATGTTTCCTCACGCAGAAGTAGAATAGAACAGTATATGATACGAAGCAACAGATGAAAGTGAGGATAATTATGGAAGAATGGCAGAACGGACACGACCAGCCAGGATACCATTATCACCAGGAGCAGGACAAAAAGCGAAAGCCAATTGAGACACCGGGAAAGCGTTTCTGGAAGATGTGGGGTCCACTCCTGATCAAATGGGGAATTGGAATCGGTGTAGGCATGGTAGTCATGGCGGCCATGATGGTGGCATCCCTGCTGACGGGCTGCGGCGTGGCCATCAAATATTCGCTCTCGGGCGCCTCGATCCCGCCCGATGCCAGGACTTTCAGCGTGGCCTATTTCCCCAACAACGCCACGATGGTTGCGCCCATCCTCAGCTCGACGCTCACCGATGCGCTCGTCGACGTGTTCACCCGCCGTACCCGCCTGATGCAGGTCGAAGAGGGCGGCGACTTCGCTTTCGAGGGCGAGATCATCAACTACACTTCCACCACGGCGTCGGTGTCGAGCGACGATTACGCCCTGCTGAACCGCCTGACGATCACCATCAAGGTGCGTTTCACGAATGCCCTCGACGAGAAACAGTCCTGGAACAGGACTTTCACGGCCTACGAGGACTACGAATCCACGCGCCTGCTGACCGAAGTCGAAGGGGAGTTGATCCCGCAGATCGTCGACAAGCTGGTGACGGACATCTTCCAGGCTTCGGCTTCGAACTGGTAAACCCGTGCGGTTATGGCAGATTTGAAACAATATATCGTATCGTCCGGCGCGGGTGAGCTTCCCGCGGCGGCGGAACTCGACGCGTTGCTCGCACGCTGCGAGTGGTTCGACCTGGCGCGTATCGTGCGCGAAATCGCCACGGGCAGGCCCGATCCCCGGCTGGACGTGACCGCACCGTGGCGTGCGCAGAGTTCGCTGCGCATGGCTGCGGTCGATGCCGATGCCCTGTGCCGGCTGTCGTCCGACGACATCATCGACCGTTTCCTGCGCGAGGAGGATTTGCGCATCGTGGCCGCCGACGGCGAACCCGAGGAGGAGGTGTGCACCGAGGCCGTGCTGGACGATGACGACCAGGTCGTGAGCGAGGAACTGGCGGAAATCTATCTTGCCCAGGGGCTTCGGGACAAAGCCATAGCGATTTATCGCAAATTAAGTTTGCGAAATCCCGAAAAAAGTGTTTACTTTGCCGAGCTAATTGGCAAATTGGAAAACAATAATTAAATTTCAACGATATGTTATACACGATTTGCATTGCCTTGATACTCATTGCCAGCGTTTTGGTGATCCTTGCAGTATTGGTGCAGAACCCCAAGAGCGGCATGGCCGCCAATTTCGGCGCGTCCAACCAGGTCATGGGTGTGCGTGAAACTTCGGATTTCCTCGAGAAATTCACTTGGACGATGGCTATCGCTATCGTTGTGCTGAGCCTCGTGGCTACGCTCGCCATGGACAAGGGGCGCGTCGCAGAGAGCAACAGCGAAATTTCGAAGGACGCCAAGGCACTTCAGGAGCGTGTCCTTGAGACCGAGGCGCCCGCCACGATGCCCCAGGCCGAGATTCCGGCACAGGCTCCGGCTGAAACCCCTGCGGAGCAGCCCGCCGAATAGGGTAGTATCCCGGAGGCCGCCCCTGACGGACGGAAAGCAGACGACAAAAGACTGCGGAAGCGATTCCGCGGTCTTTTTTGTATCGTGCATTTCTTGTTTTTCTGCTTCCACCGCTCGCCGCCCACCGCCTGCCGCCGTCCCTGCCGCCGTCCCCGTCTCCGTCCCCGCCGCCGTTTCCGCCGTTTCCGCCGTTTCTGTCGTTTCCGCCGTTTCTGTCGTTTCCGCCCGTCTCCGTCCCCGCCGCCGTTTCCGTCGTCTCCGCCCGTCCTCGCCCGTCCTCGCCCGTCCTCGCCTGTCCTCGCCTGTCCTCGCCTGTCCACCACCCGTCCTCGCCCGTCCACCACCCGTCCTCGCCCCCCCCCGCCGTTTCCTTCACTCGCCTTCGCTCTCTGCCCCGTCCAGCCCCTCTCCTCTGCCTCTGCCTTTAATTTTTCCGTCCTTCCGTCCCCTGTTTATCCCTGTTTATCCCTGTTTTATTCCTGTCTGTTCCTGTCTGTTCCTGTCTGTTCCTGTCTGTTCCTGTCTGTTCCTGTCCTTAGTCCCTCCGTCCTTTTATGCCCCTGCTTTTCTGGCTTTGTCCTTCCGGCCTGTACTTCTTGTTTCCGGCACAGCTTGTTCACGTGCGTTCCTTCATTTCGTTCTTTTTTGCGATCCTCTCCGACCCTCCTTTTCTGCTGTTCTTTTCCTGCGGCTCTTCCTGCATCCTTTCTGAGCCTCCTTCCACGGGTATCCTCTTCCTGCACCCCGTCCTGCATCCTCTCCGAGCCTCCTTCCTGAACCTCTTTTTCGGGCATCCCTTTCCGTGTCCTCCTCTCCGCGTTCCACCCCTCCGAATCCTCTTCCTGCTGTGTCCGTCTCGGATCCTAATTAATGCCTTTAATGGTTCTGTCTGTAAAGAAATAACTTTATTTTTGTCGGGTCTTAAAATAATTTTTATCTTTGTTGTTCCAAGTGATTGATTAAAAAAATATATGTATATGCATATTTATTTTAAATATATTTTCGAATGAAAGCCAAAACTTATGTAAAGGGCGTTGCCGCATTGTGCGCCCTCGCGGCGGTCGCCTGCACGGGCGTCCAGCAATCCCGGGGCGATGTGGCCGTCTATCTGGACGAGTCGCAGCCGCTTGAAAAGCGTGTCGAGGACGCTCTTTCGCGGATGACGCTCGAAGAGAAGGTCGGGTTGCTGCATGCGCAGTCTAAATTCTCGTCGGCGGGCGTCCCGCGGCTGGGCATCCCCGAAGTGTGGTGCACCGACGGCCCGCACGGCATCCGCCCCGAGGTCTTGTGGGACGAGTGGGATCAGGCCGGCTGGACGAACGACTCGTGCACGGCATTCCCCGCGCTGACGTGCCTCGCCGCGACGTGGAACCCCGAAATGTCGGCCCTCTACGGCAAATCCATCGGCGAGGAGGCGCGTTACCGGGATAAGGACGTGCTGCTGGGCCCCGGGGTCAATATCTACCGTACGCCCCTGAACGGGCGCAACTTCGAGTATATGGGCGAAGACCCCTTCCTGTCGGCCCGCATGGTCGTGCCTTACGTGCAGGGGGTACAGCAGAACGGGGTTGCCGCCTGCGTGAAGCACTTTGCCGTGAACAACCAGGAGCTGCGGCGCCATGAGGTCGACGTGGTGGTCGACGACCGTGCCCTGCACGAGATCTACCTCCCGGCCTTCAAGGCTGCGGTGCAAGAGGGCGGTGCCTGGGCCATCATGGGCGCCTACAATAAATACAAGGGCGAGCATTGCTGCCACAACCAATACCTGCTGAACGACATCCTCAAGCGCGACTGGGCGTTCGACGGCGTGGTCATCTCCGACTGGGGCGGCGTGCACGATACGCGCGAGGCCATCTTCAAGGGGCTCGACATGGAGTTCGGCACATGGACGGACGGCCTGAACTGGGGCGCGACCAATGCCTACGGCAATTACTACCTGGCGAATCCCTACCTCGAACTGCTCCGCAGGGGCGAGGTGGGTACTGGGGAGCTCGACGACAAGGCCCGCCGCGTGCTGCGCCTGATCTTCCGCACGGCGATGAACAGCCGCAAACCCTTCGGGTCGCTCTGCTCGCCGGAGCATAATGCCGCCGCACGCCGCATCGCGGGCGAGGGTATGGTGCTGCTCAAGAACGACGGCGGGGTGCTGCCGGTCGACCTTTCGAAAACGAAGAAACTGCTTGTCGTGGGCGAGAACGCCGTGAAGATGATGACCGTCGGCGGCGGTTCCTCGTCGCTTAAGGTGAAACACGAGTGTACCCCCCTGGAGGGCATCCGTGCGGCCGTCGGCGACAAGGCCGAGGTGCTCTACGAGCGCGGTTACGTCGGCGACGTGACGGGCGACTACAACGGGGTTGTGACCGGACAGGATCTCTCGGAAGGACGCTCCGGGGCTCAGCTCCTCGCCGATGCCATCGCCGCAGCCCGCAAGGTGGATGCCGTGGTGTTTATCGGCGGCCTGAACAAGGGCGACCATCAGGATTCCGAAGGCGCCGACCGTTTGCAACTCGGGCTGCCTTACGGACAGGATGCCGTGATCGGGGCTTTGGCCGAAGCCAACCCCAACCTGGCCGTGGCGATCGTCTCGGGCAATGCCGTGGCGATGCCGTGGATCGACCGCGTGCCCGCCGTACTGGAGGCCTGGTATTCGGGCTCCGAGGCCGGCAATGCGCTGGCCGACGTACTGTTCGGTGCCGTCAACCCTTCGGGTAAACTGCCCTTCACCTTCCCGGTACGTCTGGAGGATTGCAGCGCCCACTCCGCCGGGGAGTATCCCGGCGACGGGCAGGTCGTCTACCGCGACGGGATCTTCGTCGGTTACCGCTGGATCGAGAAGGAGCGGATCGAACCCCTGTTCGCCTTCGGCCACGGCCTGAGTTATACGACGTTCGACATTGCCAACGTGCAGGCGGATCGCACGTCGCTTGCAACGACGGGCAGGCTCCGGGTCTCTGCCGACGTGACCAATACGGGCGGACGTGCCGGCGCCGAGGTTGTGCAGCTTTATATCGGCGACAAACTCTCGTCGCTGCCGCGCCCCGTGAAGGAGCTCAAGGGCTTCGAAAAGGTACACCTCGCGCCCGGCCAGAGCCGAACCGTCACGTTCGAAATCGACCCCGGGATGCTCGCCTGTTACGACGATGCGAAAGGGGCCTGGGTCGCTGAACCCGGTGAATTCACCGCTTATGTCGGCGCCGCGTCGGACGACATCCGCGGAACTGTCGATTTCGTGCTGAAATAATCCCCGCTGCGTGGGCGTCGCGGAACCGGCGCTGCGGAATGAATGCGTGCAGCGGAAAGGCGGCGGCCGCTTTCCCGCGGGCAAGACCTCCCTGGGGCGCGTTTCCCTCTGCCCGGAATGGCAACAACCCCCGCAAACCATCGAGTTTGCGGGGGTTGTCGTTGCCGGCATCAGCAGCCCCGGGGTATTCCGCCGCAATGCGACTGCGGGCCTGCCCGTTAACGGAATCTATCCCTTGATTCCGATCCAGTAAAGCACATGCCGCCGCAGGGGATGTCCTTCCGGCAGGGTAGGGTGGTTGAACTGGCCCACGCACTCCATGCCGATTTTTTGCATGACCCGCTGCGAGCGCCGGTTGGTGACGGCGGTGAAGGCTATCGCCTCCTCGATGCCGAGTTTTGCCGCGAGCGTAAGGCACGCCTGTGCGGCTTCCGGGGCGTAGCCGTTGCCCCAGGCGTCGGCACGCAGCCGCCAGATAACCTCGATCTGGCCGCACAGTCCGTCGAACGTCACGCGGTGCAGCCCTGTGTAGCCGAGCAGCAACCCGTCCGAAATCCTTTCCACGGCGTAAAGCCCGAACCCTTCCGTTTGGAACTCTTCGCGGATATGCCCGAAGAATGTTGCCGACTCTTCCCGGGTCAGCGGGGCGGGGAAATACTCCATTACGCGCGGGTCTGCGTTCATGGCCGCAAATGCGTCGAAATCATCCTCCCTCCATGCGCGCAGTAGGAGGCGGGAAGTCTGTGCGGGAAAAATCATGGTTTTAATTTTTATCGTGTGAATGTTGCGTTTCGAATGGATGCGGGGTCTGCCGCAAGCCGTGAACCTGAGCTTTGGTTCCGCCCGGGATTTTGCCGTGTTGTCCGGTCGCCGTCATCTGCTGGCCGCCATCCGTCGCTGTCCTTAAGCGATTGGTTTTCGGTTGCCGTTATCTGCTTGCCGTTACCCGGTCGTCTTAACCCAGTCGCCGTCATCAGCCGGCTGTTACAGATCGCCGTCCTCCGTTGGCCGTCATGCCGCCGTGGTTTCCGGTCTCTGCCGTCCGGCTGGCCGTCATCGGGCTGCTGTCACCCGGCTTCCGTTACCCGACCGTCGTCTGCCCGATGCCGTTCCTTGAAACTATCGCCCTTCCCCGGTTTTTCCTGGCTCCGGCCTTACTCGGCCACCTCTTTTTTCGAGCGCTTGCGGGTGTTGATCGTCAGATAGCGTTGCAGGGTCTGCTGCAGACGCACGGGGTCGATGTTGCGGCGGAGCTCCCCGCCCTGCGCAATCGAGATGCCGCCCGTCTCCTCCGAGACGACGATGATGATTGCGTCCGAGATTTCGCTCATGCCGATCGCGGCGCGGTGGCGTGTGCCGTAGGATTTCGGGACGTCGCTCTGCGTCACCGGCAGGATGCACTTTGCAGCCACGATGCGGTCGCCTTCGATCAGTACGGCGCCGTCGTGCAGGGGGGCGTTCTTGAAAAATATGTTTTTTAACAACGACGTCGAAACCTTGGCGTCGAGGGCGATGCCGCCCTCGGCGATCAGCCGCAGGTCGCTCTGCTGGCCGATGACGATCAGCGCACCGGTTTTCGTTTCCGACATTTCGCGGCAGGCCGTGACGATCGGCACGACGTTGGTCTGCACCGTGTCGTCACCCGTCGAGAAGATGCGGGTGATGAAATTGAAGTGCTTCTGGCGCATCCCGATCACCTGCAGGAACCGCCGCAGTTCGGGTTGGAATACGATGATCAGCGCAATGGCCCCGACCGAGATCAGCTGTCCGAGTATCGTCGACAGCAGTTCCATGTTGAGCGTCCGCACCACCACCCACAGCAGGTAGATGGCGATGATCCCCGAGAGGATATAGGGCGCGTTGGTGCCTTTGGTCATGCGGTAGATCCAGTACATGATCACGGCGACCAGGATGATGTCTATGAAATCGACGAATGTGAACGGAACGAAACCCATTGCTTGTGTGTTGCTGTTAGTTTTCCTGCAAATGTATAAAAAATTACGGACATTCCGCTTCTGCGCCGCGATTATGTCTCCCGGTTGCCCGCCGCCAGCAGTACCCGCTGTCTGTTGCCCGCAGTATCCTCCGCTGCCTGTTGTCCTCTGTCCTCCGCGGCCTGCCGCCCTCCGCTTGCGATACCCGCCGTCCCCAGTTGCTTGCGATCCGCCGTCTGTTGCCTGCGGTAGCCGTCGTTTGTTGCCCTTTCTCCTCCGCGGCCTGATGCCCTCCGCTTGCGGTACCCGCTGTCAGCCTGTTGCCTGCGATTGCCGTCCGCCTGTTACCCGCGGTGCCCGCTTCTGCCTGCTGTCCTCTGTCCTTCGCGGCCTGCCGCCCTCCGCTTGGGGTACCTGTCGTCCGCCCGTTGCCGGCTGTGCCTGCTTCTGCCCGCTGCCCGGCGCGGTACGCTGTCTTCCGGGGCCCCGTGGACGCGCCGCCGTCCGAAAAAAAAGCCGCCCCGAAAAGGGACGGCTCGGCCAGGGTGCAATATGCACGCTCCCTTATTTCTTGGCGGCTTTCTTGTCCGCTGCGTAGAGCTCGTTGACCTTCGCAAGCACGGCGGGCGTGATGTTGAGCGTCGAATCGGCGTCGATCAGTGCCGTGGCGTTGATGATGAGCTTGTATTTCTTGTCGCCGTTGATCTCCTGCACGGCGCGGTGCAACAGATCCTGCGCACGGTTGGTGAACACGTAGTTCTCTTCGTCGAGCGCCTGGGCTTCTTTCTGTGCGGAACTCTGGTACGAAGCCACGCGCTTTTCGATGCTCTGCTGCTGGGCCTGTGCATCGTTGGTGGTAATCAGCCCTTTCTGGTATTTTTCTTGCAGCTGGGCGGCTTCGGCCTGCAGGTTCTGCTCTTTCTGGGCCCAGCTTTTCTGTGCTTTCTGGGTCTTTTCCTGCAGGGCTGCGCCCTCGTTCAGGAAAAGGTCGCATTGTGCCAGCACGGCTTCAACCTGCACATAAGCGATATCGCTTGATCCGACTTCGCGGGCAACCTCCTCGGCGGTGGCCGTCTCGGTGGTCTTCGTACCGCAGGCTGTCATGGCGCAAGCCGCAACGAGCGCCGTAAAAAGCATTTTTTTCATGTCGTTTTTTATCTGTTTTAGTTAAATATTCGGCTTTTGAACCACAAAGGTAAAAAAAAATCTTTATTTTTGCCCCACGCCTTGTAAATTTTGAATTTCATGTACGAATACATCAGCGGAACGGTCGCCGAGGCGACCCCGGCCTATGCGGTCATCGACGCCGGAGGTGTCGGTTACTACCTCCATATCTCGCTCGAAACATTTTCGGCCGTCGAGCATGCGCAAAACGCCCGTTTATACGTGCACTACATCGTGCGTGAAGATGCCCAGATCCTGTATGGTTTCGCAACGAAAGTCGAACGCGAATTTTTCCGCCATCTGATCAGCGTTTCGGGCGTGGGAGGCAATACGGCGCGCATGATCCTTTCGACCTATTCGCCGCGTGAACTGCAGGGGATCATCACCTCGGGCAATGCCGTGCTGCTCAAAAACGTCAAGGGACTGGGGCTGAAAACCGCCCAGAAAATCATCGTCGAGCTGAGCGGCAAACTCACCGGACTGGCCGAGGGCGATACCCCGGCGATGCCGTCTGCGGGCGGGGAATCGCTCGACGAGGCGCTTTCGGCGCTGGTCATGCTGGGATTCGCCAAGGCCCCCGCCGAGAAGGCCCTGCGCGGCATCTTGCGCGATAATCCGGCTGTTTCGGTCGAGGATCTGGTGCGGATGGCCTTAAAAATCCTATGAAAAAGCTTTTTTAATCAATAAAAGTGTAAAAATTCCCCCCCCCCACAATTTGGCCGGGCAGATTATTTGCTATACATTTGCGGCATCGTATTTTATACACCGCAATATTTTGTTAAACTTGCATGCTCTGTAAATGGAAGAGGCGCTCCCACTCGGATTTATTATCCTCTTGCTCTGCATCGTCTGTGGTGCCGTCGCCGTAGCGATAGGTATCTACGTGCTGAAGCAGCGGCGGCTCCAGCGGCTCAAAGACCCGCGGAAAGACTATTACCGCTGATGGCAGGAAGGGATTTAGACGGCTTCGGTCGTCTTTTTTTTGTCCCCGGCACGCTAACCGGGGCTTTTTTTGCGTTTCATGCTTTGAAATCGGATTGTTTTTGTAAATTTGCACGATAATACGACGATGAAAAGACTATTTGTCATATGCATATCCGCTGCGCTCGTGTCGCTGGCCGGCTGTTCCGACGACGAGGACGTCCAGCCCGCGCAGAAGGAGAGGATAGTCTCTTTCCTGACCGGGACGCACGCACCCCGGCTCGTCGCCGAGGAGAACCTGGAGGAAGGCAGCAACCAGCCCTACTACACGGTTTCGGGCGATGCCGTATACCGCTACATTACCGACATCTACAATCCCGACCGGGTCAACTGGCCGGAGGTAACCCCGGCCTCGACCGTGAAGATCACGTTCCGCGCCTACGTCTTCACCTATGCGAATATCGTGACGACGGGCTCGGAAAACAACTGGACAGTACCTTATTATACGAACGATGCCGCCCTGAAAAGTTTTCTGGAAGGGCGGGGGCTCAATACCGAGTGGTGGAAGTTCGAGCCGCTGACGGTGGATATGCGGCACCCTGACATAATAAAAGGGCTGGCCGATGCGTTACTTGGTTGCCGCGAGGGCGATGCCGTCGAGGTGTATATGACATACAATATGGCCTATGGCGACGATTATTTCGGCCTTATCCCGAATGAGAGTCCCATAGCCTGGTTTTTTACGGTGGACGCAGTGGATCCGGTCGACGCGGACGCCCCTGTGGAACCGGCGAATTAAAAGTTGAGTAAAATACAAACCGAATATATGAAATTTATCGCTCGTTTTCTGTACGTGCCGCTCGCCGGCCTTCTGGTGCTGACGTCCTGCGCGAAAGACGAAACGGAATCTTACGACAAATTCGAGAACCAGGCGCTCGAGGCATGGATGACCCAGCACCGCAGTGACCTGGTGGAGAACCTCCAGTCCGAAGGGCTGTACTATGTCGACCTGCTCGATGCGGGCGACCTTGCGTCCGATCCGATCAACACCGAGGACATCTGGGTGTCTTTCGATTTTTCGGGGCGCGATTTGAGCGGCAACATCATCCTCACGCGCAATGCCGACGATGCCGTGCTGGCCGGGTCTTTCTCCAAGTATACCCACTATGTGCCTTTCTACCGCTACTGCGGCTCGGAAAACTCAGGACTGATGGAAGGGACGTGGCTGGCCATGCGCCGTACGCTGACGCTCGGCGATACTTATTTCCGGAATAACAAAGACCGGCTGGGCATCACCTCCCCCGAGGTGACGCTGCGCTACGGCTCGAAAATCCGGCTCTACATGCCTTCGTCGGTGGTCGGCAACGGCGTCGAGGGTACGGGCGGATATGAGGGGCAGGAAGGTTATTCGCTCAGTTCCAAACGTCCGTTCATCGTGACCATGGAGATCCGCGACACGGTCAGCAACCCGCTCGAACGCGAGGGTACCGATGTGGATGATTTCTGCGAACTGAACGGCGGCCTGCAGATTTACAGCAAGGGCGACGACGACACGCCCGCCACGGAGGTGCCGGAAGACCCCGAGGATCCCGAACACCCCTACAACGAGACGTCCAAGCGCTGGGTCAGCGCCTGCGACTCGATCCCCCAGGTCTACGTCAACGTGCGCTACAACCCGGCCGAGCCCCGGGATCAGCTCTCCTTCCCTGCGCCCTACCACGTAGGCTACGAGCCCTATGTCAGCGAGGCTTCGGTCAGGGACATCGACATGCAGATCGCCGAGGCGCTCAAAAAGCGTTTCCACGGCGAGGGCGACGATTACCAGAAGTACGAGGGGGTCAAGGCGCTCGAAGCCGACTCGGTGACGCTCGACGGTACGGCCAAAATCTGGTATATCGGCCGTTTCCTCGACGGGTTCATCTTCGACACGAACATCGACGAGGTGAAGAAGATCATCTACGGCGAGGTCGCGCAAAAGGGCACGGCGCTCGACTACACCCCGTCGAGCGGCGGGATGATCCAGGCGTTCTACTATACCATTCCCAACCTCAAGTTCGGTCAGTGGGCGGAGCTCATCACCACGTCGACCAACGCCTACGGTTCGTCGGGCAAGAGCGGCTCGTCGAGTTCGTCCACTTCGGGGTCGAGCGGTTATTCGTCGAGTTACCTCGATTATCTCAACTACCTCAATTACGCCAATAGCTACTACGGCAGCGGCGGCTACTACGGGGGGTACTACGGCGGCTATTACGGCAACTACTACGGCGGTTACTACGACAGCATGTACGGCTACGGCTACGACAGTTCCAGCACGGGTACCACCGTGACGACCATCACCACCGAGATCCCGTCGTTCACGCCCCTTATTTTCCAGCTTTACATCGAACCGGAAGATTGATCCGGCTTCGCTGCCCGGTGTGGAAAAACCGTCCTTTCGCAATAGAAGGGGCGGTTTTATTTTTGTTCCGTTCATGTTACGTTTTTATTTCACTTTTTAAGGCAGAAATTTTGCAGTTCCGCAAAATTGTATTAACTTAGTGATGCAGAACTTCAACTTAAAATTCAACGGATATGATTATCACATTTAACGAGTTGCGCCGCATCAAGGACAGGCTGCCCAGCGGCAGCTCGCAACGCATTGCAGATGAACTGGGACTCGACGTAGAAACCGTCCGCAATTATTTCGGGGGCAAGCACGAGGCTAAGGAGTGCGTGGGGGTTCATTTCGAACCGGGCCCGGACGGTGGAGTCGTTACACTGGACGACACGACGATCCTCGATGTTGCAATGCGTATCCTTGGCGACCAGAACAAATAGTTGTTAAGAGTTAGTCCGGCTTTCGGGCCGGGTCGTAGGGCCTGCGTTTTCGCAGGCCTGTTTTTTTCGCTCTATCCTTTCTCCGCTTTCTCCGCCCCGTCTGCCAGTCCATCGGGTTGCCGATTCGCACCAGTTCGCACCAGTTCGCACCAGTTCGCACCAGTTCGTACCGTCCGCACCGTCCGCACCGTTCGCACCGTTCGCACCGTTCGCACCGTTCGCACCGTTCGCACTGCTCCGTATCATCCGTATCATCCGTATCGTCCTTGCCGTCCGCATTGTCCGGCTTCCGCAATGTCTTTCCGCAGTATTTACCGTTGTCGCCGCTCCCCGAGGCATCCATGTTTCTGTTTTCTTTACTGTTTGCTCCTGCATACCTGTCTGCGTGGCATCACCCCGATTGCCGCTCTAAAAACACCCGGCGGCCTGCCCTGTTTCCCCCGGCAACTTCCCCTCGCGCAGTTCTTGCCTTCGCCGGCACTCCCTGTTTTTGCCGATATTTTCCCTTATTCCTTTCCGGCGGCTCTTGTTTTTCCTGTCGCCCTTGTTTTTCGGTGACCCTTCCTTTCCCCGGTTGCTTTTCCCCATCCCTGCCGGACGCCCCTGCAGGTTGCCCGTGTAGTTGCCGGGTGCCCTTGTCCGCCCTCCTGTTTTTTGCCGTCCTCCCGCTTGGCATATTCCGTTTCGCCCCGGCCTTTCTGCCAAAATAACACCTGGGCCGGAGCTGCCGGGACGGTCGTACGGGGGAATTCTGCCATTATGCTGACAATTTGGCAGGGATTGCCGTTTGGTACAACCTTTGTTCGATCTACGGGCGTGACCGGCAGCCGGAACCGCAGGGCGAAGGGGCGGGGCACAAGGCAACGTAAAAAATAACATTAAACTTATATACGATTATGGCAAAGATTATTGGTATTGACTTAGGTACTACGAACTCCTGCGTAGCAGTGATGGAGGGCAATGAGCCCGTGGTTATTCCCAACTCCGAGGGACACCGCACGACCCCGTCTGTGGTGGCTTTCACGGCGGACGGCGAGCGCAAGGTGGGTGACCCGGCTAAGCGTCAGGCCATCACCAACCCCAAACGTACGGTCTTTTCGATCAAGCGTTTCATGGGCGAGCGCTACGATCAGGTTACGGCCGATATAGAGCGTGCCCCCTATCCGATCGTCAAGGGTGACAACAACACCCCGCGCGTCGATATCGACGGCCGCCAGTATACGCCGCAGGAGATTTCGGCCATCATCCTGCAGAAGATGAAGAAGACGGCCGAAGACTACCTCGGACAGGAGGTTACAGAGGCTGTCATCACGGTTCCCGCCTATTTCTCCGACTCGCAGCGCCAGGCTACGAAGGAGGCTGGCGAAATCGCCGGGCTGAAGGTGCGCCGTATCATCAACGAGCCTACCGCAGCCGCACTGGCCTACGGTATGGACAAGAAGAGCAGCGATATGAAGATCGCCGTGTATGACCTCGGCGGCGGTACGTTCGATATTTCGATTCTCGAGCTGGGCGACGGCGTCTTCGAAGTGAAGTCGACCAACGGCGATACCCATCTGGGCGGCGACGACTTCGACCACGTGCTGATCGACTACATGGCCGAGGCGTTCAAGGCCGAGCACCAGATCGACCTGCGCCAGGATCCGATGGCCTTGCAGCGTCTGAAGGAAGCTGCCGAGAAGGCGAAGATCGAACTTTCGTCCTCGACCTCCACGGAGATCAACCTGCCGTACATCATGCCCGTCAACGGCATTCCGCAGCACCTCGTTATGTCGCTCACGCGTGCCAAGTTCGAGCAGCTGTGCGACCACCTGATCCGCAAGACCATCGAGCCTTGCAAACTCGCTTTGCGCGACGCGGGCCTCGACGCTTCGCAGATCAACGAGGTGATCCTCGTTGGCGGTTCGACCCGTATCCCCGCGATCCAGAAGATCGTCGAAGAGTTCTTCGGCCGCACGCCCAACAAGAGCGTGAACCCCGACGAAGTGGTGGCCGTAGGCGCCGCTATCCAGGGCGGTGTGCTCACGGGCGAGGTGAAGGACGTGCTGCTGCTCGACGTTACGCCGCTGTCGCTGGGTATCGAGACCCTGGGCGGTGTGATGACCAAGCTCATCGACGCCAACACCACGATCCCGACCCGCAAGTCGGAGACTTTCTCCACGGCTGCCGATAACCAGCCTTCGGTCGAGATCAACGTCTGCCAGGGCGAACGTCCGCTGGCCCGCGACAACAAGTCGATCGGCCGCTTCCACCTGGACGGCATTCCTGCCGCTCCGCGCGGTGTGCCGCAGATCGAGGTGACGTTCGATATCGACGCCAACGGTATTCTGAACGTCTCGGCCAAGGACAAGGGTACGGGCAAGGAACAGAAGATCCGTATAGAGGCTTCTTCGGGCCTTACCGAGCAGGAAATCCAGCGTATGCGCGACGAGGCCAAGGCCAACGAGGCCAAGGACAAGGAGGAGAAGGAGCGTATCGACAAGATCAACGCCGCCGACTCGAACATCTTTGCCACGGAGAAGCAGCTCAAAGAGTATGGCGACAAGCTCCCCGCCGACAAGAAGTCCGCGATCGAGGGTGCGCTGGCCAAGCTGAAGGAGGCGCACAAGAACGCCGACGTGGCGGCTATCGACACGGCTATCGCCGAGCTGAACGCCGCATGGCAGGCTGCATCGCAGGACATCTACGCACAGCAGCAGGCGCAGGGCGCACAGCCCGGGGCCGATGCCGGCCAGTCGCAGTCGCAGGCCAATGCCGGCGGCGCGTCGAATGGCGGCGATAGCTCTCAGCCTGAGGACGTCGAGTTCGAGGAGGTGAAGTAATACTCGAAGTGTTCGGGGCACTTCAGCCGCAAGGCTTTCATATAAATTTCCAAGGGTGCGATCCGGATTTTCGGGTCGCACCTTTTTTTGTCCGGCGGCATTCTGATTTCCGGTTTTTATCGCTATTTTTGGGATACCTGCCAACTCCCTGCGTATATGGGCCGCCCAGCCACATTTGCTGTTTGCACCGCGCTGCTCTTCCTTGCTGGTGTGGCTGTCTTTCGGGTTCCTGATTCCGTTTACGCGGTTAGTTGCCGGAAATAGCCCTTTGAGGCGATCCCGCGCCTATCCCCGTTCTGCCCGCCACATGCCGTAGAGGATCAGTGCCGCGCCTGCCAGTGCCGCGGGGGTGATGCGCTCGCCGATGCAGGCCGCCGCCGTGATGATCGTCACCAGCGGGTTGAAATAGATGTAGTTGGTCGTGCGCACGGCTCCCAGCCTGTGCATCGCGGCGTTCCACAGGACATAGCAGAGCATCGAGGCTACGATCCCCAGGAACAGCAGGTTGCCCCACACGGCGGGGCGGGCCAATACCTCTGAAGTGATCGAAAAAGGCTGGAAAACGAATACCGGCAGGATGGTCAGCAGCCCGTAGAAGAATACCTTGCGGGTGATGAATACGGCAGGGTAGCGGCCGCCGATGCGTTTGATGATCAGCGAATAGACCATCCACAGCAGCGCCGCCGACAATGCCAGCATGTCGCCCCTGGGCGAGAGCCGGAGCACGAAACGGCCGTTGAGGACGACGAGTACCATGCCTGCGAACGCCAGCGCCGAACCCGCGGCCTGCCGCCGCGTCATCCGTTCGCCGCGGTAGAGCAGGCTCAGCAGTACGGCCGTCCATACGGGCGCCGTGCACACGATCAGCGAGACGTTCGAGGCCGGGGCGTATTCCAGCGCCATGTTTTCGGTCAGGAAATAGAGCGAGCCGCCCGTGATTCCGGCTACCGAGAGCGTCAGTTCGTCGCGCCATCCCGATGCCCACAACCGCCTGCCGGACAGGGGCAGGATGCAGAGGTATGCCATGGCGAACCGCAGCAGGAATATCTCCGCCGGGGTCAGCGAATTGGCGATGAGCACCTTCGTCGAAACGAACGTCGCTCCCCATACCGCCACGCTGAAGAGCGCCGCAAGGTGGTACTTGTACTCCGTATATTTTATCATACGGCTTCAAAATTACAGTTTTTTTATCTTCCCGACGCAAATCTTAATTCGTTATTTCCGATTTTCAATTCTTTTTTCCTATCTTTGCGTGCTATTATGCGTAATGACAATAATTACAACAAATAATAACAAAATTTTTCAACTCAAATGCAAAGTAAAGGTGCTATTAAATTACTCGCAGTCCTTTTGGCGCTTGCGTGTGTTTACCAGCTCTCCTTCACGTTCAAGACGCGGAGCGTAGAGAAGAAGGCGTCGGAGTACGCCGCGCAGTTCCCCCTCGACCAGCAGGGCGAGGCCGAACAGCATTACCTCGATTCGGTTCAGAATCTGGGTGTTTATAACCTCGGGTTCAAGAAATTCACCTACAAGGAGTGCAAGGAGAAGGAACTGAACCTGGGTCTCGACCTCAAGGGCGGTATGAACGTCATGCTGGAGGTGCAGGTCGAGGATGTCGTCAAGGCGCTCGCCGGCGACAGCCAGAACGATCCCGCCTTCGTCGGCGCCATCGCCGAGGCCAACGCGGCCCTGAAGGACGGCACCTCGAAAGACTATATTTCCGACTTCGTGAAGGCCTACCAGCGCCTTTCGAACGGCGGTTCGCTGGCTGCGATCTTCGTCAGCCCCGACCGTAAGGACATCACGCTCGAAAGCTCCGATGCCGACGTCGAGAAAATCCTCAAGAAGGAAACCGATGCCGCCATCGCCGCTTCGTTCAACGTCCTGCGCAGCCGTATCGACCATTTCGGCGTTACGCAGCCCAACATCATGCGCCTGCCCAACTCGCACCGCATCCTGGTCGAGCTGCCGGGCGTGAAGGAGCCGCAGCGTGTGCGCGACCTGTTGCAGGGTACCGCGTCGCTCGAATTCTGGCTGACCTACGATGCCCGCGAGGTGCTTCCCGCACTGGCAGCAGCCGATAAGCTCGTCAAGGCCGAGCTGGCCGAGCTCCCCGCCGTCACGCAGCCCGAGACCGCTTCGGCCGAAGCCGAGGCCGTCGGTGAGCAGACCGCTTCCGGCGACGCCGCAGGCCTGATCGCCGAGATCGGCGCCGATTCCGTTGCCGCTGCCGGGCAGGTGGACGCAGGCCGCTACGACCGTACGCAGAACCCGCTGCTGGCCGTGCTCGACCCGAATTATGCGGGTGGTGCCGCCATCGGTGCCGCCTATAAGGCCGACATGGCTGCCGTCAACGAATACCTGGCGAACCCTGCGGTGCGCGAGCTCTTCCCGGCCGACATCGACTTCAAGTGGGGTGTCAAGGGCGACGATAAGATCGACGGCCGCTACTACCTCTATGCCATCAAGATTTCCACGCCCGACGGCAAGGCTCCGCTGGACGGGTCGGTCGTGACGAGCGCCACCGAGCAGTACGCCCAGCGCGGCGCTACGGCCGAGGTGTCGATGACCATGAACGGCGAGGGTACGCAGGAGTGGGCGCGCCTGACGGGCGAGAACATCGGCAAATGCATCGCCATCGTCCTCGATGGGTACGTATATTCCGCACCCCGCGTGAACACCAAGATCGACAAGGGTTCCTCGCAGATCACGGGCGACTTCACGATTCAGGAGGCGAAAGACCTTGCCAACGTACTCAACTCGGGTAAGGTTCCCGCTCCGGCCAAGATCATCCAGGATACCGTCGTGGGCCCCTCGCTGGGTCAGGAGTCGATCAACGCGGGTATGCTCTCGTTCGTGATCGCCTTCATCCTCGTGCTGCTCTACATGGGCCTGTTCTACAAGACCGCAGGCTGGATGTCCGACGTCGCCCTGCTGACCAACGTCTTCCTGCTGATGGGCGTCCTGGTGTCGTTCGGCGCCGTGCTGACGCTGCCGGGTATCGCGGGTATCGTCCTGACGATGGGTATGGCCGTCGACGCCAACGTCATCATCTACGAACGTATCAAGGAGGAGCTGCGCGGCGGCAAGGGGCTCTCGCTGGCCATCAAGGACGGTTTCTCGAAAGCCTACTCGGCCATCATCGACGGTAACCTGACGACCATCATCACCGGTATCGTGCTCTTCATCTTCGGTAACGGCCCCGTACAGGGCTTCGCCACGACCCTTATCATCGGTATCATCACTTCGTTCTTCAGCGCCGTGTTCATCACGCGCCTGCTGATCGAGTGGATCGTCGCCAAGTGGGGACATATCTCCTTCTCGCGCAAGTGGTCGGAGAACTTCCTGAACAATACCCATTTCGATTTCATCCGCGTGCGCAAGGTGGGTTATACGATCGCCGTGGTGCTGATCGCCCTTTCGTGCATCTCGTTCGTGGCCCGCGGCCTGAACCTCGGTGCCGAGTTCACCGGCGGCCGTGCCTATGTGATCCGCTTCGACAAGGCCGTTTCGGCCGAGGAGGTGCGCCAGAACCTTGGCGAGGCGTTCTCGCAGCACGCCGGTGCCGACGCTTCGGCGATCAGCTTCGAGGTGAAGCAGTACGGCAACGAGAACCAGATGCGCATCGTGACGCAGTACCGCTACGACGACACGTCGGACGAGGCTACCGCCGAAGTGGAGCAGATCATCTTCGACGCCCTGAAGCCGCTCTATTCGTACGACATCTCCTTCGAGCAGTTCCGTAATACCCAGACCGACGTCAACGGTATCCTCACTGCCGACAAGATCGGCCCTTCGATCGCCAAGGACATGACCTGGAACGCCATCTACTCGGTGTTGTTCTCGCTCATCGCCATCGGCCTCTACATCACGTTCCGCTTCAAGCGCTGGCAGTGGGCATCGGGCGCCACGCTCGCACTGGCCGTCAACGCGCTGTTCATCATCGGCCTCTTCTCGATGCTCTACGGTTTCGTGCCCTTCAACCTGGAGGTCAACCAGGCGTTCATCGCCGCGATCCTTACGATCATCGGCTATGCCATCAACGATACGGTGGTCGTCTTCGACCGTATCCGCGAGTACCTGGGCCTCTATCCCAAGCGCAATCTCAAGGATAACGTGAACAACGCCATCAACTCGACGCTGTCGCGTACGATCAACACCTCGGGTACGACGCTCGTGACGCTGCTCGCCATCTTCTTCTTCGGCGGCGAGACCATCCGCGGCTTCATCTTCGCCCTGACGGTCGGCGTCATCGTGGGTACTGTGGCTACGATTTTCATCGCTACGCCGGTCGCTTACGACCTGATGGCCAAGCGTGCCAAGATCGACAAGGAGTAATACACCTATATTTAATATGCAAATAAAGTGGATTGCACGGTTGGTGCAGTCCATTTTATTTTTAACTTTGCGTCATGGAACTCCAACGTGCAATAGATAGTTTGCTGAAGTGGATGCACCGCTATGTCTCGCCGGTCTTTCTGGCGCTGCTCATGGCATCGTTCATCCTGTGGTATATCGCCAAACTGAGTTATATCTACACCACCGAACAGAAGGTGCGTGTGGATGTCGACGGGCAGGTTTTCGATGTGACGTGTACCGTCGAAGGGGTCGGTACCAACCTGTTCGGTTACCAGGTCTACATGAACAAGACGCTGCGCATCCCGCTCTCGGCGCTCAAGTACAAGCGCTCGCGCGAGGAGGGGCACGAGGGGCGGATCATCATCGACCCGCAGTCGTTGCAGAATGCGATTTCCGTGAAATTCAGCGATATTAAGATAACCTCTATCGACGCGGTTCCCGAGATAGATTTTCCCGACGGACAGGAATGATGAAAGTAGGAATTACGGGCGGCATCGGCAGCGGCAAGAGCACTGTCTGCCGCCTTTTTGCACAGAAGGGCATTGCGGTTTACGATTCGGACGCTGCGGCCAAACGGCTGATGCAGGAGGATGGGGTGCTGCGGCGGCAGTTGGCCGGCCGCTTCGGCGAGGGGACTTTCCGTGACGGGGTGCTCGACCGGGCTTACCTCGCGGGCATCGTCTTTGCCGACCCGCAGGCGCTGGCTGACCTCAATGCATTGGTGCATCCGGTCGTTATGCGTGATTTCGATGCCTGGGCGGCGCGGCAGGAGGGTAGCTACGTGATCCTCGAAAGCGCCATCCTGTTCGAAGCCGGGCTCGAGGGCAGTGTCGACAAGACGGTCGCCGTCCTCGCGCCGCGCGAACTGCGCATCGAGCGCACCTGCC
>ENA-ORTW01001495-ORTW01001495.1-human-gut-metagenome-genome-assembly--contig:-NODE-1495-length-24522-cov-4.313810_pt1 | contig 24522 bp, 19 predicted proteins | sample MGYA00242072_ERZ509193 | MGnify/ENA primary metagenome ERZ509193 (study PRJEB26280, sample SAMEA2338813) | human gut metagenome | biome: human gut; feature: human-associated habitat; material: faeces... | reverse complement strand
AAGAAAAATCTTTCACAAAGTTATGGGCGCTGGATTGTTGGTTTTCACGAACCAAGTTCAGCGCCTTTTTTGCGCTCAAAAAGGGCACTGAGATTGGAGGTATGATATGAACGAAGAACTCACACCACAGAAAGAACGATTTCTGCGAGAGGTAGAACAGAAGCTCCTGCGCAGAGATCTGGATGCAAAGCTGCTGGAAGATGGGCTGATCCACGTCAGATGGAATGAGAAGCCGCTCTGCTCAGTTGACAGAGACGGCATTGTCCGCTTTCGACCAGCGGATAAGGTAGTACGGGTGCTCCGCGGGATTTTTAATGCAGCCGTGGATAACAACCTGATTGCAAAATCGCCAGTCCCGGCAATTTTGCGAATCGGCGGCAAAGCAACGCAGGAAGACGCTCACCGCTGAACAGTCTCAGCGCCTTTTGGACGCGACGAGAGGAACGCGGGCATATCTTTTCTGCCTGTTGGCACTTCAAACCGGTATGCGGCGCGGAGAGCTTTGCGGGCTGATGTGGTCAGACGTTGATTTTCCTGCGGGTGTGATTCATGTTCGGCACAATGCGCTGCTCACAAACGCGCAAACGACCGTCAGCGACACCCTCAAGACCTCTGCCGCAGTCCGGGATATTCCGATACCGCCCACGCTGTTTGCAGAGCTTGTAAAGGAGCGCAAGGGCGCAAAAAGCCTATATGTGCTGCACATGAGAAATGGCAAACCGCTGTCCAAAAGCAGTTTCAAGTCAATGCGGCAGACGATTGAAAGCCGCACAGTCGATGATCCTGCCGATCTCTGGACAACCGCGCCGCACTCCAAGGTAGTCCGCACCAGCTCAGGCATACCTACATCACACGGCTGTTTGAAAGCGGGTTGGATATCAAGGAGATTCAATATCTCGCAGGACACGCCACAGTCAATATGACGCTGCGCGTTTATACGCATTATCAGCACGAATCGCGCCAGCAAAGCACCGCACAAAAGGTCTGTGCCGCATTTGGCTGAAAACAGGTGCCACATAGGTGCCACATTGGAAGCGTGCCACTGTCGTATTTTCGGCAAAAAAGATGCTTCAAAGATGTTAAAAACGTGTTTTAAAGTAAAATCAAAATTATGAAAAAGATTCAGAAAAGCAGTATGAATCTTGTTAAAAAGCTGTTTTTAGGCAAAGAAAAACCGCACTTCCGAAGAAGTGCGGTATGGCAAGCTGCACCCTTTAAGATAACAATGATTTCCCCAGTGTTTTCAAGGGTTTCAGCTATTTTCGGCAATCCTTTTCCGTGTTGGCGCAGCGTACTGTTTAATGGTCACTGTGCAACCCAAAAAGATATTGCATAATTCATGGCGTTCTTTGCGCCCCAGCTATTGTATCAACGATCCTCATCCCGACGGTTCTCCTGCTTTGCACGGTTTCAATCATAAAGCCGCTTGCTTTGCACAATGCGGGTGACCGGCGAAACGCCGTTCCATGTGCCGCGCTTGGCTGCATGAAATTTACGCTGGTTTTTCTTACTCTGTTTTTTCAGCGGTGTAACCTTCATTCAGATCCCACGTCCTTTCCCGTTTGTTCTACTACTCCGCGCTTTCAACTGCACTTCCGTCCTTGCGAACTCTGGCGATCTCCGGCATCGGGTTGGCGTCCAGCAGCTCCGTCAGTGTGCGCGGGGTATAGCGCATATACTCCATCATGCAGCCAACGTTGATCAGTCTGCTCGGAATGCCCATCGCCCATTGCTCTTTCTTCCACTTCTCAACGAGTTCCCATTCGCGCGTATTATGTACATGCCCGTACAGCATGACCGCGCCATAATGCTGGTTCTTATAAAACAGAATCGGGTAATGGCTCAGAATCACCAGCCGATTCTCATCGTTGACCTCCGCGTACTGCTCGATGCTCTCCCAATAAGGGCGGAGCTTTCCTTTCACGCGGTCATGGTTGCCTTGAATCAGGTGCTTATGTCCCTGCAACCGCTCCATAATCCGAATACTGTTTTCTTCGTTTTTCCAGAACGCATCGCCGAGCACATAGACTGTATCCTCTGACGTGACGCGCTCATTCCAGTTTTGAATCAGAGTATCGTCCATCTGTGCGGTATCTGGAAATGGGCGATTATCAAAACGGAGCACATTCGTATGTCCAAAATGCATATCTGCAATGTAATAAATCATATTTTCTGTTTCCTTTGTCAGTTTCCTTTTTATTATACAGGGTAATCCGTCAAAAGTTCACTTTGTGAAAAATATTTATCTGTTTTCTCTGAGAGACTGGTATCAAAATGTGATACCAACCTCTCAGAGAAAACTCTTGCAAAAGTGTGCGCATACCTCCAGTTTTTTCTGTGTCTTGCGATCTGGCTTTCTATAGTGTTTCCTCGATCTCATACCCGCCGCCGAAAATGATCGTCAGCTTTCCATCGTTATGTACCTTGATGCACTCGATCATCTGGCGCACGATGCTGTCGTCGTACTGTGTTTCATTCGCATTGCGCTCGGCGATGATGTTCTGAATTTCCTCCAGCCGCGCTTGGCGGGAGCCGTCCTTGTGGATGCTCTCTTGAATTGCGGCAATGCGGCGGTTAAACTGCTCGATCTGATCGGAGATACCTTTGAACTCATCCTCGCTGCTTTCTACGTCTTTTCCAGCGGCGACGGTTTCGTTGACAAGATCCAGCATCCGTTTGTTCAGCGTGTCGATGCGGCGCGTGAGCAGGTCGATTTCCTCTGAACCGCCATTTATGCCGATGGCTTCTCCAATGGTGGCTTTCATGAGCGTCAGGTATGTGGACTCGTCCTCTGCGTGAAAGCGCTTCAGCGCTCGGACAACGGCCCCATGCAGGGCAGCTTCTTCTGCGGTGATGGAGTCCTTGCAATACTTTTTGCCATAGTCCAAACGGCTGACGCAACGCCAGACGATTTTCTTTTTTCCGCGGATATTCCATGTGACACGCTTATACCGGCTGCCGCACTCTGCGCAGTGGAGGACTTCCGTCAAAGTATACTTTGAGTATCGGCCATTTGCCGTAACTGCGGTTTTATCCGATTGAAGCCGCAGTGAATTTCTGCGTGACAGTTCTTCTTGTGCGCGGTTGAAGACCTCACGGCTGATAATCGCTGGATGATTGTTCTCGACAATGTACATGGGCGCTTCACCCTGATTCGCTTTTCGTGTTTTGGAGATGCAGTCGACCGTAACGGTTTTCTGAAGGATGCAGTCACCACAGTATTTTTCGTTCCGCAGGATATTCATGATCATGTTCTTGCTGAAGCTGAGATTCTTTCCGGGGATCTCATTTTTTTCTGCTTGCAGTGTTTGGGCGATCACCTTGACCGGCTGACCGGCGAGGAACATCTCGTAGATCCGTTCTACGATGGCTGCTTCTTCCGGCACGATCTCCGGCTGCTTATCCTGCTTTTTTTGATAGGAGTGAAAGAACATTGAATACGCACGCACGATTGGATGAATTACTGCATGAGAGAAACATGACATTATATCAGCTATGCCAAAGCGGAAACATCCCCTACACGACGCTTCGCGTCTCTCGCTGCAGAGGCAGCCAGCTTTCTGTAGATACCATTGAGCAAATTTGCAAGGTGCTTGGAATCTCAATGGCGGAGTTTTTTACTCCAAGCAACCAAGTCCGTACACATTGATAGCTATCGTGTATCTCTGTAGTCCAAATGGCATTTCCACAAAACTGCTTACTCTGCCAAGCCGTATTTGGTCTTGATCCGGTCGAGCTTTTCGAGCATGGGTTCGGCAATCAACCACAGGAAGAAAAACGTGGCAATGGCGCGCACCAGATCGACCGGAAGGCCGGTGACGTAGTAGCCTAAAATGATTTTCCAGTTGATCGTGTTCGACCACATGAGGGCAGACGCGGGATTCATAATGCCGCCGTAGATGATCGTGGACGCGATCACGCCGAAGATACAAAGGCTCAGCCGCCCGCGCCGCAGAACGCCCTTGCGGTACAAGACGCCTGCCAGCCAGCCGATGATACCCATTGCGAACATCTGCCACAGGAGCCGACTGTGGAGGACACCATCGCCATCCTGCGTGGTCTGGAATCCCGGTATGAGGTGTTTCACGGTGTGAAGATCACGGACAACGCGATTATTGCCGCCGCAACGCTTTCCAACCGCTATATCACCGACCGCTTCCTGCCGGACAAGGCCATTGACCTGATCGACGAAGCGTGTGCCATGATCCGCACGGAGATGGACTCCATGCCAACCGAGCTTGACGTGATTAACCGCAAGATCATCCAGATGGAGATCGAAGAGGCTGCCCTCAAGAACGAGGACGACGAGCTGTCAAAGGGACGGCTCAGTGAGCTGCAGAAGGAGCTGGCCGAACAGCGCGACAAGTTCAACACCATGAAAGCGCAGTGGGAAAACGAAAAGAACGCGATTGGCCGCGTGCAGCAGCTGCGTGAAAAGATTGAGCAGATCAACCGCGAGATTGAAACCGCACAGCAGAACTACGATCTGGAAAAGGCCGCAAAGCTGATGTATCATCGACCTGCAAATCGCGGCGCTCAACCGCCGTCTGGCCGACAAGCAGCTGCGTTGTGAGCTGACGCAGGCTGCAAAACAGTTCATCATCGACGCGGCCTACGATCCGCAGTTCGGCGCGCGTCCGCTACGCCGGTATGTGCAGCATACAGTGGAAACGCTGCTTGCAAAGAAGATTTTGGAGGGCAGCGTCCAGCCCGGTTCGACAATTACCGTCGATACGGAAAACGGCGAGCTGGTGCTTCGCTGAGTGTAAGGCAAATAGCAAATGCCCGGAACGCGAAATGCGTTCCGGGCATTTTGCACCCACAGGGGCGTCTTTTCTTTTGCTTTTTATTCCTGCTGCGCGCAGTCAAACAGCCTTTCAATCAGATTACTGCCCTGAAACAGCGGCTGAAGGACGGCGCACGCCGAGCCGTAGATCGGCGAGTTTGCGCCAAAGCGCGACTTGACAAAGCGCGGGCGCAGCTGCTGCTGGTGTACAGAGACGTTGATATCGGCCACCCACTGCTCCAGATACCGCACGAACTCCTCCGGCAAAAACGCCGCGTCATGCCCAAGCACCACCAGCGGCACGTTCACCAGATTCAAATAGTTGTTCAGTCCGAACGAAAGCTGCCGCATGGCATTATAAAACACGGTGTATGCGGCCTTGTTCGTCATGGCAAAGCCGGCGGCCTGCTCCATGCTGTCAAGCTCCACGCCGCACTCGTCGTGAATCAGTGACAAAATTGCCGGCGCACTGGCGTAAAGTTCCAGACAGCCGCGGCTGCCACAGGTGCAGCGCGGGCCGCCAAAGTCAATGGATGTGTGGCCAAGCTCGCCGCATGCGTCAAGCAGCTCATGATGTGATACCAGCGCCGCGCCAAGCCCCTCGGTAATGCCCATATAGAGAAAGCTGTCGGCGTCCTTGCCGGCGCCAAAGTAGAGTTCGCACAGGCCGGACGCGTGCATATCGTTGCAGACAATAATCGGAAAACGGAAATACGGCTGAAGCGCGTCGCGCAGATTTAGCGAACGGATGCCGAAGAAATCGGTGACATAGGCGATGCCGCTGGCATCGCTGCTGATAACGCCGACGGTGGAGATGCCCATGCCCAGAATCGGCCGCTCAGTGTGCTCGGTCAGTTGCTCGGCAAGCTCACGCAGCTTCTGCAAAAAGCTCTCTTCGTTTTCAATCGGGGTGAGCGGGCGCTTGGCGCGCGCCAGAAGCTGAAGCGACAGATCGCACACCACGCCGTACAGACACGTGCGGGAGATGTAAATGCCCAGCACCACCGGCGACGTGGAGCAGATGCGCAGCAGCATCGGTGTGCGCCCGGGCGACTTGATGGGGTCTTGCGGCGCAAATTCCTCGATGATGTGCTTTTGCAGCAGCTCGCTTGTGATGTTTGTCACGGTCATGGGCGACAGATGCAGCCCCTCGGAAAGCTCGCTGCGCGTGATGCTCCCCGCCGTGCAGACGGATTGCAGCAGCAGTGCGCGGTTTCGCTCCTTAACCTCGATCAGATTGATGCCGGCCTTTTTCATAGCGGCTCCTTTTTGCACTTGCAGCGCCGAAAATTCCGCCGCTTTCGGCGAAATGGCGCGGCAGCGCATATTTATCATTTTAAAAATATTATAGTATATTTGCGGGGGATTGTAAACCGCCGCCAGGGGGATTTTATCCTGCGGCGATAGCCGCTGTGTCTCCGGCGGCGTCACCCACACAAGACAGCGGCCTGCAAGGGAGGGAGCGTCCCGACAGAGGCACAAAAAATCCGCGCCGCCCCTCGGGCGGCGCGGGCATTGTTTACCTGAATCAGTTGGTATCGGCGCACAGGGGGCCGGCCAGCTCTTTCATATAGAACAGCTTACCGGGCATGGTGGGAATGTTGCTGGACGTGACGTACTGGCACGGGCCATAGCGCAGCGTCATCCAGAAGCTCATGCCCTGCCACTGCATACCGCGGGACAGAACGCCGTCTGCGCCGCCGATGGCGTAGTCGGAGTTGAAGATGATCCACGGGCCGATGGTGTTGGCATAGCACGGAATCAGCGGCCAGCTGGAGCGGAACGACGTGATGGCGTTCTGCTCGATGGTGAACGGATGCAGACGCGCGCCGACGCGGTACTCGGCTGCTTTCCAGTCCTCATAGGAGGCGTAGTCCTTGGCAAAGTGCGGCTCCCAGAATGCAATATGGCACATACGGCCGATGCCGTAGACCAGAACCTGCTTTGCACCCTCAGCCTTCAGCTTGCGGATTTTCTCCGGATAGGTGGGCAGATTTTCCTTGGTTGCAAAGTTGCGCTGATTTTCGGGGACAGTCAGCTCGCCGAGCGGGCCGTAGAACGCGCCGGTCATGGCGTTCTGGAACGCGGCGGGGTCGGATGCGGGCAGCGTGTTGCCCTCGGCGTCAGCCCACTCGTCCATGTTGAAGCCGTAGACGTGCTTGCAGTCCACATTCCACTCTTTCAGGAAATAGACCGCCCACTTGTACATGCCCATCGGGCCAACCGGCAGGATGAGAATCAGCTTTCTGCCCTCTTCCTTGGTGAGCCTGATCTGCATGGCAATTTCGTGACCCATGTATGCGCCGAACTCTTCAAGGTTCGTGCACTCGACGGGACGGAAGCCATCGTTCCAGAAGCTCTGGCGCTCGCCGACGGAAGATGGATCGTTGGAGACGCAGTCATAAATCTTGGAAATGTCCCAGCCCTCGGGCAGAACTTCGGAAAAATAGGAACCCTTGAGGGTATCGACCATGTTCATAATAGAAAACCTCCTTAAATTGCGCGGCGAAAGCCGCAGGTATTCTGTAAGTTCATCATACCACGCGGCTTTTCGGGTGTCAATTCGGGACAGGGGTTATTTTTAAATAGATTTTAGAAATGAAATTTGTGGACTTTTCACAGAATCCGGTCAATCGCCCAGAATCAGGCGGCCAAAATCCTGCGGCCGGTGGAACTGCGGCGTGTCACAGCGCATGGGATTCCACGACAGGTAGTGCTGTCGCACGGTCAGATCGCCGCACTTATAGCAGTTGCCGTACATGGCCAGCCCCTCGCACGGTGTAAAGTCCGGGAAAACCCGGCGGATAAACGCAAACGGCACACGGTAGGTGATCTCCCAGCCATCGGACAGGCGCGCGGCCTTTGGCTGGAACAGCGCGGGCTCGTCGGCAACAATCAGACGCGTCAATTCCGTCACATTTGTGCCATATCCGAGATATAACGCACAATTTGGGTTAAATTCGAAGTTGAAGTAGCGCAGATCGTCGGTGGGACGGAGGAAAAATTCCAGACAGCTGTCCTCGCAGACCGACTGCAAAAGTCCGCTGTGCTCGGCGCGGATTTCTGTTTCCCACGCGCGCAGGCGAACATAGATCGCCGCTTCGTCCCAGCAGAGCTGCCCCTGTGCACGGATATCGACCGGGGGATTTGTCCACTGGAGGTTGTCAATCGGAAGTGCGTCAATTGTGTCCCAATCGGGGGCGGATGTGACCTTTTTCAGAACATAGCTTCGCATTTTAGATACTCCTTTATTCCTTGAGTGTTTTTTCGTATTCCGTGGGGCTCATGCCCGTTTGCTTTTTAAAAAGATTGGAGAAATAGTAGATGCTCTCAATGCCGATACGCTCGGCGATCTGTGTGAACGTGAGGTTTCCCTCGCGGATCAGACGCTTTGCCTCGCCGATGCGCAGCGCCGTGAGATAGCGCACCATGCTCTGGCCGATCTGCTCGTGGAACACGCGCTTGAGCTGTGAGACGCTTATGCCGAGCGCCGCGGCCAGCGATGGAAGCGTGATGGCCTCGGAATAGTGCGCGGCAAGATAGTCGCGCGCCTGCTGCGCCAGCAGCAGATGCTGGTGAAACTGCGTGGATGTGATGGCGCGCTGGGAAAAGCGGACATTGTCGTCGCGGCGGCAGATGCAGATGAACAGCTGCTCCAGATAGAGCTTGATCAGCTGGTCGCTGCCCCACGGGGCGGTGGGCTTTTTACGCAGATTGACCAGCGCGGGATCGTTTTCAAAATACTGATACGCCTGCTGCGCCTCGTCCATCAGCGGCTTGAGGCACTGCTTCTCGCGCTGGTGCAGCAGCAGAACCTTTTTTTCCAGCCGGTGCATGGCTTCGCTTTCGCAGCAGAACGCCACCACCATCACGTCACTTGCGCCGACCGACTGGAACGAATGAAACTCATACGGGCAGTGAAACGCCAGCTCGCCGGCCTTTAGAAAATACTTGTCCGCCCCGGCAGTGACAACGATGCTGCCGCGGTCAACATAGATAAACTCCCAGAAAAAGTGCGACTCGCCGGAGAAAACATAGCCGTTTTCCAGCTTGTAATACGAGATATTCACGATGGCATCCACGTCAAAAACCGTGGCAAGCGGGATGGGTGTGTATTCCATTTTCATGGCGGCAGACATCCTCTGTAGCTGATTTTATAAATTTTGCACCGGATTTTATATTGTCAGGCCAAAATTCGAGCTTATAATGGAATTATAAGCGGAATCCGAACGAAAGTAAATACGGAAAGGAAGATGCACAGATGAAAAAATCAATCAGCTATTGGTCTTTCAGCGGGAAAAACGTGTTTGAGGCGATGAGGCTAGCAAAGGATGCGGGCTTCGACGGCATTGAGCTGACGCTGGATGCAGAGGGCGACGTGACGATGGAGACTGCGCCCGAAAAGCTGGCCGAGATCCGCCGCGCGGCGGAGGAAATCGGCATTGCGCTGCCGAGTGTGGCAAGCAGTCTGTACTGGGCGTATTCGTTTACTTCGGACGATCCGGAGGAGCGGGAAAAGGCGCATCAGGCGGCAGTCTGCGAGATCAAAACGGCAAAGGCGCTGGGCGCGGACACAGTTTTGATCGTGCCGGGCAGCGTTTCGGTGGAATTTGTGCCGGAGCGGCCGGTTGTGGCGTATGATGTGTGCTGGCAGCGCGCGGTGGCCGAGATGAAGCGCCTTGCGCCGGTGGCGGCGGAGCACCAGATTCACATCGGCGTGGAGAACGTATGGAACAAGTTCCTGCTCTCTCCGCTGGAGATGCGCGCGTTTATCGACGAGATCGGAAGCGAGTGGATCGGCTCGTACTTTGACGTGGGCAACGTGGTCTACGCGGGCTATCCCGAGCAGTGGATTCGGATTTTGGGCAAGCGCATCAAAAAGGTGCACTTCAAGGACTTCCGCCGCAATCCGGGCGGACTCAATTCGTTCGTGGACATTCTGGCGGGCGATGTGGACTGGCCGGCGGTGATGCAGGCGTTTGAAGACATCGGCTATGACGGCTGGGCGACAGGCGAGATGATCCCGGCCTATGGCCACGCCTCTGACCAGATTATTTACAACACGGCGGCCTCAATGGGGCGCATTCTGGAAAAGAAATTTTAAAAACGGACAGACAGGAGGAACGAACATGATTCGAGTAGGACTGATTGGCTGCGGCTTTATGGGCGGGATGCACGCGGCGTGCTATGCGGCGCTGGCGGAGCTTGGCGTCAAGGTGACGGCGATTGCCGATGACCGGCCGGAATTTCTGGCACAGATGAAAGAGCAGACCGATGCGCAGACGTATGAATCGGGTATGGCGCTGATTGAACAGGCGGACGTTGACGTGGTGGATATCTGCCTGCCAACGTATCTGCACACGGCGCACGCGTGCGCGGCGATGGAAAAGGGGCGCGATGTGTTCTGCGAAAAGCCCGTCTGTCTGACGGAGGAGGATATGCAGGCGCTGCTGGAGACGAAAAAGCGTACCGGCCGCAAGGTGATGGTCGGTCAGGTCATCCGTCTGTGGGACGAGTACGCATGGCTGAAAAAGACCGTGGACGCGGGAACGTATGGCCGCGTGCTTTCGGGTGTATTCCAGCGCGTTTCGTCGCGCCCCGGCTGGGCAAGCTGCAACTGGCTGCACACGCCGGCGCAGTCGGGCGGCGTGGCCGTGGATATGCACGTGCACGACGTGGACTTTGTACGCTATCTGCTGGGCGAGCCAGACCGCATTCAGGCGGGCGGCTATCGTGACAGCGACGGACTGATTGAGCAGATTTTTGCTATCTACAACTATGGCAGGGACGTGGCAGTCAGCGTCGAGGCCGCGTGGGACTATCCTGCGTCGTTCCCGTTCTCGGCCACGTTCCGCGTCAAGCTGGAAAAGGCGACCATCACAAACGATGCAAACGGCCTGACCGTGTATCCGAACGACGGCGATGCGTTCCATCCGGAGCTTGCCGCGCAATATACCGGCGACAACCGCATCGGCGGCAATATTTCGTCGCTCGGCGGGTATTATAACGAGCTGAAATACTTTGTTGAGGGATTGCAGGGCAAAAACGATCTGTCGGTTGCGCCGCTGGAGGAGGCCATTGCCTCGGTGCGGCTGGTCAAGAAAGAAATTGAGGCCGCAGGCGGTCTGCTGGCCTGAGAGATGGCAAAGTTCGCGAATGACGGACAAAAGCGAACATAAACGAACAAAAGCCCGCGGGTATGCGCAAAAAACGCATGCCCGCGGGCAAATTTTATGGAAAAGCGTCTAAATTTACCGTCGATTATTTTTAAAAAGAGTTGAAAGAATGGGGCGTAAAAACCGCAAAACGTGTGGCAACATCGACCAAAATCACGGCGGTTGCGTTGTGAATAATTCACTATTATTACAACATTCGTAAAGATTATTTAGAAATTGTGTTGACAAAAGACCGCACTTCGGTCTATTATGGATGCAAGGCAATAAGACTCACGGCGTATTTATTCTGCCGCATGGCCGTGCCGCCAAGACAATCGGCCGCACGCGCCCCCTTAATTTCAGCAAGAGGTGAAAAACATGAGAGTTCTGGCGATTGGCTGCCACCCCGACGATCTGGAGATCGCCTGCTCGGGTACACTCCGCAAATATGTAGAGCAGGGCGCAGATGTGTATATGTGCCATGTTGCAAACGGTGATCAGGGCCATGTCATTATTGAACCCGGCCCTTTGGGCAAGATCCGTGAAAAGGAAGCGGAAAATGCCGGCAAGTTTATCGGTGCCAAAGAAGTTTTCAACATTAACGTTTCGGATATGCAGGTGAACCGCCACGATCAGGCGCAGATTGACGCCGTGGCAGACGTGGTTCGCTATGCGCGTCCCGACGTTATCATCACGCACAACGACGTGGATTATATGCAGGATCATGTGGAGACCAGCCATCTGGCCACCAATGGCGCATTTATGTCGGGTCTGCCGCACCGCTCGGTCAACTACCCGGCCTTTGAGAGCATGATTCCAACGTTCTTTATGGATAGCCTGGCAGGCGTGGACTTCAACCCCACCCACTATGTCGATATTACCGGCCAGATTGAGATGAAGCTGAAAGCGCTTGAGATGCATGAGTCGCAGATCAAGTGGATGCTTGACCATGACGGCATCGACTTTGTGGATATGATCCGTACCTGCTCAAGATATCGCGGATATCAGTGCGGCGTTGCCTACGCCGAGGGCTTCCGACCCTATAACGTCTACCCCCGTCACAGCACCAAGCACCTGCTTCCGTAACCGGCTGCGTGAGCGCCGTAGCTCGTAAGAGCGAAAAAACTAGGAGGAATGAATCAAATGAGCACAAAAGCAACCACGTTAAACAGCAAAAAGAGCGTCGGCGCACTGGTTAAGGACTGGATGAGCCTTGTCGGCATCGCCATCCTGATTGTCGTATTCTCTATCATTTCGTATGTAAAGTTTGGCGCACAGTACTTCCTGACCTGGAGCAACTGGAAAAACATTCTTCTGCAAAGCTCTACCGTCGCCATCGTTGCCCTTGGCCAGTCGATCATGCTGCTGACCGGCAATTTTGACCTTTCCCTTGGCCGTATGGTCTGTCTCACCAGCTGCGTGGGTGCCATCCTGATGAAAAACGTCGGTATGTCCACCGGCCTTGCCATCCTGATCATGTTCGCCATCGGCCTTGCCGTCGGCGCAGTCAACGGCTTCATGGTCTCTTATGTCGGCGTTCCCGCGATGATCGCAACGCTTGGCACGCAGTACATCTGCTACGGCCTTGCAAAGCTGCTGACGCAGGCTGTGCCGATTGCCAACATGCCCGATAGTATCTCGTTCCTTGGCCGCGGCTATATCTTCGGCGGCGTATTCCCGGTCTGCGTGCTGCTGATGATCATCGTCTACGCAATTGCGCAGTTTGTCACTTCCAAGACCCGCGTCGGCCGTAACCTCTACGCCGTCGGCGGCTCGCGTGAAGCGGCATTCTTCTCCGGCATCAACGTCAAGGCCTATCAGTTCGGCACGTTCCTGCTGGGCAGCGTTCTGGCTACGTTCGGCGGTCTCGTCCTGATGTCCCGACTCAACTCTGTCGCCGTCACCAACGGACAGAACTATGAATTTGACGCCGTTATCGGCTCGATCATCGGCGGCGTGGTGGTCGGCGGCACTTCGCTGGCCGGCGGCAAGGGCCGCGTCATCGGCACGATGTTCGGCTGCATCTTCCTGAACACGCTGTTCAACGGCTTCTCCCAGATGGGCGTCGATCCGTTCGTGCAGGACGTTCTGAAGGGCGTTGTCCTTGTGCTTGCCGTCACGCTTGACGTTGCCAGCAACAAGAAGAAGTCCTGATTGACCTGACCGAAGTATCACAGAAAGGTTGGGTGAACAATGGATAACAACTACATCTTAACATTAAAGAATATCACAAAAGAGTTCCCCGGCGTCAAGGCGCTGGATGACGTCACCATCAACATTGAGCGCGGCACCATCCACGGTCTGGTCGGCGAGAACGGCGCAGGCAAGTCCACCCTGATTAAGGTTCTGGCCGGTATCTACCAGCCGAATAAGGGCGAAATCATTCTGGACGGCAAGCCCTGCCGCTTTAACAGCCCCATCGAGGCACGCCGTGCCGGCATCAGCGTTGTCCATCAGGAAATCAAGCTGGCCGAGCCGCTGAGCGTTGCGGAAAATATGTTCCTTGGCAACGTCCAGCTGAAAAACGGTCTGGTTGACTGGAAGGGCATGCGCCGCCGCGCGCGGGAGATCGTTGAAGATCTCGGCATGGACATCGACATCAACGCGCAGGTCTCGTCTCTGACCGTCGCGAAAAAGCAGATCGTCGAGATCATGCACGCCATTAACAATAATTCCCGCATCCTGATCATGGATGAGCCGTCGGCCGTTTTGACCGACCGCGAGCTGGAGGTTATGTTCCGCATTGTCAAGCAGCTGCGCGACAAGGGCATCACCATCATCTATATCTCGCACCGTCTGGACGAAATCTTCGGCCTGTGCAGCAACGTCAGCGTCCTGCGCGATGGCCGTCACATCGACACGATTCCGGTCGCTTCCATTGACCGTCAGGGCCTGATCAACATGATGGTCGGCCGTGAGATGGGTCAGGAGTATCCGAAAGAGGTTGGCAACGTCGGCGGAACGATTCTGGAGGTCAAAAATCTCAGCCGCGGCATTTTGCAGGACATCAGCTTTGAGGTCAAGTCCGGCGAGGTATTTGGCATTTCGGGTCTGGTCGGCGCTGGCCGCACCGAGCTTGCCCGCGCCATCCTCGGCATTGACAAGCCGGAATCCGGCGAGGTCTATGTCCGCGGAAAGAAAGTTCACTATCGTACGTTTGCCGACGCCATCCGTGACGGTCTTGGCCTGATCCCAGAGGATCGCAAGCTCCAGGGTCTTGTCCAGATTATGTCGGTCAAGCGGAACACCACGCTGGTCAACATGAAGCGCGTACTGCGCGCCGGTGTGATCAGCAGCTCGCTTGAGGAAAAGCTGAGCAAGGAATACGCCGACAAGCTGCACGTTGTCACGCCGAGCATGGAGACCGAGGTACAGTATCTCTCCGGCGGCAACCAGCAGAAAGTGGTTATCGCAAAGTGGCTGTTCCAGAACTCGGAGATCCTGTTCCTTGACGAGCCCACGCGCGGCATCGACGTTGGCGCAAAGGCAGAAATTTACCGTCTGATCAACCGGATGGCAAAGGAGGGCAAGACCATCATCATGATCTCGTCCGAAATGCCTGAGCTGCTCGGCATGTGCGACCGTATCATGGTTATGCATGAGGGTCACAAGATGGGCGAGCTGAACGCGGCCGAAGCTACACAGGAAAAGATCATGGCGCTTTGCAGCTGATGATCCAAACAACGGTCTAATCAGGCGCAGCCTGTTAGATAAAATTTAAGGAGGAATTACAAAATGAAGAAACTGATCGCGATGCTTCTTGCAATGGTCATGGTTCTGGGCCTGGTTGCCTGCGCAGCCAAGACGGAGCCCCCCGCGGCCGACACCAAGACCGAGACGCCCGCTGCGGAGACGCCCGCAGCAGAAACACCCGCTGAAGAGACCCCGGCTGAAGAAACGCCCGCTGTTGAAGGCGCTGTCAAGACCGACGTAATCGCAACCGAGGGCAAGGCTGCTGAGCTCGGCATTCCCGCCGCTGTTGTCCTGCAGGACACCACCGCGCTGGAAGGCAAGAAGATCGGCTGCTCCATCTGCTACAAGGGCGACGAATGGTGCGCAGCTCTGGCACAGGCTCTGGAAGCACTCGGCGCATACTACGGCGCTGACATCGTCTGCGAGGACGGCGACCTGAACGACGAGACCCAGACCAAGCAGATCGAGAACATGATTTCCAACAACGTTGACATCATCATGGTTGACCCCATCACCCCCGACGGCTCCGGCATTGCGTTGACGAATGCGGTTGAGGCCGGCATTCCCGTCATCATCTACGACGGCTACTGGACCGACGGCGAGGAAAAGGCTGTCACCACCGTCACCTGGGATCAGAAAGCAACCGGCACGCTGGTTGGCGAGTACTTCGTCAACTATGTTAAGGAAAACAACGGCGGCAAGTGCCGTGTGGTTGAGCTGACCAACGCTGTTTCCACGCACTGCCAGGAGCGCTTTGTTGGCCTGCATGAGGTTATCGACGCTGCCAATGCAGACGGCTGCGAAATCGAAATCCTGAACAAGTACGACTCTCAGGGCAACCGCGAGACTGCATACAACGCAATCTCCGCCATCGTCGAGCCGTATGACTACATCATCTCCGACGTTGACAACGGCGCGATGGGCGCAGTTGCAGCGCTGCAGGCTGTTGGCAACACCGACGTCAAGGTCTTCTCCATGGGCGCTTACGGTGCAGAGCCGTTCGGCAAGCTGCATGACAATGACGTGAACTATCAGGCTTGCCTGAACGTTGACGCTTGGGTTCTGGCACAGTTCATCTACGAAGGCGCAATCAGCTACTTCGAGGGCAAGGACGTTCCCACCAAGACCAACATCGACCTGTTCGTTGTTGACAGCACCAACGTTGAGAACTTCTGGAGCTTCGACTAATCTCTGGCAAATTCCGCAAACCGCGTAATCGCAGGGGGCGCAAGCCCCCTGCATCCGCAGGCGCATTGCGCCGATGCCCGCAGAGAGAAAACCGCGTTTTTGAAATTCGTGTTCCTTTCTGCGGAAAAATTATTAGACGTAAATCGTTACACAAAATCACATAGAAAATTGAAAGCATCCGTCGTAAGATAGGAGCAGGACAAAACGAACCGCCGTCTGGCAGCAGCGGCGATGCTCCGGCACAGCCGGACAAGGCATATCCCGCCGGCACAGCCGGCAAAAAACGTGTAAGCTTGGAAATAATCGCAAAAATTCTGCGTTTTAGAATCATAAAAGGAGACAATTGCTATGAAAAAGCTTCGTTGGGGCGTTATCGGCGCGGGCGGCATTGCAGACCGCAGAACGATTCCCGGAATGATGCTGGCGAATAACGCCGAGCTGATTGCTGTAATGGAGATCAATATGGAGCTGGCGGAAAAGTCCCGCGCCAAGTGGGGCTGCAAGCGTGCGTATGACAGCGAGGCTGCGCTGCTGGCCGATCCCGAGATTGACGCGGTTTATATCGCGTCCCCCGTTGTGCTGCACGCCAAGCAGGCCATGATGGCCGCCGACGCTGGCAAGCATATTCTGATTGAAAAGCCGCTGGCCATGACCTCGGAAGAGGGGCAGAAGGTCGTTGACTACTGTGAGAGCAAGGGCGTCAAGATTGCGGCAGGTCTGATGATGCGCTTTGGCGCATACGTCATGGCTATGAAACAGGCCATTGCCGACGGCAAGATCGGCCGTCCGGTTTCGGGCTTCTCGCAGTTCACCTGCTGGTATCCCGATATGCCCGGCAACTGGCGTCAGAGCAAGAAAAACGGCGGCGGCGGCGCAATGATGGACATGGGCGTGCACTGCATCGACCTGATGCAGTATGTCACTGGCTCAAAGGTCAAGCAGGTTGCGGCGTTCCACGACACGCTGACGTTCCACTATGAGGTGGAGGACACGTCTACGGTTCTGATGCGGCTGGAAAACGGCTGCGAGTGCGTGGTGCAGTCCAACTTCAATATCCCCGACGAAGCCTCCAAGTGGCGTCTTGAGTTCTTCGGCGATCAGGGTCATCTGGTTGGCGAAAACATCATCGGCCAGATCGACGGCGGTACGCTGGACGCGATGTTCTGCGGCGAGGTTGGCGGCTATGACGCACAGCAGGACACCAAGGACGTCAAGGGCGAGCAGCTGGACGTGGAGTTCGGCAATATGTACACGCGCGAGATTGAGTCGTTCGGCAATTCGATCCTGAACAATCTTCCGCTGGAGGTTCCGGCGTCTGATGCGGTGCAGGTGCAGCGCGTTATGGAGGCGGCCTACCGTTCCAACGACAACAAGTGCGTTGTTGATCTGTAATTCAAAGAAAATTCCACAATCATGCTTCCCGCGCCGCCTGCGGCGCGGGAAGATAAAAAGAAACTGATTCCATAACGGTAGCGTCAATGACGCGAAGAGGAAAACTATGAAAAGACCACTCGATGTTGCGGTCGGCTTGTTCAATTGCTGCCGCGATCCGTAACTGCTTCAGAATGTCCGTCTGTCAACAAACTGATATTCTGAAAGGAGTCAATTTTAAATGGAGAAGAAAGCATCGGATTTCCGGTATAACACCGGCGAAACCAAAGTCCCGTGGGCTGCGGTCGGCGAAAACTATAACGCGCAGGATTTGATGACCATCATCCGGTTTATGATGAAAGGCAAGGGCGAGGCCTACGACGAGGCGCTGAAAACGGTTGAGAAGGACGTTCTCGCGCTGGACAAGGTTTCCGCGCCCCCGGCAAAGCTGTCGCTGGACGTGGAGGTTGGCAAGGCCGAGAATATGTGCGACGAATATCTGCACACCACTGGCTCTACATTTTTGACCAACTGCACAGCGGGCTTTGAGATTGCCTGCAAGTATACTGGACTGAAGCCAGGAGACGAGGTTATCGTCCCGGCCATCACGTTTGCCGCAACCATGGCGTATCCGCTTTCCATCGGCTGCAAGCTGGTGTTTGCGGATGTCGATCCGCTGACGCTGAATATGGATCCCAAGGACGTGGAGAAAAAGATCACCGACAAGACGAAGATGATCATCCCCGTCCACATTGGCGGCTATCCAGTCGATATGGATCCGATCATGGCGCTGGCCAAGCAGCACGATATTGTCGTCCTTGAGGACGCGGCGCACGCCTTTGGCGGCGAGTATAAGCACCGCAAGCTCGGCACAATCGGCGATTTTGGCTCGTTCTCGTTCCACGAGGTCAAGAACATCACCTCCTTTGGCGAGGGCGGCATCCTGTGTTCCAACGTGACAGAATTCCTGCCCGAGATGCGCCGCGCGCGCTTCCTTGGCACGGATTTCAGCAAGCATATCCCGAACTGGCTGTATGACGTCACCGCCATCCGCGGCAAGAACGGCCCGTTCGTCGCAACCAACTTCTCCACCACCGAGATTCAGGGTCTGGGCTTGCAGCTCCAGATTGCCCGAATCGACCAGATTATCGAAGCGCGCCGCCGCGCGTCCGAATATCTGACAAAGCGCCTTTCCGCCTGCGACGCTCTGATCCCGCAGGATCTGGGCAATGACGAAATCAAACCCACGTTCCATCTGTATCAGCTTCAGATCATCCCCGAAAAGGCGGGCGGCGATATTCAGCTGTTCAAGAAAAAGATGGACGCAAAGGGCGTCACGCAGATTCCTCACTTTGGCCCGCTGTATAAGTTCGAAATCCTGCGTGAGTATGGCTATGACGAAAAGGCAATCGCTGAGAGCTGCCCGGTGTGCGAGGAGGTATTCAACCACCGCTTTACGCACTTCCCGGTCTACGGCCTGACGCCGGAGCAGCTGGACTATATGGCCGACGCGATTCTCGAGTCTGTTGACGAGATGCAAAGAGGCGTGTAAGCGGCCAACATTCGTAAATTTGCAACTGTTTTACACTTGAAGAAATGAGGTTTTAACATGAGCGAGAAAAAAGAAATTGTCATGAATGGCGCTGGCGTTGCCGAGCTGGGCTTCCCCGGCTGGCCGCAGTTTGACCCGAAGAGCAAGGCGGAAATCGCCGAAGCACTCGACACCGGCGCGGTCTGCTACTGGACCGGCCATAAGGGCATGGAATTTGAGGACAAGTTCGCCAAGTGGTGCGGCGCAAAGATGGCAATTTCCTGCACCAACGGCACGGCTGCGCTGCACATCGGCATCGCAACGCTGGGCATCGGCCCTGGCGATGAGGTGATCGTGCCGTCCTACTCGTTCATCGCGTCCTCGTTCGCGGTGGTGCAGGCGGGTGCGGTGCCCATCTTCTGCGACGTGGATGAGAGCCACACCATCGACCCTGATGACATCGAAAGCAAGATCACCGAGCGCACCAAGGGCATTGTCATTGTCCATCTGTATGGCGTTGTGTGTGACATGGATCGCATCATGGCCATTGCCCGCAAGCATAACCTGTACGTTATCGAGGACTGCGCGCAGGCCATCGGCGGCAAGTATAAGGGCAAGTCCGTCGGCACGATCGGCGACGTGGGCTGCTTCTCGTTTGCACAGTCCAAGCACTTCACCACCGGCGGCGAGGGCGGCATGGTCGTCACCAACGACGAGGATCGCGGCTGGGAGGCACGTTCGTTCCGTGACCACGGCTATGACGTCAAGGCCAGAATGAATATGCTGGCGCTGGAGGAGAAGCTGCCCTATATCCACAACCGTGTGGGTTTCAACTTCCGTATGACCGAGATGCAGTCCATCGTCGGCATCAACGAGCTGGCGCGTCTGGAAACGTGGAATCTGCCGCGCCGCTTTGAGTACGCCAAGATGTACCGCGAGGCGCTGGGCAAGCTCGAGGGCGTCAAGTCGCTGCCGGTTGACACCGAGGAGCGTCAGTGCGCTTACTGGTGGTTCCCGATCATTCTGGATCTGGACAAGCTGGACATCGACGCGCCCGCGTTCCTTAAGGAAATGGCCGGCATGGGCATTCCCTGCTACGGCATTCAATGGCCGGAAGCATACGAGGAAAAGGCATATAAGGAGCTCGGCGGCTTTGGCTCGCATAAGTTCCCGTTCTGCTCCAAGGAGTACACCCGCGAGGGTCTGACGTATGAGGGCGTTGTATGCCCGGTGGCAAAGAGCCTGCGTGCCCGCACGGTGAACCTGTTCCTGCATCCCACGTGGGAAAAGGAGCACATCCAGAGAGTCATCGACGCGTTCACCACAGTGCACAACGCGCATCTGAAAAAGTAAAACAGCAGAAGCTGTATAAAACCGGCAAGCTGCCGCAGCCAACGGCTGCGGCAGCTTTTGCAGATACAGGTGGAAACAGAAATGGCAAATTTACAGGCTGGCTTTGCACGCGTGGACGTTACCCCGCCGCTTGGCATTGAAATTTCGGGTTATTTTGTCGAGCGCTTTGCGTCCGGCATTCTTGACGCGCTGGAGGCTTCGGCGCTGGCGCTTCGCTGCGGCGACGATCAGGCGATTTTGATTGCGCTGGACAATCTGATGATCGACAAGGAGACGATGCACGCCTATCGCGCGGCCATCGCCAAACGAACCGGCGTCAAGGCGGAGGCAGTGTTTATCGCCTGCTCGCACACGCACACAGGGCCGCTGGTTGGCAAGAGCGAGCTGGACGAAAACAAGTACGGCGAAAAGGAATATGGCGACTATCTGGGACGCAAGCTGTGCGACTGTGCGGTGATGGCAGTGCGCGACATGACGGATGCGAAGATGGGCTACGCCGTGGGCTGTGCGCCGCATATCGCATTTGTGCGCCGCTTCCGGATGAAGGATGGCTCAATCCGCACAAATCCCGGCGTGAATAACCCCGATATCGTTGCGCCGATCGGCGATGTAGACGAGCGGGTGAACGTGCTGCGCTTTGTGCGCAAGTGCGCGCCGGATATTGTAATTGCCAACTTTGGCGTACACCCGGACGTGGTGGGCGGCGACGAGATTTCGGCGGACTTCCCGCGCTTTGTGCGCGAGACGACCGAGGCGGCGCTGGACAACGTGCGGTGCATGTTCTTTAACGGCGCGCAGGGCGACGTGAACCACGTGAATGTGCACCCTGTGGGCGGCGATGCAAACGGTCTGCATCCGTGCTTTGACGACGCAGACCGCGGCTATGCGCACGCAAAGCACATGGGGCGCGTGATTGCGGGTGCGGTTTTGCAGGTATATGAAAAGGTGCAGTTCTGCGATGTGGACTGCGTCCGCGCTGCCGAGCGGATTGTAAACGCGCCGTCGAATATGCCGACAGCCGAGGAGGCCGCGCGCGCGGAGAAAATTGTGGAGCTGCACAACGCCGGACGCGATGCAGAGCTGCCGTTTGCGGGCATGGAGCTGACGACGGCGGTAGCCGAGGCGCTGCGGATGAAGCATCTGAAAGACGGCCCGGAGACGTTCCCGCTGCCGCTGAGCGGCGTACGCGTAGGACCGGTTGCGTTCCTTGGCATCCCCGGTGAACCGTTTACGGGCATCGGCCGGGGGCTGAAAGACGGTTCGCCGTTTGCCATGACGCTGCCGTGCTGCCTGACGAACGGCGCGGAGGGCTATTACCCAATGAAAGAGGCGTACGACGAGGGCGGCTATGAGGCCAGAAGCTCCAACTTTAAGGCTGGCATTGCCGAGCTGCTCATCGACGAGGGCGTCAAGCTGCTGAAGTCGCTGTAAAAAAGAGAAAGCGTCCTTTCCTGGCCGGGGGAGGGACGCTTTTTTTGCTGCGCGCAGGGACGAACAGAGTCGTCTGCCCCCACAAACGCATGGCCGGCAATGTGTACAGGATTCCGATTACAGAGACGAGATTTGCTAAGGATGTTTTCTGCCAAAAATAAGCTCGCCAGCCTGTGCTTCACAGGCTGGCGAGCGGAGCGGGGCGACCTATGCCGCCCCGCTGCTTTTTTGCGATTGCTTATTTGTCCTGATATGCGCGGAAGAGGAAGGTGACAATCTGCGCACGCGTGCAGGAATCGTTCGGCATGAGCTTGCTGCCGTTGCCCTGTACGATTTCCTCAGCAAGCGCCCAGTTCATCGCGGGAAGCGCGTAGCCAGGAACGGAATCGGCGTCAGAGAAGCCGGACACCAGCTCCTGCAAGGTGACCGCCTCGGACGCAGCGTAGCGGAACAGAAACGCGACGGCTTGAGCGCGGGTGCATTCGCTGTCGGGAGAGAATGTGTTCTCCGTTGTGCCGGTGGTGATGCCCTCGCTGAGCGCCCAGCGGACGGCCTCGGCGTAGTAGCTGCCTTCGGGGACATCGCTCATGTTCATGGCGTAGTTCACCACGGGAGAACCGGCGGCGCGCCACAGGAAGGTGACGATCTGCGCTCTGGTGCAGTTGCCGTTCGGGGCAAAGAGATAGCCGCCCACGCCACCGGTAATACCGTTCTCCACCGCCCATTTGACGGCGTCAAAATAGTAGGCGTTATTGGGCACGTCGTAGAAGAAGTTCAGGAGACTGTTATCCTCCATGAAGGTCACCCTGACCTCGACCTTGCTGGCGGGCATGGTGAAGGCGTACTTGCCGCCACCCTTGTTGGTGAGGTTCAGCTCCCTGCCGTCCTTGTCGGTGGCGGTAATTGTTTCCAGCATGTAGCCGCTGTCGGGCTTCACTGCGATTGTCACGGTGCTGCCGCTGGTAGCATTTTTCGTGCTGACGGTCACAGTGCCGTTCTCCGTTTTGTCGGGGATAGTCACGGGATAGCTCGGGAAGAAAACGCCGGAAGAAGGGCCGCCGCCGGAGGAAGGCTTTTTGACCAGCGCTGCGATGGCATCTTCAATGGCTTTTGCCATTGCATCCACTTCGAATTGCTCTGTGATATTCTTGCCGCGCACAACAGCTTCAAGTGCTGCTTTCACAGCGGAAAAATCTATATAATCGTTCTCGTTCAGAGCATTCGCCTTTGCGATGGCTGCATCAACTGCGGTATAATCGGCAGGTTTGAAGGTAAGATCAGAGATCGCGCGTTCAATAGCCGCCGCCATTGCATCTACTTCAGCCTGCTTTGCGATGACCTTGCCGCGGATCACAGCTTCTGTCGCGGCGCTCAGCGTCTCGATAGATTCGTCGGTGTATGCCGTCAGGTCTGCGGGGATCTTGTCCAGCGCAGCATCAACCGCGGAGTAATCCGCCGGTTCTGCACCGCAAAGAACCTGTCCGTTCACAAAAGACCATCCGTTACTGTTGTCACCGTTATTAAGTGCGGCTGCAAAATCTTCGGTTTTCATTTCTTCCTGCGGCTTTGCAGCTGCAGATTCGTTCTGGTTCTTAATACTGCTGTTTTCCTCAGCAAAATAGCAATTGGTTATTTCGCTTCTCTTGGTCGCATCCTGCATCGCAAAGGCATACCGAAAGGGTGATGAGCCTGTTACACTGCCGATTGCAAAGCAGCTTGTAATGGAGCCATAGTAATTTGGGTCAGAGGCATCGGTACCTACAAAAGAGGCCATAGCAGCCGCAGCCTGTGATACATTGCCACTTGCATAGCAGTTTTTGATATTCAGTCCCCAAAGGCCGCCAGCAAAGCCGCCTGTATATGCGCCGCCGGTAACATTGCCCGTGGCGTAACAATTTCGAATAATCGTTTCTGCATCTGTTTTGCCGTTTCCTTTGCCGATAAATCCGCCGACATTCGCACCGCCACGGGAATCTGCCGTCACATTTACCGTCACATCGGATCTGCTGTATGTGATTTTCGCTGCTTTTCCCAATTCACCAATCAGTCCGCCGATAGACCCCTTACCGGCTTTTTCCGTAATGCTGCCGGATACACTGCACTCGTTGATGAGCTGCGCTCCATCCAGTGCACCTACAAGCCCGCCGACCCAGTATGCAGCAGCATAACCGTTGCTCGGTGCGCTCATATCCATAGCCAAACCTGTCACATGACAATTTTCAATGGATCCGGCTGAAGAACCAACCAGACCGCCGGCAATTCCGACGACATATCCAGAAGCAATCTTTGCTACACCGTGGATAGAAACCGTGTACAGATTCAAGTTGCTGATTTTCCCCCCCGTTGCACCAAACAACCCAAATACATCCGATTCAAACGGGGTGGTTTCAGACCCAATGGAAACGTTAGAGATGGTATATCCCTTACCGTCAAAATTACCGGCAAAGATGCGATAATCCGTACCTCCAAACAGTGCATCAGAAAAAGAATTTGCAATCGGTGTCCAAGGCAGCCCGTTCAGGTTTATGTTGGCCGTCAAAACAAAGTACTTATCTTCGTAGGTTTCTCCGCTATTCACAGAACTTGCAAGATATGCAAGCTCTGCTCCATTAGCGATCTGATAAGGATCCTCTGCGGTACCTGTTCCACCTGCGAACGCTGCCGCTGTGCTGCCGTTCCATGCGTCATCCTCCGCCAGCGCTGCCGTAGGCAGCAGCGTAAAGCACAGCGCCAGAATAAGAAGCAGACTTCCGATGCGTTTTTTCATGGTGTATCCTCCTCGTATGATGGTCAAAATTTTGTTCATGCCCGCCTGACCGCAGCGGGCAAAGTCCACTGGTCACAGAGAAGTATCATCCCGTGTGTACACACGGGATGAGGGGCGCGCCCCTCATCATAAGTTTTTCACTTTATACTAATTCATAATAATTATATCCGCATCTTTGCAAAATGTAAATCGTTCTAAAGCATGAGGATGGATAAAATTTTTGAATATGCTACTCGCCTTCACGTTT
>ENA-ORTW01001472-ORTW01001472.1-human-gut-metagenome-genome-assembly--contig:-NODE-1472-length-24801-cov-5.462216_pt1 | contig 24801 bp, 44 predicted proteins | sample MGYA00242072_ERZ509193 | MGnify/ENA primary metagenome ERZ509193 (study PRJEB26280, sample SAMEA2338813) | human gut metagenome | biome: human gut; feature: human-associated habitat; material: faeces... | reverse complement strand
CGCGGGCTGTCCGGCTCTGCATTTTTATAAAGAAAATATTAGATCCGCAGCTGCTTTTTTGCCATTTGCAGCGCACGGCGCAGCGGGCGGTAGAGCAGCAGCATCAGCACAAAATTGCCAATGCCGTGCAGTGCATCGTAGCTCAGCCCGCTGAGCCACCAGCTCAGGGCAAAGGCGGGCGTTTTGGCAAACAGATACACCGCCGCGCACAGCCCGCCGAAGCACAGGCCGTACAGCCCGCTGAGCACCGCCCAGAAAAAGGCGTAGTCCATGCGGCGCAGCAGCCATGCCAGCAGCGCCAGCAGATACCACACATACAGGTACATCACCCACCACAGGCCAAAGCCGTACAGCACGCCCTGCAGCAGGATAAATACCGTGATAGCGCCGGGCGTCTCCCGGGGCAGTTCCAGCGCAAACAGGATGATGAGCAGGCTTACCGGCTCCAGATTGGGCAGACCGCTCATGGCCTGCTTGCTCACCACCAGCAGCGCACCCATCAGGCCGCTGAGCACCAGCCGCAGCACCCGAGTGTGCAGCGCCACCGGCTTTTTAGCCCTTGGTGTAGGTAAAGGCATAGTTGTCACCATCGTGGAGTTCGATGTCTGCCACGCCCACCGTGGTCATCTCACCGGCAGCATCGGTCAGGCACCACCAAGCCTGATCTTTATTATAGTCGGCGGTCTCGCCGTTCACGGTGGTCACAAAGCCGGCATCGGCTTCTTCCTGACTGATGATACCGGCCTTGGCCAGTGCGGTGCTCAGCTTTTCGCCATCGGTCACGTTCAGCAGAACGCTGGATACGCTGCCGTCCGCAGCGGTAACGGTGAACTCCACCGTGGCCTGTGTCTCGGCGGCAGCGGAAGAAGCAACCTCAGAAGCGGCCACAGAAGAAGCCACGGAGGAAGCGGCATCGGAGACAGCGCTGGAAGCAGTGGAGGACGCAGAAGCGCCGCAGCCTGCCAGCAGGCAGACGGACAGCACAGCACTGAGGGTCAGGGCAGCAAATTTATGCAGAGTGTTCATGGCTCAAGATCTCCTTGTCTCGTGTTTTGTGTGCAGAGCGCACGGCAGATATAGTACCATGAAACCGGCTGAAAATCAACGCTTTTTCTGCATAGCTTCAAAATATGCGGCGGCGACACCTACCTGATTGGCTTCACTGCTGAAGGCGCAGGGCACGATCTGGCAGCGGGGCAAACCCTCCATGTAAGCTTGTCCCGCCCGGGAGGCGTACAGTCCATTGTAGGCGCTGCGCAGGCTTTCCAGCAGCAGGGGCTGCTTGCTGATGCCGCCGCCGATGGCCACCTTTTCTACATCCAGCAGAACGGTCAGGTTGTAGATCTGCACCGCCACCGCGTGGCAGAACCGCCGCAGCACCTCTAAGGCTTCCGGCTCCCCGGCGTTAGCGGCGGCAAAAAAGCTGCGTCCGTCCAGCGGGGCGTCCTCCGGCAGTGCCTTGCGGGCGCGGTACCATTTAAGCAGATTGCTGGTGCTGCACTGGCAGGCCATGTTCTGATCCGGGGCGTCCCACGCTTCGGCGTTGGTGTTGACAAAGCTGTACTCCCCGGCGGTAAAGTGCACTCCGCGCACCAGCTGCCCGTTGGCAATGATGCCGCCGCCCACGCCGGTGCCGATGATGAACACCGCCGCGTTGCAGCAGTCCTTCAGCGCGCCGTTTGCCAGCTCTGCCATGGCGGCGGCCTTGCCGTCGTTTTCCAGGATAACAGGGCAGCCGCACTTTTCCGCCAGCAGCTGCCCCACCGGGGTAGCGGTGTTGTACAGCAGCGCCCCGCCGTTGGACACATAGCCGGTGCGGTTATCCACAAAGCCCGGCAGCGCCATGGCAATGCCGGTCACTTCATCTTTGTGGGGCGCATACAGCCGGTAGATCGTATCCAGAAACTGCACCTGCGTATCTTGCGGCGTGGGCACCGCGCCGCTGTCCGTGCGGTGCATCTGCTCATCCATGACCGAGTATTTGATCTCGGTTCCGCCTACATCAAAAACCATGATCTTCATCTTGTAACCCTCCCGTAAACGGTCGTTTTCTGTCCCTATTATGGCAAATCAGCGCGGGAAAGTAAAGACCCGGCAGTAAAAATGAAAACTGTAAAAATCGCCCCGCCTTGCAGTTGCAATCCACCCTGCCCTGTGATATCCTGAAAGGAGAGTATCTATTATATAAAGGAAGAAACTGCCATGGATTGCAAACTGCGTGCCAAAAACTGCGGCGGCTGCCCCCTGCTGGGGCTGGACTATGCCGCGCAGCTGAAACAGAAGGAAGAAAAAGTGCGTGCTCTTGTGGGCAAATACGGCCCGGTGCACCCCATCCGGGGCATGGAGCAGCCCTACCACTACCGCAATAAGGTGATCTCCACCTTTGCCCCCGGCTGGGGCGGAAAGCTGACCTCCGGCATCTACGCGGCAAACAGCCATAAGGTGCTGCCGGTGGAAAGCTGCCTGCTGCAGGACGAGGTGCTGGACAAGACCATGCAGGCGGTGCGGGCTGCCGCCAACGCCTGCCGCTACCAGCCCTACGATGAGGACAAGGGCACCGGCCTTGTGCGCCACTGCCTGCTGCGGCGGGGTGTAGCCACCGGGCAGGTGATGGTGGTGCTGGTGACGGCACAGCCGGTGCTGCCGGGCGCAAAGAACTTTGTCAAGGCGCTGCTGGCGGAAACTGCGCAGCGCGGCGTGACCGTGACCACCGTGGTGCAGAACGTGAACAGCCGCAAGACCAGCGTGGTGCTGGGCGAAGCGGAAAAAGTGCTGTACGGCAAGGGGTTCATTCTGGACACCCTTTGCGGCAAGACCTACGCCATCAGCCCGCGCAGCTTTTATCAGGTGAACCCGGCGCAGACCGCCGTATTGTACGGCCTTGCTGTGGAAGCCGCAAAACTGACCGGCAAAGAGGTGGTGCTGGACGCCTACTGCGGCATCGGCACCATCGGACTGACCGCCGCCGACCATGCAAAGCAGGTGGTGGGCGTGGAACTGAACCGGGACGCTGTGCAGGATGCCATTGGCAACGCAAAGCACAACGGCGTAAAGAACGCCCGTTTCTTTGCTGCCGATGCCACCCGCTGGATCAGTGAAGCCGCCGCAGCAGGGGAGAAGGCAGATGTGATCTTTATGGACCCCCCGCGCGAGGGCTCTACCCCGGAATTCCTTGCCAGCGTGGCCCGCATGGCCCCGAAGCGGGTGGTCTATGTCAGCTGCAACCCCGTCACCCTTGCCCGCGATCTTGTCACCCTGACAAAACTGGGCTATAAGGCCGAGGGCTTTACCCCGGTGGATATGTTCCCGCATACGGAGCATATCGAGACGGTATGCGCATTGTCCAAACTGGATATCCACGGCAAAAAGCCGTCCGGGAGACATTGAAGCTTTTTTATCGCGAGTCAAAAAAATGGTGTGTCATTCAAACAGCATATTTGCGATATGCAATGCAACGCTGTTGCATTAAAAAGTTGAATTGCTAGTTGAATGAAAATAAGCTGAATTTGTAAAATAAACGCAAGAGAAAACGCAAGAGAAATCTTAGCGACTTCTCTTGCGTTATTTTTTTGCGCATTTTTAGGGAAAGCGAGGAAAAAGCAGGACATGGCAAAGCACATGACCCAAGATGACCGCAAGACGCTGGAAGCCCGGTACAATGCCGGGCAGAGCGTGGCGGGGATCGCAAGGGCGATGCGATTCAATTACTCGACAATATATAAAGAGTTAAAGCGCGGCGACACCGGCAAGATGGACGCCAATGGCCGCGCCGGGTACAGCGCAGCACTGGGACAGCAGCGTTTGTACAACAAGAAGCAGCAGCTCAGGTATTGGGCTGACCGCCCGGCGGAGTAAAAAGGATGGGAGAAGTATTCAAGCTGAACCATTGCTACAACGTGGACTGCGTTCCGGCAATGGAACTGTTCCCGGACAATTATTTTGATCTGGCCGTTGTAGATCCTCCGTACTTCTCTGGCCCAGAGCGTCGGGGCTTTTACGGCTCCAAGGTAAGCAAGATAGGCGTACACCGGGACTATCCGATTTCACCGGCATGGATCAGGCCGGGACCAGAGTATTTCAGAGAACTGCTCCGCGTTTCCAGACACTACATCGTATGGGGCTGCAACTATTTTGATTATAAGTTTGCAACCGGGCGGATCGTATGGGACAAGTGCAACGGAAGTTCCAGCTTTTCAGACTGCGAGATAGCGGCGACCGACTTATTTACATCGGTGCGGCTGTTCCGCTATATGTGGTCCGGCATGATGCAAGGCAAGAGCATTGCAGAAGGCGGCACCATGCAGGGAAACAAATCTTTGAATGAAAAGAGAATCCACCCAACCCAGAAACCGATTGTCTTGTACGACTGGATATTCAAAAACTATGCAGAGCCGGGGCAAAAGGTGCTCGATACTCACCTTGGAAGCGGAAGCAGCCGCATAGCAGCCTATGAGGCGGGGCTTGACTTTATCGGATTTGAAATCGACCCGTTCTATTTCCAACTGGAAGAAGAACGGTTTGCAGAGCACACGAGCCAAACCAGCCTGTTTCACATGGAGGGAGGCGAAACGAAAAATGAAAATTGAAATCACTGGCGAGGCAAAAGAAATTGCGGTCTTTGCGCTGGAACTGCAAAGGCCGCAACCGTTCAACGTCCCCAATAAGGAAGCGCTGTCAGAAGAGCAGATGCGAGAATTTACTCACTATCTGGAGAGCCATCATCCTCAAAATGAAGAACCCCACTTTGCTTGAGGATGTCGGAAACCATGTGAGCAACGGTGTCAGGAATCGAAGTTGCGAAATAGGCAAGGGCGGAACTTTGACCGCCGGATCGGTATGCTTCCTTTACTCCTTTGTTCAATTCGGATTCTGTCTTTTCGACAATGGCAAGGACAATCTGGTTATATTCAGAACGCTTCAAAGAAATCACCTCCTTTCCGTGCTCATTGTACTACAGGAAAGGCTAAATGCAAAGAGAGGACAAAATGATGCTTGAAAAACTCCACCGGGGAATCAACAGCTTCAATAAGGCGTTCAACTGGCGGCGATTCCGCCGCGATGCGTTGCACCTGGGCGAAAGCCTGCTGGTGTTCGGCGTGCTGTACGGCATTTTCTCAACCCTGATCTGGGGCGTTTGCTGGATCTTCAAAATCAATTACGACCCGGATCTTGTTGCCATTGCATGGGCGGTGCCGGTGCTGCTGGACACGCTGGTGAACAAGGCTTACGGCTGGAACAACGAAGTCCGGGACTGGGACTGACAGAACCGGGAAGGCATGGGCGGACCTACCCGCCCACCATGCGGCTGAACTGCGAGGGAAAGCCGCCCGGCTACCGCAAGGCCGGAGCCTTACCTGCTGGGGGCAGAAAGAACACGGCAGGGCGGTCCGCATGGGCAGGAGGAGCGGCATCATTTGTCCGACGCCGCTCTTTTGATATGGTACAGCCAGTGCAGGAGGGGGTGCATTCCCTTCCGTCCGGTGCTAACCCCGGAATGTACCACCATTGACCGAATATTCACGCAGCACAGAAAGGACAAACAACATGGGAGAAGATTGCAAGGCAAAGATCGAAGTGGTACTGAATAACGAGGATCATGTGGAGATGTACCTGAACGGCAAAACCACTACCCTGCAGAATATGGCAATCAGCGTGATGACGCAGACCATCGCACTGGGCGCGGACAGCTTGGATGATGCAAAGCTGCAGTTGGTAGAAGCTGTTTTCGCCCTCCCGCTGGCGCTGGAAAAGGCGTGGAAAGAAAAGGAAGCAGACAATGCTGCAGCCACCGACAAGAGCGCGGCTGCCGATACTGCCCAGGATGCCGCGCAGAAGGCGTAAGGGGGAACGATCATGGACAAGAAACTCCTGAAAGAAGAGTACAAGCGGCTGCTGACGAAGGCCATTGAAGGCAGACCGGGCGGCATGGCATTGATGATTGTCCTGGAAGAAACGGACTTCTACAACTCGCCCGCCAGCGCAAAGCATCACCTGAACGTCCCCGGTGGCCTGCTGCTGCACTCGCTCAACGTAGCGAGGGCTGCACTGGAACTGTGCGAGAATATGCCGCAGTTTGCAGGGTGCGATAAGAACGCAGTCCTGACTGCAGCCCTGCTCCACGACGTTTGCAAAGCCGGAAATTACATCCAGAAACCGGATGGAAGCTATCAGTATAGAGATACGGATTTGCTGGGGCATGGTGAAGCGTCCGTAATCAACATTCAGCACTGGATCCACCTGACGGAAAAGGAAATTCTGGCAATCCGGTGGCACATGGGCGCCTATACCGGGGAACGGGACTGGAACACTCTCAGTAAAGCATACGACAGATACCCGGAAGTCCTATGTCTGCACATGGCTGACATGATCGCAACGCACATCATGGAGGCAGGAGAGTGAACGGGCGCGCTGCTTACATAGATCTTCCGAGCGGTAAGAGAATGGAACTATCAGCAAGTATACCGGATATCGAGGAAGTGCCGGGACCTTTGTCGGACGAAGAAAAAGCACTTATCGAAATGCTGGAAAATGAGTTTGAAACATTCGTTGCAGAGTTTTACACAGGTAGGCCATTGTGGAAAAGAAGAAACCTCAACATCCCAGAGCGCTGGGAAGTAGTGCAGGACAAACGCCGCAACCCTTCCCCGCTTGGGCGGTGCAGCTACCTACATAAAGCAAGGAAGGTCAAGAGTTTGGCAAGGAGCGTACATATTAGAATTGCCCCGCACAGGGGCGCAAAGAAGAATGACGTGGAACAGTGCAAGCACACGTTCAAAATAACCGATACCCGGTGTGCGCCTTGTAGCGGTTACAATGTGGAGTGCAAGCACTACGAGAAAAACGATGCTGCTGATACAAAGCATAGTTCTTCTCTGGCGTAAGATAAGCAGCCCTGCACCGCAGAAGCGGGGCTGCTTTTTATATGGCGCAGAGCACTTCTTATAGGCGGAAGTGCTGCGAATGGGGTCAGACCCCGTCTGCGCCTTGGTTGTTTTCCATGAAAGCCGGGAAACTTTGAAACCGGTTGCCCGGCATAGCGGAATGGTGCTGTACAGCAGCGTCCTCCTTTCCGTTCAAGCCCGGTGAAAGACCGGGCTGCCATTTCCGCGAAAGACGCACCCGCATGGAGTTGACGGGAATGGGTGCGCCGCAGCATGAGCGTAGAAATGCTCTGTTCAATCCGCTCAGGACAAAAGCGGTAGGCTGTTGCCGCAGCCGCCCCGCCCGGCGCTCTCTTTACCGGGCGGGCTTGATATGCGGACGCATAGAGGATGCACCTGCTTCTGATAATCCCCCATGAACAGGTGAGCCAGTTCGATGCTGGCCGTCCGTGCAAAAAGAAAAGAGGTCAATATGATTCATCTGGGCGACATAACAAAGATACACGGCGATAAAGTGGAGCCGGTGGATTGCATCACATTCGGAAGCCCCTGTCAAGATCTGTCCATTGCTGGGCGCAGGGCGGGACTTGCAGGAGAACGATCTGGACTGTTCATGGAGGCAGTTCGGATTATAAAGGAAATGAGGTCAAGCACCAATGGACTGTATCCAACTTTCGCTATTTGGGAAAACGTACCCGGAGCCTTTTCCAGCAACAACGGAGAGGACTTCCGGGCAGTTCTGGAAGAACTTGCCCGCGTGGAGCAACCAAACGCTGTTATTCCTGGACCTCCGAGGGGGGGCAGATGGAGCAAAGCCGGAGCAATCGCCGGAGCCGGATGGAGCATTGCTTGGCGACAGCTCGACGCTCAACATTGGGGAGTCCCCCAGCGTCGAAAACGAATCGCTCTTGTCGCAGATTTTGGAGGCCAACGCGCCTCTGAAATATTATTTGAGCGAACGAGCCTGTCAAGGCATCCTGACGAGGGCATCCAGACGTGGAAAAGCGTTGCCGGACTTGCTAAAAACTGCGCTGCTGGAAATGATCGAGTGGTGGCAGAGGGGGGGGCGGAACGCAGCCTATACCTTGAAAATACGTTCGGGTTGCGCCGGAGGCGGCAAGGGCGCGCTGGTGCAGACGGAGAAAACCGGGACGTTATCGACGCTCCAAGACCAGACACTTTTCCAATTGATTCAAGAACCGACGTATTGCATTAGTGGCAATACGGTAGATAGAGCGACAAACCAAAACGGAACAGGAGTAAGAGAAAATGGCAGTTTCACCGTGAATACGGTTGATCGCCATGCTGTGGCGTACAAAGTTCCAGTCTTAAACGACCAAGGCGGCGGCAAGATGGATGTACCGTATGACGTGGTGGGGACGCTGAGAGCAAACGCAAAGGGACACGATCCGATTGTGATTGACGCGCTACCGTTTGACACTACACAACTAACCAGCCCGCAGAACGGAAGTAACCCGCACTGGGGCGACCCGTGCCATCCTTTGGCTGCAAGCGCGCATACGCCATCCGCCGTTGTGAAAGTGTTTGATGCACGAGAAAATGGCGACGGCCGGATAGTGCCGACGATCACGGGCGACCACGAAAGCAGAATCACGGATTATACTGCTATTGCGGCTGATTTGTACAACGGGGCAGTGACGGGAGATATAGCCACAGCCATTACCTGCCGAAGCACAGCAACAAATTCGGGGCCGAAAGTAATAGAAAGCTACGGAATTGGAAACGGACAGGCTCATTCGTCAGCCACAAAAGAAAAGTCTGGAACATTGGACACCATGCACGATGCACAGGCTGTAGCAATTGAATGCTCTGGCTGTTTGACACCGTGGGATGTCCAGAGCCGCAGGATTTTTTCTGAATACGGGAAATGGCCTGCGTTGTATAGCGGAGAAGGCGGCGGACATGGATATGTGTTTACACTCCGATGGATTGTTCGCCGTCTAACCCCTATGGAATGCGAGCGCCTGCAAGGCTACCCGGACGGCTGGACAGATATCGGAGAGTGGGTAGACACAAAGGGTAAGAAGCACAAGCCAGCAGACAGGCCACGGTACAAAGCACTTGGAAATTCCATTGCTCTGCCGCAGTGGTTCTGGATTGCCCAAAAAATGAAGTCATACATGGGCGATGGCGCAAAGCTAGGAAGTCTATTTGACGGCATCGGCGGATTCCCGCTGGTATGGGAGACTACATACGGAACTGGAACCGCCCGGTGGGCATCGGAAATCGAAGAGTTCCCAATCGCCGTTACGAAGAAGCACTTCCCGGAAAGGAACGAACATGAAAATTGATGTAGGAAAAATTGCTCTGGTGGTAGTCCTGATCGCTGGCGTACAGACGAATGCGCTTTACCACAGAATCAACGATCTGGAATGCCAGCGAGATATCTACAAGTCCAGGTATGAGGACTGGGAGGGCGTGTCGAAAGAAATTGCGGGGTATGCAGATACCCTGCGGGATTCGCTGAAAGCGCGGGATCGGCTGGACGGAAAGCTGCTGGTAGAGGATGCAGGAGATTTCCTCTGCACAGCATATTGCACCGAAAAGCGGGAGCACATCTGTGGTACTGGAACGGGAATTACCGCCAGCGGTGCGCCGGTCGAAGGCGGAGTGACGGTAGCAGCAGACCCGGACGTTTTCCCGTTCGGAACTGTCCTCTACATTGAAGATGTGGGCGTGAGAATCGTTCAGGATACCGGCGCCAGCGTCAAGGGAAAACATCTGGATATTGCTGTCTCCGGCAGCCACAAGGACGCATTGAACTGGGACGGCTACGGTCAGCACAGGGTTTGGATCATCCGGGAGGCGGAGTAATGGACAAAGAGCAAATGGCAATTGCCCGTCTACAGGACGCGGCGAGACTTTCTTTGCATCGGTTCAAAATGCCATTGCGGGTTACATATTCCGGCGGAAAGGACAGTCAAGTCCTTCTAGCTCTGGCGGAAAGGGCGGGTATTGATTTTGAGGTAATCAATTCCCATACGACAGCGGATGCACCGGAAACAGTTCACTTCATACGCAACCAGTTCCGCGAATTGGAACTGAGGGGGGGCAGATGCGAAATCATAAAGCCGCAGTACAAGGGAAAGCCGGTATCCATGTGGACATTGATTCCACAAAAAGGAATGCCACCAACAAGGTTTGCAAGATACTGCTGCCAAGTATTGAAGGAATCAAACGGAAAAGGGAGATTCAATGCGACGGGAGTTAGATGGGCGGAATCGCCGCGCAGAAAAAATAGCCGAGGCGTTATGGAGGTAATGAACAAAGACCCAAAGAAGAGAATCATCCTCGCCAACGACAATGACGAGAAAAGGCAACTGTTTGAAACTTGCAACATAAAAGCAGAAATGGTAGTCAATCCAATTGTGGATTGGTCGGACGATGATGTGTGGGACTATATCACTTCTGAAAAACTGCCAATAAATCCACTTTATTGCGAGGGCTGGAAGCGCGTTGGCTGCATAGGATGCCCGCTGGCTGGCGGGAAAATGATGCAAAAAGAGTTTGCACGTTGGCCGAAATACGAAAACCTCTATATCATGGCGTTCGATAGAATGCTAAAAATCCGTAAAGAAGCCGGGAAAGAAACAAACTGCTGGGAAAGCGGAACGGATGTTTTTCACTGGTGGATAGGCGATGGAGTTGTTTCGGGACAAATCGACATGGAAGAATTTATGGAGGAATAAAAAATATGGAAGGATCTGTAAAGACACTGGGAATCTTGCTGTTTGTACTGGGCGTGGCGCTGTGGGCAGCGGTGATATTTTTTGTGCCCGCTGCGCTGATTAAATACTGCTGGCTGTATCTGTTCGCATGATGAGGAAGGAAATTCTGGCGGCAAGGAATGTTCTCTGCAAAAAGATGAGGCAGAACTTCCTGCTGTGTGCAAAGTGCCCGCTGGAAAAGATTCGGGACAAGGGCGCGACCTGCAGGGATAGCGTGCTGAAACACAAGGCGGAGGCAGAAGAGATTCTAAAAACAGAATAGTGCACTCCACTATAAAGGCCGCCCGCCGCGGCGGTCTTTTTTGTGAGCATGGGAACAGGCCCGCACCCGGTTCAACTCCGGGATTGCCCAAAATCGGAAGGAGGACGCACCAATGCAAAGGTATTATATCCTGCTGAAAGCAACCGGCAAAAGTGGTATGCCAGCGTGGCTGCCTTATAGGCTCACAGCAACCAGCGCAGAGCTGGCCGTTGAAAAGGCAAAAAAGATGGCAGGAGATCACTACCGAGAGTACAAGACGTTTGAGGTTCAGGTAATCGAAAATGAAGGGAGTTACAAATGAAACTGGCGGCAATCGCAAAACTTATCAAGGCTGACGAATACTGCAAGCTCTACAAGGTGCTCTATGAAGAAAGCACGGGATGCGATTTGTATATCGGAACGAAAACGACAATCTTTCCGCTGAGCGGTTTCCCGAAGGCACAGAACGAAAGCGAACTGGCAACGCTTCTGGGCATCAGCAAGAGCGAGTGGGAAGATATTCAGTTCGACGCAGATCCTTGCCCGAACGGAGTTCGGAGCGTCGGGGGCATGAATCTGGATGACACAGCAGACGAAGAAGTAGACTGCGTGACTGGCAGAGTCAGCATCCGGTACTGCGGGAACAATTTGATCCCGATGATTGATCCGCACCACGGGACGGTAGGCTTTGTGGATGCAAAGCAGATCCTGCCGGTGGCGGACGAAATCCGCAAGAGCGGGTATTTCAAATACTGTCTGCGGAAGATGGAAAGCGGCGGCCGCTACTATGTTATCAAAGACGGAATGGTGGTGCGCGGCGCTGTGCTTCCCGTGAAACTGGAATCGCTAGCAAAATTAGGACTGCGTGAACTTGCCGATATGGTGGCGAAAACGACGGACGCTGCGGACGTTGAGGATTTGAGCAAGCGGGAGGACAAAGAAAATGCGTAAGACCCTGAAAGCACTGGCGCTGACAATCTGTGCTACCGCACTGTGCGGAGCACTGGCGGGATGCGAAGCTGACAAAGCTATGGAAACAGACGAAGATCCGGTCAAGACGGTGTATGTATATTCGCCGGATGGCACGTTGCTGGACAAAGGTGTATGCGAAGAAAGTTTCTGGGATTGGAGATGGCCGGTTGTTTCGGTAAATGTCAACGGGAAAAAGTATGAAACGGGCTGGGCCAATGTGGTTTTTGTGGAGGAATAACATGGACGCTGTGAAGAATGATGTGAAGCGGCTGGTCAAAATTGAACTGGCCGCAGCAAACAGGAAGTTTCGGATGTTTGCAAGTAACCACGAGGGCGTGGCTGTGATCCAGGAAGAAGCCGTGGAAGCTGCACGGGAAATGGATGGGCTGCATCGGGAACTGAACGCAATGTGGATGGACGTTTACTCCAACGATCCGCAGATCTCCACGAAGGGCGTATACGACCGGGCGGTTGCCCTGGCCGTGGAGGCTATTCAGGTAGCGGCAATGGCACGAAAGTTTGAGCGTAGCCAGCGCCGGAACTGGCCGGGAGCGAAGGAACCGCACTATGACGAAGAAGAAAAGTGATGCACCGGCAGAGGTCGAAACCATTACGCTGACCATGAGCCGCCCAGTGGCGGAGGCTGTACAGGTTGCCTGCGAGTGGTATCTGCGGCTGCACATGGGGCAGTTCTGGGATCTGGCAGAAGATTTGTGCTTTGCAAAATTCTACTCTGATCTAAAAAATGGGGCATTCAAGACCAAGGAACAGGAAGATAACGCCTTTAAGGTTGCGATGGACCGAAGAGATTTCATGTGCGTAGGAATGGAACAAGCATATAACAGATTTGTTCTCCCCGCCCCTATCTCGGATGTAATGAGAGTGCCGTACCGGGCAGAACAGGTATGGCTTACCATTCGCCACGCACTGGCATGGCATGACAAGCCGGAGGGCGATCCATGGAATGTGTGCTTTGATAAGCCGCTGAACCGCAGCGACCAGCCGCAGCCGGTAGTAAAACTCAATGAAAAGCAGGAGGCAAAGAAGAAATGAGAAAGATTTTTATGGTGGGAGCATCTGCGGTGGCAAGCGTTTTGCTGATGACGGGATGCAACAAGCAGGTAATTGATTTGGCCTACGAATATTCGCAGGCACAGATTAAAATGCCGGATGGAACCGTAATTGAGGGCAAGGTGGATAGCTGGAACGATTATGAAGGCGACCAGTTACAGGTCAAAATTAACGGAACAACATATCTGGCCCATTCGTCAAACGTGGTCCTCTGGCACTGAGCAAGGGCAGAGTTCGGGATCGAGAGGAAGAGGCTGACACGGTAGCACACCGCGCCGCCAAGAAGCTGCACCCAAACCTTGAAGATTTTGAGGTTATGAAGTTGGAGAAAGCGCAATGAGACAGAACGGAGCGATGTTTATCTGCAACCGTTGCCGGAAGCAGGTATTTGCAGAACGGTTTGATGATGGCCGGTTTGACCAGAAGGCACTGGATGGGTGGGCACTTGAAACAAGGGACTTCTTTGGAGTTGGTGACTTGTGCCCGGAGTGCTTCAAGGTGTACCGCGAAACGATGGAACGTTTTTATACGGGAGGCAAACGTGGAGCCTGAAAACACCTGCTGCACCTGCTATTACCATGACGCTAAAAGCTGGTTCTGCTATAACGGCCTGTCACCGAAAGGAACGGAGAACACAGACCCAGAGGACACCTGCGAGTTTTACGAAAAGAGAAGCGAGTGCGAAAGCTAACTGCCTGAAAATGGTGGTGGACGGAGGTGTACAGAGCGATGGAGAAAAAAGTCATCATTGAGCTAACCGTCGAAGTAGAAAACCCGGACGACAGAAGCGTAGAAGAAGATATTATAGGCGCTCTGAGCGAAAGCCTGCACCACTTTGACGTTGTAAATTACACAGAGGATCCGCCGGTGCGGCCATGCTGGGGAAAATACTGCGGAATCCTGAAAGAAGATTACTACGGCTGCCCTATTTGCGGCTACATAACGAACTGGCAACCGGAGATCTGTCCGGTGTGTCACACTCGGCTGGAAATGTGGGACGGAAAAGGTAAAGGAACTTAAAAATGGACAGAAGTGAACTTGAAAAGCTGGCAGAGCGCTACCAGCAGAAGGCGGACCGTGCCTTTGAGAACTATCAGGATACCGGCCTCCGGCGCTACGATACAGAGCGCAACAACATGGAGGACCTTGCCGATGCGCTGCGGATGGCAGCAAATGCGGCAGACGAACACGCTGAGTACACAAATATGCGGGGATCGCTTGCTGAGTTTGTAAACGCTGCGCAGAACATCAAATGCACGACAGACCAGGATGACCGTGTGAAGCTGGTGGACAAGCTGGTGGAAGATCTGCTGGCCTATGGCCGGATGCACAGCTGGATCGCAATGAAAGGCTGAACGAAACTAATCAAGCTCCTAATCAAGAATTAAGCAAGCCCGTCGTAAAATTGCCGCCCTGACGAGGCGGCAAGGGGCTTGTATGTGTAACTTAATCTAGCGACCACGGAAGAACACGCCGGGGAAAGCGGGGGTCAAGGGGGAGAAAACGAGGGCGGGTCTGTAGGGCTTGACGGAATAGGAAACTTAGAAAGACCTGCCCGGCGTTGTATCCCCCTTGTCCTGCGAAGCCGTGTGTGTTTGGTCCACAGAAAAGAAAATCCCAGTAGAACTTTGCGGAAGGAGGAAGTGAACGGTGCGGGCATGGTACATTCGGGAGCAGAAACACATTCTCGGAACATCCGATTATGCAGAAGTGGATCTCTTTGAAACAACGGACAAGGAACACACCGCGAGCACCCGCCGCAAAAGAGAACTGGCGACCTCCATAGCGCAGCAGAAGTATAACGACATGATAGCAAGGCGGTATTTCTGCCAGCTGGCATATACGAATTTCGGGGAAAGCGACTGGGCGGTCACGTTTACATACGACCAAGACCACCAGCCAGCGCCCGGAGATTTTGACCAGGTAGACCGAGACTGGACGAATTTTACCCGCCGCTTGAAGCGCTTCTGCAAAAAGACGGGGCGGGAAGCATCCAAGTGGATGCAGGTTGCAGAGTACAGCGTGGTGGACGAGGACGGGAAAGTTACCGGCAGACACCACCATCATGTGATCCTGCAAGGCAATCTGACATGGCAGGAAATCAAGGACTTGTGGCGGGACAGCACCGGGCGGCCGATGGGGCTTGTGAAAGTTGAACCTATCGACCTGACCTGTTCCAGCTTTGAGCGCCTGACGACCTACATGACGAAAGCCCGTGCCCGTATCCGGCGCTGGCGGCAGAGCCAAGGGCTGCAAAAGCCGAAAACCCCGCGCCCGAACGACACCAGATGGAGCCGCAAGCGCTTTGACGAAGCATTTGCCCTGCCGGATGATCGTGAATACTGGGAGAAAAAATACCCCGGTTATACCCTGCGCGAGTGCGAACAGCACATCACGGGGAACAACACCAAGCACCTGATCGTGAAACTGAAAAAGAAGCCGGACACCCGGCGGAAGAACAGGAGGAACCAGCCATGAGCGCCAGACTGGAACTGGATGACCTGCCGCCGCGCTACCGTGCGCAGGCAGAGGCTCAGATAGCGGCAAGACAACGGGGAAAGTGTACCCATGCGCAGCCTATGGCGGAGGCCGCAAGCGCTGCCGGGCGGTTGAGCAAAACTTTTGATTCCTACGGAGAGTATGTGTATTACATCGGCACCATCTTGCCCGGCATTCAGTCCGGGGAAATCGTGTCGGCAGAACCGCACCCGAAGTGGACACTGCTGCCGGAGGAAGAATACTGCGCGGTGAAACTCCCGGCGGCGCATTATACGGCGGACTATAAGCTCACCTATGCAGACGGACGGGTGGATGTGGTCGAGATCAAGTCGAAGTTTACCAGAAAAGCACAGCGGGATTATATCTATCGCCGTCGGCTTTTTATCGACCTCATAGCCAAACCGAAAGGCTGGGGCTTTGTTGAAATTATCACGCCGGACACAAAAGCAGAAACGAAAGAGTGGAAGCGCCTGGCTGAACAGGCGGGAAAGGGACAATCATGGGCAAAAGCAGAGCAAGGATGCCGGCATTCTACCGGCAGAGCATCCAGAACGCGGTAAACCAGCAAATCAACATCAGCAAGTCGAAGCGCCGCACTATGCTGAACCGTGAAGCAATCGGACAGGTTGTTTCGTACTGCACCATTGCAGCGGCGCATGACCTCTGGGACTGGGGCGAGAAAGAATCAACTATCCTAACCCTGAAAATGAATAATGCTGCATCCCGGTACATTCTGGATCTCGACAAGTACGGGACACCGGAAGCCCGGAAGCGGTTAAGAGAGCGCACCGCCCACCTGATGCCGGAAGAGTTCTGGCTCCCGGCGGGTGATCTGGTAGGCTCTGAAAAAAAGTTGCGCATTCTGGCGGAGCGCCGCGATGCCGCAAAAATGATTATCCGCTTTATGGCGGAATCGCTGGAAGAAATGGGATACACCCCTGAACAGATCGAGGCTGTGAAGAAAGAAGCCAAGGCGAACTATGCCCAGTTCCTTGAATGGAGCAAGGACGGAGAAGAGGTGGCCTATGACCGTCTGCGCCGCGTCATTGAGGACATCTACGGCGTAGGCGCCATGGTGGAGCGCGTGGAGGGAGAAGATCCCATTTTCGGCAAACCCCTTTTCAAGAAAGATTTTTGAATTTCGGGAGGATTGAACAGTGAGGGTACACGAGGCGGAGGCAATTTTGAAATATTACGCAGACATCCCGCAGCGGATTGAGATCATCCGCCGCCAGTGTGCCGCGCTGAACGATGAAATAGACCCTATGCGGGGCATGGGTGCAGATGGGATGCCGCACGGCGGATCTCACGGAGATAGTACCGCAATGATGGCGTGCAAAATGGAAGAACTGGGCATTGGTGAACGGCTGCGCCAGCTGGAACAGCAGCGGGCGGTTTTGCTGGGAGATCAACGTATCATCCAGGGACAAATGAACAGGCTGGACAGTGGCCACAATATGATTTTGACCGAGTTCTACATCAGCCACAAAAAATGGCATGAAGTGAAGCAGAAAGTTCCGTACAGTGTGCAGCACTTGAAGTACCTGCGGAACGTAGCTCTTGCACAGCTGGGCAGCGGTCTGGAACGGCTCCCGGAGTGCGGCGCTTTATTATCGCGTGCGTTAAACGTGCGCGAGGAACGCTGCCGGGCGGATGCCTGGGCGGAGGGCGATATTATCTTATAGGCAAGGCGGCCTGTGAAACCTCATGCACAGGCGCTTCCGCAAAATCGTGTCCACCATCCGCAGAAAAACAAACACGACTACCCCGAAAATCTGAAAACAGGCATAGAAATAACCCGTCAGGTCATCGACCCGACGGGCTTTTCGTTACTCTGTGGGGATGGTAATGGTTATGTCAACCATTTGCGTGGATGGCCTTTCGGTGACGGTGAAAGTACGAATACCATGTTCATCCTCAACACTGGAAACAGTGACTTCATCGGGGGAAAGGCTGTGCATCATGCAATATTGTTGCTTCACAGCTGCTTCTGCCCGCAGCACCTGCTGGTCTAACTGAAATTGCTCCATGACGGGTGCGCAGCTGTCCACAAAGCTACGCCTCAACTGGTCGATGGCCTGTTGGGCTTCCGGGGAAGTATTGCTCATTGCCGATCCTCTCTTTCTTTTGACGCGTTGCGCTTGATGATGATCTGCGCCTCGTTGGGATCCCGGCCTTCCTCTGCGTTGGCCTGGGCGATCTGTTCAGCCAGACCTACCGGCAGACCGTTTTCGTCAAGCGGACCGGTGTAGCCATCGTAGTCCACGATGTTGATGCAGGGCGGTGGCGGGACGGTCTTGTAATACCTGCCGTCCTCATAGTTCTGATCCGTGACCCGGTTCCAGTAACCAATGTCGCCGTGCTCTTCCTGGGCGGCTTCCATTGCGTCTCTGGCCTGTTCTTCCGTCAGGCCATCGAACAGCAGGCGGGAGCCGTCCGCAAAAGCAGCGACCAAACGCCACGGGGCAAAAAATTCAATTTCGTCCATGAATATGCTCCATTTCGTGCCGTTTTAGTGAATGAGTTGAAGTTTTGATAACGAAAAAGTTCAATTCAATCACAAAAAAGTGAATTTCGTGTACAGAATCAGCGATTCGATTTCGTGGGGATGTAACCATTCAGGCAGCGATTAAAACCGCGTTTCGTGAGGGCATCGGTAACTCTGTCCTCTGGGAAGTAGTAAGTGAACCCGTCTGCCGCGGGCACAGCCCCGGCGGGATACTCTGCGCCGGTGTACCAGTCTGTTTCCGTGTCGTACTTGCGGTGCAGGTACTTGTAAACGTCGCGCTGGGCTTTGTCGAACACCTCCACGAAAGAGAAGGACGCACAAGGCGGCAGCTCTTTTGCCAGCATGGGCGCGTTCTGCGCCAGCCATGTAGCCATTACGGCTTTAGCTGCATTTCGTTTCGGCTTGCCTTCCTGGTGCACCAGATCCAGCAGCTGCACAACAAGGGGCTTTGGTAGATCGTTCAGCACTTCTTCCAGTGGGTAAGGGTTTTCGTGCAGGAGCGGCGAGGTGCGCAGTTCCGGCACAAGATCGAGTTCGTGGCAGGTTACAGGCTTCTGGCGGGTCTCAATGCGTTCACTGGTGTAGTACAGCATTTCCTTGATTTCGTTCTGTGCTGCATCAGAGAGCTGTTCAACCAGTTCGATGCTGTCCGCAAAGCTGATCTGCGCCTCGTTTCGTTCGCCGGTGCTGCGCCCGGTCTTGTATGCCGCGTCGATGATGCCAAGTTCCATAGCCAGCCGGAAAATGTGCTTGCAGGGCTTTTTCCGGCGCACAAAATCATTGCAGGTGCAGCTTGCAAGGGTGGTCTGGTAAGGATCTTTGCCGGAGCCGTAAAAAACACCGGTTTCGTGTTCACGGTCAATGCTGGTCGGGGTGGTCTTGCTCTGCTGGGCGCTGGCAAGGCGCTTTTCTTCGTCAGCGTCTGCGGGGTGCTCTGGCCATGGGCCGAATGCGGGAATCATAGTCATAACGGGAAACCTCCTTTTCGTGTTTCGTTACTGTCATGATAGAACAAAACGCAAACAAAAGCAATAAAAGACAAGAAGATTTCGTGCAGAGATACCAGGTCGGCGAGGCGGGGCACAGTCAAGCGGTGACGTTCTGTCACCGGTTCCGGGCACTGGATCTGGGCGATGGTGCCCTGGTTCTTCATGGCTGTTGCTCCTTTTCGTGATACTCCCGGCGGGCTGCCGGGACGCTGGCTGTCAGAACGGCAGACCGGTATAGTTGCGCATGGGAATGGCATCGGCGGCGGGCACCAGCATATTGAGCAGCTGCCGGTATAAAGCCGGGTTTGCTGCACGCTGGGCACGGAAGTCCTCTAGGAATTGCGCCTGCGCTGCCAGATCGGCCAAGTTTTCGTCGTCCACGTTGTAGCATTGGCATTGATCCGGCCCGGCAGAGTATATCCAACATCGAACCATGAAAATACCTCCTTTCTGTTTCGTGATGTTCCCGACGTAAATGTCGGGAAGATGGGGCGGGGTTGCTTTGCCCGGTGCAGCCCTGCCAAAATATCCGGTTTCGTGTTAAGCGTTCAGCTGTAAAAACGTGCTCTGCGTGGGGATTAGGTGCCGGGTGAGGGTGTCGGTGTAGCTGGCTTCTCCCTCGTAGCTGTCAACCACCCGGCGGTCTGCGGCGGCCATATCGTGATAGCTCTTTTTGCCGTAGGTGGGCGGCAGCCAGCCTTTGCGCTGTCCGGCGTAGAGGTTGAAGGACTTCAAAACGTCCGTGTTCGTAAACTCGATGTGGCAGGTGCCTTTCTTGTAAAACGTGGCGGTGAAATAGTGCAGCTGGATCTTCTGGGTCTGGCCGCTCTTTTCGGCGGCATCCAGGACGGCGCGGAGTTCGTCCCCATTGTAGGGCTTGCCGTTCGTGTCCAGGAAGTGCAGCACCCGCTCGATCTGGGCAACATGGCCTGTTGCGTTGTACCGGGGGCAGAAACGCCCATCGTATGTATCAAAGGCGTTGCAGCGGAAAATGACCTTGCGGTTGATCTTGTACGCGGAGTTCGTGCACCAGCCGTTGTAATAATGCACGTTCTTGCTGTACTCGTCGTTATAATGCAGGTTCGTCCAGTCGTCGAACAGCTTTATAATTTCGTGGTCGATGCTGGAAAGAAGATTTCGTGAAATTTCTTCCCGGACGGTCAGAATGTTGTACGCGCTGAAGTCGTAGCCTTCAAGCTCTTTGATTCGCTTCTGGTAATCCTGCTGCATTTCGTAGGTCATCGCATCGAACAGCTGCGGCATTTCAAACAGCTGTTTCCAGTACATCCCGCGCAGTTCCCGGATAGCGTCGTTATAAGATTTCGTGAAAGCCATCACGGGGTTTTCTTTCTTACCAGCGCCGGCAGAGGAAAACAACGACTTGATTCCGTTGTACTCTTCATAGATCCGGCGCACACCCTCTGCGGCGGCGTTGTACCGCTCAATGGCTGCCGTGATGGGGTCGGAAGATACCAGGGCGGCAAACTCCGGGTTTTCTTTCAAACGCTCTGCGGTTTCGTTTTTCAGATCCAGCCGGATCCGGCTCACCGGCTCCCGGTCGGGAATGTCCACCGACACAAGCGCCACCTCCACGCGGGCGGCGCGGCGGGCATTCTTGAAAGCATCCGGGATGTATTTTACCGTGGCGTGCAGCTCTTCCAACTTTGCGGCCAGCTCTTTCCGTTCGTTGGTGCAGGGGTTGCGCAGGGTTTCGGCGTTGAGCAGACAGCGGATTTTGCCGCCGTCCTGCATGACATCCAGCGCTTTGAGTAGGTGCGCGGCACCGGCGGAGAAAGGCGGATTCATGACGATTGCGGCGTATTTCGTGGTGGGGCGGAAGGTCAGAAAGTTATCGTGCACCACCCGGAAACCGTCTTTCTTCAGCACGGCGCGGAAGTCGCTGGAAAGCTCGATGCAGTCAAGCTCTGCGCTTCGTGCCTTTTCCTTGTCGTAGCGGTCAACCTCGCCGGTTTTATAGTCGTGGTGGACGTTGAACGCCAGAGCGTGGACCTGACGCGCAAGCGCTCCATCACCGGCGGACGGTTCAAGGATGGGTTTCGGGTAGGTGGTGAACCCGGATTTTACTTCCCGCAGGGAAAAGACCATGTCAAAGGCCAGGCTGTCCGGCGTGGGGTAGAAGTCCAGGGCATCGTTGGGGGTGGTCATGGTGTAAACCTCTTTTCGTGTTTCGTGATATGCCCGGCGGAATGCTGGGCGGTGGGGCGGGGCCGCTTTGTCCGGTGCGGCCCTGCCAGGGCATCCGGTTTCGTGTCAGGCGTTGAGCTGGTAGCCGCGGCGGGCGCAGATGAGGCGGAGCCGGGCGGCGGCGATCTGCTGGCGGACCGCTTCGGGCCTGCCGGTGCACTGGGCTTCCCGGCGCAGGTCTTGCAGTGTCCACTGCTGACGGATGATCTCGCGGGCCTGTTCAAAGATGTTGTCAAACTTCTTCATGATTTCGTTCTCCTTTCGTATCATGCAAACAGGCGGTTGCATACCTGCTGTATTTCGTCGTTCGCCTTCATCGGGGCAATGAGCACGGAAACGGCGGCCTTCTTCGGGTCTACGGTGTCCGTTGCCAGGATGGGCGCAAACGGGCTGTTGCTGCTGTGGTAAACAAATTCGTGATGATCCACAAAAGCGTCATACTCCGAATTTATCATGATGGGGCGGGATCCGTTGCGGAACATTCGGAACGTGCCCCAGACTTTGCCCTTTGCTTCGACTTCCTGCAAGATCGAAGTGCGTTTGACTTCTTCTTTGCAGGCGCTGAACTTCTGGAACATCTGCGCGGCGGTCAGCTGGTGCGGATCGTTGACCACAAACCCGGCATCACTGGAAACGATGGTCACGCCGTCGGCGGGTGCGTCCTGCATGGTCACGGGCTGGATAACATCCCGGTAAAGGATGGCGGGCAGCTTGAACGCTGCATAGCCGGTGATGATGTACACGCTGCCGCTCTGGCAGGTGATCCGAACGGCGTTGCGGCTTTTTGCCTGCCCTTTCAGATAGGCGGTGATCTTCTTCACGTTCAGCCCGGCGGGGGTGCTGGTTGCTCTTTTCATATTGCAAAAACTCCTTTTCGTTTTCGTTCTGTTTTTCGTGCCCGGTGCGCTGCCGGGGTAGTGGGGCGGGGTTGCTTTGCCCGGTGCAGCCCTGCCAAAATATCCGGTTTCGTGGTGGTGGGTCATGCCAGCAGCCCGGCGGCGATGCTTTCAAAGTCCAGCTGTTTCACGGGTGCTTCATCCGGCGCGGCTACGGCGGCGGGGGCCTGCTTTGCATCCTCTACGGCCTTCCGGGTCTTGCGCCAGGCATCCAGCGCGGCGGCCTGACCCTTGCGGTCGGTTTCGGGAACAGCCAGGAAAGCGGCCTTTGCTTCCCGCTCTGCCTTGCGGAGCACATCCGGGGCGGGCTTTTTCGTGGTGGCGGGCTTGCTGGCCTTTTTCGTGGGCAGCGGATCGACGTGCACAAGCTCCGGCAATTCGTGGTGTTCTTCGGTGATGATGGGGGCCGGGGTGCTGGCGGTCTGCTCTGCTGCTGCCTTTGCGGCCTTGCGTTCTGCGGCCAGCTTTTTGTTATACTCCATGATGGCGGCGACAGATCCGAAGCGGCCGGCGGGGGCCTGCTTTGCGTCGTGTACCTGTAAGCAGCTGAACAGGTGCGATTTCGTGGGGTAGAAATGCGGCGCGGGGGCTGCTTCCTTGCCTTCGGCTTCAGCGGCTTCCCGCTGGGCCTTGCTGGGGCGGGTGGTGTACTTCCACAGGTAGCATTCAATCAAATGCGTTTCGCCCTTCTTGACGCTCTTGCCTTCTTTCTTCCAGTGATCGAAGGTGTGCAGCTCTGCCGCTGCAAGGATGATTTCAACGTCTGCGATGGTGGCGGGCTGTTCGTCGCCGTTCTCGTCGGTGGTGACTGCGTTTGCAGCCATTGCGGCGATCTGCTCCGGGGTGTGGTGCGCGGTGGCGATGGCGTGCAGGGTGGCGGGGTCCAGCTTCGCGGCTTCGTTCATGATGATCTGATTGTTGGTCATGCCTTTCATGGTTCGTTCTCCTTTGTTCGTTGTGGTTGATATTCGGGATGATCTCCCGGCGGCTGCCGGGGTAGTGGGGCGGGGCCGCTTTGTCCGGTGCGGCTCTGCCAGGGCATCCGGTGGGCATTCATCCCAGAAGCACGGCCGCGGCATCCTGCCAGGTGGGAAAGCTGTAGAACGTGCGGCGCTCTGCGTTGGTGTTCTCGCCGGTGATCTGGGCGGCGATCCGCTGCCCGGTGCGGGGGTCCCACCCTTCCAGCCGATACCCGGCGGCCTGAAGGCGGCGGGCTGCGGCGTTCTCCTTGCGGTTCCGTTCGCGGATCTGTTCAAGTGTCATCATGGTGCAGGCTCCTTTCAATCTTCGGTGCAGCCGTGGCAGTAAAGCGCGTCAATCACTTTGTCATCGCTGAAATCTTCCGGGGTGCCGTTCGCGTCAACCACCAGGTCAACGCGGTCATAAATTCGCAGATCGGTCTCAGCGTCCACCACAAAATACCAGTCGTCACCGTCCAGCGCATCGGTGCACCAGACTTCAACCGCGCCGTCATCGGTGGCGGTCATGCCCTGCACAATGGCCGGGGCGATGTAGCGGCCCAGGGGGCCGACGGTGTAGGGGCATTGCGCCGCGGCCTTTGGTGCGGTGCCTGCCAGCAGTGCGGCCGCCAGTGCGGCGGCGGTGGTGATCTTCTTTGCAAGTTTCATGTTCTTTGCTCCTTTGCTTTTCGGGTTTGCCCCGGCGGGCTGCCGGGGTAGTGGGGCGGGGCCGCTTTGTTTGAGCGGTGCGACCCTGCCAGGGCATCCGCTTGACTTTACCGCCTTTCGGTGGTAAACTGGCTTACAAGATGCGTTGTGGAAAATTCATCTTGCAAGCCTGTCACCTGCTTTAGTGGGTGGCGGGCTTTTTTGCTGCCTGCTTCTTTTTCCACTCTGCCAGGTAGGCGGCCCAGATCGCTTTTTTCAAAGCGGCGGGGAGCTTGAAAAATTCAATGCTCATGTGTTGGCTCTCCTTTCGGCTTACTCGCAACCGTCCGGCTGTTGTCCGGCTCGCTTGCTGTGGCTGCATTCTAGCATGACGGAATGCCACTTGTCAAGCATGACGGAATGCTTTCTACGTTTTGCACAAAAGAATGACGGAATGCTTGTTGATTTTTGCATGGCGGAATGCCGCTTTTTTTGCTATAATAAACGCAGGCGCGAAAGAGGTGATATAATGCCTATCTCGGACAAAAAGAAAATTTCAAACAGCCGGTATATTGCAAAATGCGATTCAATCCAGATTCGCCCACCAAAAGAACGCGGCGACGAAATCAGAGCGGCCGCAGCCGCAGCAGGTCAAAGTATGCAAAGTTATATTTTACAGGCTTGTGCCGAAAGAATGACCCGTGATGGATTCACCCCGGCGGAATCCGGGGAAGAAGGGGGACTATAGGGGGTTACTGGGGGAGAGTTCTAGCCTGCTAGGTTAAAGCCCTACACCTGCTTCTCACTCCCGTTAGGTGGAGAATCTGACCCCTCCGGCAAACGGCAAAATTGCCCCGGATGGAGCACAGCCAGCGCCAGCCGTGACGCTGGAACGCTGACAGCGGGAACCGTTGCGCCCGGATCAGGTGCAGCCCGGCCGACCCGGGTAAAGCGGGCAGAATACCCGGGTATAGCGCCCACCTCCTGCACCGGGACGCACCCCGCCGGAACCATTGCCGCCAGTGCAGACCAAAGGCCAGAACAGCAGCGCACGCCGCGCCGTCTGCCCTGGCCTTTTTCTTTTGCCCATCTTCCCGCCGCTGGCCCTGCTGCCTGCCCGCTGCACCGGATTGCCTGCCGGATCGGTGCGGATCAGTGACGGCCCGGCCCGGTCGATGACCC
>ENA-ORTW01001399-ORTW01001399.1-human-gut-metagenome-genome-assembly--contig:-NODE-1399-length-25714-cov-11.445964_pt1 | contig 25714 bp, 21 predicted proteins | sample MGYA00242072_ERZ509193 | MGnify/ENA primary metagenome ERZ509193 (study PRJEB26280, sample SAMEA2338813) | human gut metagenome | biome: human gut; feature: human-associated habitat; material: faeces... | reverse complement strand
TTCATAGGACGCATTTTCCTATGAAACAATAGAATGCACGCTCTGCGAGCATTCTATTGTCATGAATAAAAAAGGACCCTGGATTCCCCTTGGAACCCTTGGTCCTTTTCTCTCTCTAACAATATCCGCAATGCGTATATTCTATTGGTTGCGGCATCAGAATACCCGCACAACACATTTCTCAGAATGCAAATACCAGTGCGCCATATGCAGGCAGGTCAAAGGTGATCCGGTACGGCTTGTAGTCGCTGGGCTCTGCAGTTGCTGTATAATCGGTTTTCAGTTCTTCTCCGCTGCCGCCAAAGCGTTTTTCCGCGCTGTTTAACACCAGCTTATATTTCTTCTTTTCCGGTACCCCAACGCAGTAATCCTTACGCTCTACCGGCGTCATATTCAATACAAAAAGCAATCTCTTTGTCTTTTCTCCACTGGTTTTACGAATAAAGCTGTAAGTGCTGCGATCTGCATCATCCGCATTGATCCACTCAAAACCGTCCCAGCTGTTGTCGATCTCATACATACAGGGATATTTTCGATAAAGCTTTAAAAGCTCTGCCACGTAATCCTGCAGTCCTTGATTCAGCTCATTTTGCAGCAGGAACCAGTCCAGCTCACGGGCCTCACTCCATTCGCGCTCCTGTCCGAACTCCTGTCCCATGAACAAAAGCTTTTTGCCGGAATGCCCGAGCATATAAGTATAGCCGACGCGCAGGTTTGCGTACTTGTCCACCTTGTAGCCGGGCATTTTGTTGACCATCGAGCATTTCAGATGTACGACCTCATCGTGAGACAGAGGTAAAATATAATCCTCCGCATCGTTATAAGACATCGCAAAGGTCAGCGCATGATGATCATTCTTCCTAAAATAAGGATCCAGCTTCATATATTCACAGAAATCGTGCATCCAGCCCATATTCCACTTAAACGTAAATCCAAGGCTGTCACTGCCGATTTTTCCGGTCACGTTCGGCCACGCCGTAGACTCTTCTGCGATCGTCATGATACCCGGATAAGTTCCACGGATCACGGAATTGAAATGCTTGAAAAATTCGATCGCATCCAGGTTTGTATTGCCGCCGTAACGGTTCTGCACCCATTCTCCATCTTTTCTGCCATAATCCAGATACAACATAGAGGCAACCGCATCCACACGCAGTCCGTCTACATGGAATTCCTTAATCCAGTACAGGGCATTTGTGATCAGGAAGCCCTTAACCTCGCTCTTGGCATAGTTGAATACTTTAGTTCCCCACTCAGGATGCTCGCCCATTCTGGGATCGGGATATTCAAACAGCGCCTCACCGTCAAAATCTGCCAGACCGTGGGCATCCTTGGGAAAATGGGCGGGTACCCAGTCCAAAATGACACCAATCTTATTGCGGTGCAGCTTATTGACCAGATATGCAAAATCCTCCGGTGTTCCATAACGGGAGGTCGGTGCATAATAGCCGGTTACCTGATAGCCCCAGGAGCCGTCAAACGGATGCTCTGCGATTCCCATCAGCTCGATGTGGGTATATTTCAGTTTTTTCAGATATTCTACGATACGATCCGCAAATTCTCTGTAATTATAAAATCCATCCTCCGTTTCCGGATGCTTCATCCAGGAACCGATGTGACACTCATAAATTGCAACCGGCGCTTTTTCCGGATCCTGCGCGCTTCTTTCTTCAATCCACTTGCTGTCCGACCATTTAAAATTGGTAATATCTGTCGTAACAGAAGCAGTTCCCGGACGTACCTCCCCCTGGTTCGCAAACGGGTCTGCCTTGTACAGCTTTCTGCCGTCCGGCGTGATAATCAGAAATTTGTAAAGCTCTCCCAGACCAACGTCCGGAATAAACGTCTTATAAATTCCGCCGGGTCCCAGCTTTTCCATCTGGTTTGCAGTCTCATTCCAGCTGTTAAACGTTCCAATCACAGAAACGCTGGCTGCGTGCGGTGCCCAGACGGCAAAGCTCATTCCTTTCTTCCCGTCTTCTACAGACTGATGTGCGCCCAGCTTTTTGTAAATATCGTAATGCGTCCCCTGAGCAAACAGATACTGGTCGGCCTCCGAAATGTATACCGTTTCCGGCACTTTCGCCGCTTTTACTGCTTTCGCTGTCTTTGCCTTTGCCATAATAACCCCCTGTTTGGATATATTTGAAACGCTCAGATAAAGTCTTTCTCCCGCAAAATAATCATGTCATCTTCATCGTAGCGTCTCCGAAGCACAATATCTATAAAGTGTCCGATCGTCTTACGGTTTGCATGAGCAATCGCCTCATCCACGATGTCACGCACTTCCCCCACCGTAACGGCATGCGAACTGGTCTGCATATCCTCGATTCTGGTATGCAGGGCGAGCCTGCCGAGCTCGTCGATCGAATACTCCTGTGTATATGCGTACTGACAGCCGTATTTTACCAGCGTTGCGCTGTCCAGCGCCGCGATATCAAACCGCGCGGTAAAGCTTTCCATCAGTCTTCCGTTTTTCTTATATAAACGGTCGATCGCCCGTTTTTCATCCAATACAAATACAATGATGCCGGTATGTTCCTGATTCAATGCGTCTGCAAGCTTCTCACATCCCTCGTTGGAAAGCTTTCCGGCTTTCTCAATGACGAGCGCGCCGTTTGCAACCTTTTCCACAAGCGCTTTTGCATCTTTTTTATTGATCAGCTCCGCGTTCACTTTGGCAACCTTGCCGGAGAAGTTTCCGTCGGACGCCTGAATTTCGCGGATCATACATTTTGTCAGTTTCAGTGTACCGGAGCCTGGCATACCGGTAATCACAACGTTTCCGGTGTACGCAGAAAGGCTGATTTCATCCAGCGCTGCGACCAGCTGGCGCATTGCGCGTTTGGTCGGGATGAACTGGGCAAAAAGCTTGCGTTCTGCCTTTGTCATGCTGCGCACACGCTCGGCTGCCTGCTGTTGGGATACACGCTCCTGCAGCTGCTTTTCTTCTCCGGAGGTCTCCGGCTGCGGTGTAGGTGCTTCCTGACGCGGTGCTTTGGTTTCTTCTGTTGCAGGTGCTCCGATCCTTTCCGGTGCGGCCTGTTTCGCATAACGCTGTACCGGCTCTGCATCCTGCGCTTCTGTTTCTGCATTCTGCTCTGTGTAGCCCTGTGCGGCATCCGCCACCGGCGGCGCTTCCTCGATCTCTTCGAGTTCTTCCGTCTCGGTTTCTCTGGATGGATCGACAAGCGGTGCTTTTGCTGCAGTCGTCTCTACAGCAGCTCTGTCTCCTACAGGCGCTTCCTGATTTTCAGCATTTGCAGGAGCTTTCTCCTCTTCTACCGGCAGGGATTCTTCTCTCTGCAGCTGTTCCAGCACGCCGTTTCTGGAGCTTTCATCAAAATCATCAAACAGGGAACCTGTCTGCTGGAGCATCCACTGTCTGGTTTCCTGTTTTCTCTTTTCTTCATTTTCCTTTTTCAGCCGTTCCCATTCCTTGAGCACCTCTTCGATGTTCATCTGGCCGGTCGTCTGGCGTTCTATCTTAGTGTTTCCCACAACAGCCTTCCTTTCCGGCTGTCTTTCCGGGACTGCCGCAGCCTTTTCCTGTATTTCCACGCCCTGTACGTGTTCGATTTTGTCGGTTTCCATCGGCATCCAGGGAGTCTCCACCACCGCCGGATGGATTTCCTGCATTCCGGCATCCGCAGGATCTGTCACCGCAGAAGTCTGTTCCGGCGCGGGCTGCGCCGCGAGGATGGGTGCCTCAGGCTGCGCGTTTACCGGCTCGGCAACATAAGCGCATGCCTCGCTGGACGATGCGACAGGTAATGTCGGTTCTACGTCAGCATACACCTGCGGTGTGCTTTGTGTAGGCTGCACGCTGACGGACTCTGCCGCGTCCACTGCATCTGCCGCCAGCTTCGTCTCTTCCGTATCGAGCTGTCCCGTTGCCTGTGCGTCCCACTGGTCAGATTCTTCAAGGACACGGGAAATGTCTTCCTGATATTCCCCATTTCCATTTTCTGCAGCGTAAACGGTCTGCTGATTTTTCATCAGGTCAGGTTCTTCTTGCTCAGGGGAAGCCGTCTTTACCTCTTCCCTGTCAACCGCAAACACGTCACGCATGCTCGCGGCAAGCGCTTCCTGTAAATTGATCGTATTATATTGTCCCATATCCATCGGTTTTACATGGATATCCAGATCTGCTTTTTCTTTGCTTTCAGCAGACCGGACTGCCTGAGTCTGTTCCTGTGCAGGCGCTTCCTGCGGTTCTTCCTCTACTGCGTTTCTGCCGCCGTACTGACTGTCGTAAAGCTGCTGCTGTGCAGGCGAAAGCGGTACATACAGGCGCTTTAACTCCATCGCCTTGAGCACATATTTGCCCTCACCGAACCAGAGGATCAGCTGATCGCACTCCTCTACACACTCCGTGGCAAGTCCGACCCTGTGATACAAAAATGCCAGCTCATATGCCCACTTTTCATTATATTCGCGTTTTTTGTACTCTTTCAAAACAGCGATCCGCTCTTCCAGGCTGATATCCTGTGCCTCATAAATTTTATACAACAGGATATACTTACTGTTATCGTTTGGCGAAAGCTGTACAAACTGCTTATAGTATTCCACAGCTTCCACAACCTGGCCGGTCTTGATCGCCAGATCGCACAACGCATAGACAATCCGCCTGTTCTGCGGACTTTTTTCATTTGCCAGAAGCAGGATCTCCCTGGCGTCGTCAAATCTTCGGTTTATCTTATAAACATCGCTGATAATTCCAAGTGTGGAGGTATTGCGGACCTTTTTCCAGTCGATCGTATCCGCAATCTGTGCGGACTCCTGAAAACGGCCCTTTTTGTTCAGCGTCTTGATCTCTTCAAGGCGCAGCTTATATTCGTACTTATCCAAGGTACTCACCTCATGATTTTATCTTATCGGTCAGGTATCCGCAGCTGTGTCTTCGGTACAGAATTTCAAAATATTCCGCGAACGTTCCATTTTTCCGTCTTATATTTTTTCAAAATCGGGTATATTGCCCCACTTTTTACTTTCCTAAGTTTAACATAGCGCCTATACGTTGTCAAAACAAAAGAGACCGGATTTCCACATCCGCCCTCTTTTTTTTACTCAATTTTCCACATTTTCCCCTGCATATTTTTGGTAAAACCGCTTTAAAGCTTCTTTGGGCTCCGAAAAATCTGCTCCGTCCTCCTTTTCCGGCAGCGATTCCAGCTCATCCAGACGCTCCAACATTGCCTCCACTTCCGTCGCGTTAAACTCCCCATCCTCCGCTTCCAGCGTATACCATCGCAGCTTTTTCTGCAGAATACGTTTCTCTTCCAGTGAATTCTTCTTTTCAGACACGTTTCTGTCCTCCTTCTTTGTTGCCAGTCATACGTTGCGAACAGCTATCCTTCCAAAATCATCCCCGGATTCTTCATACCCCTGCCTGTCAGATTACTCCTCCATACAGCTTTTTAATTTTTGTCGCATTCGGAACAGCTTGACTTTTGTGTTGCTTTCCGATATTCCAATCTTTTCCCCAATCTCCGCGCAGGAAAATCCGTTTTCATAATAAAACTTCCAGATCAAAAGCTCCTGCATGGAAAAAATCTGCTCCAGAAAGGCGTTCCATTCTGCCTGTACATAATATCCTTCCTGACCGGAATCCGGCCTTCGGGCAGCTTTTTCTTCCTGCCCTGGGCCTTCTGTCTGTATTTTTCCTTGCTGCTCATACCATTTTTTCAATTTATTTTTAGCTGTCAGCAGCAAAAAACCTTTCTGATTCGGATGTCTGCGCACCTCCTGCCATTTCTGATATGCAACCAGAAACACCTCCTGTGTTACATCCTCTGCTGCCGCCAGATCTTTTTCAACCATATGACGGACATATCGGTATACAAGCCAATAACAGTTTGTATACAGTTCTTCAAAGTTATCAAACGAATTTCTCTCCCCACTCATCATGGTCCCCCTTTGTCTCGAAACAGTCGGTCTTCAGTACAGGCGTGAAATACTTCTAAGTACCTCCTCCAGGGCCTGCTCCTTTTCTCTGGGACAACCATCAAAAATTTCATCATAAACCTTGTCTGTCAGGATTTCTCCGGTCAGAAGATAGGTAGGTTCAAGGTTCATCTTTTCATAAACGGTCAGAATCCGCGGAATTGTCAGTTTGCGGTTTCCACGCTCAATCTCCCCATAATAGGTGGTTGATACTCCAAGAAGCTCTGCTGCCTGTTCCTGCGTCAGGCCCATTATCCTGCGTTGCTTTCGGAGCCGTTCACCAATTTTGACATAAACATCCTTCTCCATGATGTCCACCTCCAGAATTTAGTCTGATATTCTTATCATACCTTCTGGCTGCACAGATGAAGAGAAACTAACTGTTTGTATTTTCCAGTATTTTACAATCAATTAGTTTGTATTTTGTCAAGATTTTACAAACTATTTGTATAGATATCGAAATGGAAAGATAAAAAGCTCGTCTTGCCGTAAAATTTATTCGTTCTGCCTTTTAAACATATCCGGGCATAAACTTTAAAAAGGACAGTCAGGCTCTTTATTGCGCCTGCTGCCCTTTTATCTTCGTCTGATATTTTGAATCGCCGCTTTTCTGCCGCTTTTCTCAGGAAAATCAGTCTTCCTCATCGTCTACATCCGCCGCTACTGCCGATGTCACAGAGGAAACAACCGCCACAATTACTGCAAAAAGAATGATCAGCAGTCCGCCTGCCAAAAGAAAAAATGTTCCGTCCATCTTCCGTCTGTCCTCCTTTTCCTGCCTGTAAAACAATAGGATGCACGCTCTGCGAGCATTCTATTGTCATGAATTATGATGTCTGAGTCAAAAGCCTCAGCCTTAAAGCCTGCTTCACAGAGTTCTCCACCGCTGTGTCTAAACTGTTATCAGTTTACCACAAAATCAGCTCTGTGACAATCATGATGTCAGAATCACAGGTTTCGAAAACAACCTGTAGCACACAATAAAATCTTTATAGCCAAAGGTCACGGTTCAACCTGAAATTCTGCGGTCAGCTCGGTCTGGCGGCTGTTTTCGTCGTCAAAAATCCGGCATTCTTTTTTCAAACGATACTGCCCTGCCTCCAGCCGGATACCATCAGCAGCCAAATCCAGTGTTCCTTCTTTGGTTTCTCCTGCAACCGCCTGACTGCTTTCTTTTTGTGTTTCTAAAGCTGCGTCGGAATTTTCAACAATTTCCCAACCGTTTTCTGTGAAACGTTCCAGCGTATAATCTGTTCCCCAGCCGACGGTTTCTGTGTCGCTTTCATTGACAATCCGCCAGGTAATTTTTTCGGAGTTTACCTTTGCAACCTCTAGATAAATTTCTGCGAAACAGGTCTCTGCGTTGTTGGCCATACGTCCCTGTACCGCATTCTGGTCGGCTGCCGCCCCCTGATTTTCGCCCGCATCCGGAGTAACAGCCGCTGCATCTTCTGCCTGCAGTGCGATTCCATCCTCCGCACTCAGCCCTTCCATATCATAGGCCGCCATCTCCGGTCCGGGTTCTTCCGAATGCAGCCGCCACTGTGCAATTCCGGCTGCGCCAATGCAAATAACGAGAGCAGCTGCTGCCGCCACTGTGCGCCGCTGTCGGTAAAAAAACAATTTTCCTTTTTTGGGCATCGCCGCTTTATTTTCATCCGAAGTCCCTACGCTTTCCTGATACATCGGTTCCAGCGCCTCCGCAATATATCGCTCATCGATCTGTCCGATGGCGTCGAAAAGCTTTTCATTCTTTTTCACAGTGCAATCCCCTCCTTTTCCAGATGCATTTTCAGCTTCGCCCGCATCCGAAACAGCTGCGACTTTACCTTGCCTTCGCTGATATTCAAATTGCCTGCCAGCTCCTTAACCGGCTCTGCCCAGAAATACCGCCGGACAAATATTTTCCGGCTTTCGGCGTCCAGTGTTTCCAGAAAACGATTGATCGCTGCGGCGGTTTCCCTGCCCTCGATCTCGTCCTCTACACTTTTGCCGGACGGAATACATTCCTCCAGTTCGTCCAAAAGCGCCTGCGTCTCGCCGCTTCCGCGCTTTTGGGCATGCCCCGCCCGATATTTACTGATCGAAAGGTTTCTCACTATTTTTCCCAGAAATCCCGCCAGAAATTCCGGTTTCCCGGGGGGAATCGCGTTCCAGGTATGCAGCCAGGTATCGTTGACGCATTCCTCGCTGTCCTCTTTATCGTTTAAAATCCGGAAAGAAATGCTGCGGCAATAGCTGCCGTATTTTCTGTCCGTTTCCGAAATTGCTTCTTCCTTTCGCGCCCAGTAAAGGGCGATGATTTTATCGTCCTCCATTGTTCCTCTCCTCTTCCGCGACTGCGGCCTGCTTTTTTGCTGAATCAATTATGCTGCCTGCATGAGTTCCGATCGTGTAAACCACGCGGGGTCGCAATTCTGCATTTCCCGGCGCAATGTACGTTCCTACTCCTTATAAACGCAGAATTTTCCTCCGGCGTTTCCCTGTTCAGCCATTTTTTGAATCTGTTTTTCTAAAAAAGAATGTGCCTTGGCACATTCTTGCGCCGAGGCGCGGTTGCTTTAGCAACCATCTACCCTTGCGCCGAGTGCGCATCCTTCCATTCCGCTGCAGTGCGATCCGCGCGGAGCGTTTTTATTTCATAGGACGCATTTTCCTATGAAACAATAGAATGCACGCTCTGCGAGCATTCTATTGTCATGAATAAAATTTTAGGAGAGCCATGCGACTCTCCTAATTTTCGTTCTGGCACGCTCAGATCAGTTTTGACGAAACCAGAAAAATAAACCACGCGATACATCCGATGATTCCGATCAGGGATACCAAAATCATGATTCCGGCGCGTTTTTTGCGAAACGCGCGGATCAGTCCTGCAAGCAGCAGCACAATGGATGCCGCTGCAAGCGCGATAAAGAACCATACAAACAAAAATCCGTACAATCCCACCTGATCAATTGCAAGCACAATAAACGTCACAAGCATAACGAATTCCACGATATGCCAGAGCAGTCTTATTTCCTGTCCGCGTTCCTGACGGACGCCCTGCCGGTATTCTTTTTTCTCCTGGCGGCGCTGCAGCTTCGCAGCGAGCGATTCCTCCTTCTGGCGTGCCTTCTGCGCTTCTGCCTCGGCTTTTTCACGCGCTTTCTGCGCGGCAGCTTCAGCCTTTTGCGCTGCAGCGGCTTCTTTTTTCTGACGCCGCAGTTCTTTGCCAGAAAGCGGTTTGTCAGGCTGCGGCGTCACCACGTCTGACGGCTGCGCATCAGCTGCCTGATCGCCTGACGACTGCAGATCAGCTGCCTGATCGCCTGACGACTGCGCATCAGCTGCCTGATCGCCTATGGGTTCTGCAGAATTCTCTACGTTATTCTTCTCTTCTTCCATCATCCGGATTCCTCCCCGCTTTTTCTTCCGCGATTTTTTCCAGCGTCTTTTCTACTGCCAGCCTCTGAATTTCCTCCAAAATCGGAAAGCCCTTGACGCCTTCCGCTGCATAGGTTTGCTGCAGCTCATATTCCAGCGGCAGCCAGGTGCTGATGTCGCTTTCGTTATGGGCGATCACAGCTTCCAGCTTATCCAGCGCTTTGTAAACCTTCGCTTCCTCTGTCTCGAGCGCATTCATCTCTGCAAAAAGCACTTTCGCCTCTTCACCGGTTTTGCCCGGAAGCATCGAAAGCAGTCTATCCACGGCTTTTCGCTCCACGCTGCGATCCTGTTCCTTTTTTTCAAATGCAGGGATATCGCCCGTTATCGCTTCTCCGAGATCGTGCAGCAGACACATATGGATTACCTTTTCCATATCGACATCCGGCAATTCCTCTTTCAACAGCCACGCCATCAGAGAAACTCTCCAGCAATGCCCCGCGACCGTTTCCCGCACGCCTTCCGGTGTAATGCAATGCCGCGGCACCGATTTTAACTTTCCGGCTTTTTCCAAAAACTCAATCAGCCATTCTGCCTGTGGTCGTTCCATACTGTTTCCACCTTTTCTCCAGTTTACATAATACTGTGACCGTGCGTCGTATTACCGTCAGTATAGCGCCATTTCCCGGTTTCGTAAAGCTGGGAAATGAGTTGACAGGAAGGATAAACGCACCATAAGATAGAATAAAATAACCATGCCTTTTTGGAAAAGCTTCATGAATTGATTCTTTAAGGAGAACCGCTTATGAATTATGAAGGAATTTTGGAATTTCACGGAACCTGGCGCAGCTACCAGGCGCGGGTTCTGCAAAATGTCAGCCGCTATCTGTCCGACGACAAAATCCACATCGTCGCCGCGCCCGGTTCCGGCAAAACGACCCTCGGCATCGAACTGATCAAACGCCTGAATGCGAACACGCTCATTTTGGCACCCTCCATCACGATTCGGGAACAGTGGGCAGCAAGGATTCAGGAAGCCTTTTTATGCGACGGATATTCGCTGGAGGATTACGTCTCCCTGAGCCTGAAGCAGCCGAAGGCCATTACGGTCGCAACCTATCAGGCGCTTCACAGTGCAATGACCCGTTTTTGCGGCACGGAAACGCCCGGTGAGGATACCGCCCCGACCGACAGCGAAGAAGTCGATTATTCTGACTTTGACTTAGTTCGAACCATGAAAAATGCCAACATCGAACTGCTTTGCCTCGACGAATGCCATCATCTTCGCAGCGAATGGTGGAAATCCCTCGAAGCCTTCCAATCGCAGATTTCTTCCCTGAGAACCATTTCCCTGACCGCTACCCCGCCCTATGATTCCACGCCTGCGATGTGGACGCGCTACATGAATATGTGCGGAGATATCGACGAGGAAATCACGATTCCGGAGCTGGTAAAAGAGGGAAGTCTCTGCCCGCATCAGGATTATGTCTATTTCAATTATCCAACCACAGCGGAAACAAAAGAAATTCAAAATTTTGAAGAGCGCAGCAGTCAGATGCTGCAAAGCCTGATGCAGGATTCCCAGCTGCTCACTGTGATTGAGACACACAAAGGTTTAAACGGTCAGATTTCGGATGACCTTCTTCTCGACGATCCGGAATATCTCGAGGCAATTTTGATTTATCTGCAGAGCAAAAATGCAGCATTCCCTGCGCGTCTGCAACGACTGCTCGGGACAAAAAAGCTGCCCGCCATGGGCGCGAAGTGGATGGAACGGCTTTTGCAGGGCTTTTTATACGATGACAGCGATTCCTATCTATGTGATAAGGTTTACCGGGAAATGCTGATCGACCAGCTAAAATCCCAGGGTCTGATCGAAAAGAAAAAAGTCATCCTGACCAAAAGTGCAGCAGTCGAAAAGCTGCTGACCAATTCCCTCGGCAAAGCAAACAGCATCCGGGATATCGTATTTTCGGAGTACGATTCGATGGGCAGCTCCCTGCGCCTTTTGATTCTGACCGATTATATCCGAAAAGAATATGAAAAGGCCATCGGCAATCCCGAAGCGACGATCGCGTCCCTCGGCGTTCTTCCCTTTTTTGAAATGCTCCGCAGGGAAAACGAAAAGCAGCACAAAGTAATCCGGTTAGGCGTTCTGTGCGGAAGCGTCGTCATCATACCGGCAGAGGCAAAAGAAGCGCTGCTGCTGCAGACCGACGCAAAAATCAAACTCACGTTTTCCGCCATCGGCAGCCTTTCGGAAAACGACTACTTAAAAGTGACCGCCACGGGGGACGCGCACGCCCTCACCGCAGCTGTTACTGCCATTTTTGCCCAGGGCGCAATGCAGGTTCTGATCGGCACGAAATCCCTGCTCGGCGAAGGCTGGGATTCTCCCTGCATCAATTCCCTGATTCTGGCAAGCTTTGTCGGCTCCTTTATGCTCAGCAACCAGATGCGAGGCCGCGCCATCCGCGTCTGGAAAGAAGACCCGAACAAAACGAGCAATATCTGGCATCTCGTCTGCCTAAAGCCCCGGAAAGAAGTACAGCAAAACCCGGAGGACACAATCAGCGAGGACTACACGCTGCTCTGTCGGCGCATGGAGCAGTTTCTCGGACTGCATTATACGGAAGATACCATCGAAAACGGCATCGACCGCCTTTCCATCATCCGCCCTCCTTTTACCAAAAGCAATTCAGCTTCCATGAACCGGAAAATGCTCGCCCTTTCCCAAAAGCGCAGCGAGCTAAAAGACCGCTGGATGCGTTCTCTCGCCGTGTACGACAAAATGGAAGTTGTCAATACCAATGAAATTCCGGATAAATATGTGACCTCTGTCCTGTTCTGGGATGCGCTCCGGGCGCTGCTTCTGACCTCTGCCCTACTTTTGATCGGTCTGATTTTCGCTCTGGGAACCGGTTTTGCTTCGCGTTCCGCAGTCTCCGGCGTCATCGGATTTTTTATGGCTCTGTATGCAGGCGGCGTCCTGATCGCAGCCTTTCCAAAGCTTTTCACGCTCGGAAGCCCACTGCGCCGTCTCAAGGCATTCGGAAATGGCATTTTGAAAGCATTGGAGACACAAAACCTTTTAGAAGAGCCGCACTGCAAAGTCGTATCTGGTACTTCTGGTTCTGATCATCATGTTATTTTTCTTTCTGGAGGAAGCGGACGCGATAAGGCCTTATTCGCGCAGTGTGTCAACGATTTTTTCGATGCGGTCGATAACCAGCGCTACCTTCTGGTAAGTCCCAAACGCTTCCGCGGTCTGAACGGATTTTATGTCGTTCCGGAATGTTTTTCCAAGCGCAAGGAGGACGCGCAGCTTTTCGCTAAATGCATGAAGCCGTATATCGGAGCCTATGATGTTGTGTATACAAGAAATGAAAAAGGACGCGCCATTTTGCTGGAAGGAAAAATCAAAGCGCTTGCAAACCGTGAAGAACGCTGCATCCGCCGGAAAAAGCTGAACGGATGATTCTGCAGGGAATCTGCTTTACGACTTAGAAGCTGTAAAAATGGTTGCAGTTCACCCGCGCCATTCGCAAAATCGCGTCTTCGACGCTCTCCGCTGCTTCGCAGCTCATTTTTGCTTACAAAAAGGTACGAGTGAACTGTAACGAAAAAATGTTTTTTTTACCATACAAGAAAGTCTGTCTCCTTGCGGCTTTTCGGGGCGCATGTTACAATATTACCATTAATGAACGCAGAAAATACAGGAACCTGTGGGTTCCAAAAAGGAGGAACTGCAAATCCCATGATTTCATCAGATCAAATTGCAAAAAACTATGATATTGCCGGCGTCCGCAAGGCCAACCTTCCCGGTCTGCACATGCTGCTGCTTGGCTTCTTCGCCGGCATGTTTATCGCACTGGCAGGTGCCGCAGCATCTGTTGCTTCCGCAGACATCACCAATCCGTCCGCAGCCCGGATCGTATCCGCCCTTGTTTTCCCGGCAGGACTTGCGATGGTTATCTGCAACGGCAGTGAGCTGTTCACCGGTAACTGCCTTATGGTCATTTCCCTGCTCGACCATAAGATCACCTTTAAGGCACTTATGAAAAACTACCTGTTTGTTTATCTCGGCAACCTGATCGGTTCCCTGTTTGTGTCCGTTCTGTTCGTATACGGACATATTCCCGGGCTGTATGACGGACTGCTCGCACAAAACATGGTAAATACCGCTGTCACAAAGGTTTCCCTGAGCTTTTCAGAGGTCTTTTTCCGCGGTATCCTGTGTAACGTTATGGTCTGCGTAGCTGTCTGGATGGGCATGAGCGCAACCCACGTTTCCGGCAAAATTCTCGCCGTATACCCTCCGATCTCCGCATTCGTTCTCTGCGGCTTCGAACACTGTGTTGCAAACATGTTCTACATTCCCGCAGGTATGATGACCGCATCTGCATACGGCATCGCTGCAGAGGGCTTAAATATCGGGACCTTTATCCTCAACAATCTGATCCCTGCCACCATCGGCAATATCTTCGGCGGTGTCATCGTTGTCGGCTTCCTGTACTGGTATCTGTTCCTTCGCGAGAAAAACTAAGCTCTCTTTTCTGAACAATTTTCTTAAAAAAGAATCCTGCTCTACAGGATTCTCCGCCTGCGGCGGGTCGCGTAAGCGACATTCTACCATTCCGCCGCAGTGCGATCCTTGCGGAGCGTTTTTCTTTCATAGGACGCATTTTCCTATGAAAGAAAAAAAGCCATGACAGAATCATCATCGTGACTCTGCCATGGCTTTTTTTAATTCACTTATTGATTTACACGGATCACTCTACAGGGATTACCTACTGCAATCACATTGTCAGGAATATCCTTTGTTACAACACTGCCTGCTCCAATCACAACATTATTTCCAATGGTGACTCCTGGCAGAATAACAGCTCCACCGCCAATCCATACATTGTTTCCAATGATAACTGGTGCTGTTTGCGTTTTACAAAATTCAAATGATCCATCTTCTTTTGGCTCTCCAAAACGATCTATCGCATTTGTCGGATGAAATGCAGTATAGATTTGTACATTTGGCGCAATTAATGCATTATCACCAATACGAATTATATTATCATCAAGAAAAGTACAATTCATATTTACTTCGCAGTTATTTCCGAAATAAATATTGTTGCCATAGTCAACGTAAAAAGGTGCCGTGATCCATAAATTTTTACCTTTTCCACCAAGAAGTTCCCTTAAAATCCGTTCTTTTTCATCAGCATCTGCAGAATTTGTCTGATTGTAATCTCTTGCCAGATCTTTTGCTTTATGCCACTGTGTTAAAAGTTCCTCGTCTCCGCAATCATACAATTCTCCAGCCAGCATTTTTTCTCTTTCTGTCATAGTCACCTCTACATTTTTGAAATAATTTGTCTCGCAACATATACTCCACTTGCCGAAGCGTGAGACAGAGAATGAGTAATACCGCTGCCATCACCAATAATATAAAGTCCTTCATGGCGAGTCATCAGGTTGTGGTCCAGCTCCACTTCCATGTTGTAGAATTTTACCTCTACACCATACAGCAAGGTATCATCACTTGCAGTTCCCGGTGCGATTTTGTCCAGCGCATAGATCATTTCAATAATACCATCTAATAAACGTTTCGGAAGAACAAGGCTCAGATCGCCTGCCGCTGCGTTTAAAGTCGGAACAGTAAAGGATTCACCGATTCTTTCTTCTGTACTTCTACGGCCTTTGATCAAATCCCCGAAACGCTGGACAATCACGCCGCCACCCAGCATATTGCTTAATCGGGCAATACTTTCTCCATATCCATTAGAATCTTTGAAAGGCTCTGAAAAATGCTTTGCAACAAGTAACGCAAAGTTTGTATTATTTGTCTGCTTTGCCGGATCCTCATAGCTGTGGCCGTTAACAGTAACAATGCCATTTGTATTTTCGTTTACGACTTCTCCTTTTGGATTCATACAGAAGGTACGCACCAAATCTTCATACTTTGAGGTTCTGTACACAATCTTGCTTTCATATAATTCATCCGTCAGATGTGCAAAAATTCCTGCCGGAAGTTCCACTCGGACTCCGATATCCACGCGATTCGAATTCGTATTAATATCCAGATCCCGACAGACATTTTCCATCCATTTACTTCCACTGCGCCCTGCGGAAATAACGCATTCTTTACCATCATAATAGGAATCCTCATGATAGATTCGATATCCGCTATCCAGTTTTTCTACTTTATCAATGAAACAATTGAAATGAAAATCAATCTTTTCTTTCAGATGATCATATAAGTGTTCCAACACAATATAGTTAATATCTGTTCCCAAATGGCGAACAGAAGCATCCAGTAAATGTAAACCGTTTTGCATGCAGCGTGTCTTCAGGCTTGATCCTGCAGTAGAATACAGTTTTGTTCCTTCTCCACCAAAAGCAAGGTTGATCTTGTCTACATATTCCATTAATTCCAATGCAGATTTTTTACCAATATACTCGTATAACGTCCCACCAAAATCATTGGTGATATTATATTTACCATCAGAAAATGCGCCTGCGCCTCCAAAACCACTCATAATAGAACAGTTTTTACAATGAATACAGGATTTTACTTTGTCACCATCAATCGGACAGTGGCGTTTTGTTAATTCATTTCCCATTTCAAAAACAGCAATACTTAAATCCGGTCTTTTCTCTAATAATTCGTATGCAGTAAATATTCCTCCCGGTCCTGCACCTACAATTACAACATCATACATTATGTTTCCTCCCATAAAATATTCTTTCATAAACAATAGAATGCACGCTCTGTAAGCATTCTATTGTCATAAAAAAAGGTTGACTACGTAAAATGTAGTCAACCAGTTTGGCGGTTGGTAGAAACGTCTGCCCCTTTTGCAGACTTATACTCGAATTATTATACCTGAAATAGCATTCTAATGCAAATGCTTTCTTATTGAAAAACTTGCACAATATACGTCTGTTCGCCTGTGCAAATGTAAATACTATTCCCATAGGAACAGCAAAAGAATAAAGGGGAATCCCCTACAGGAATTCCCCAGTTTCTGTTGATTACAATTCTATTACGTATTAGAGATATTTTTTAAATTCCGGCACTTTAACAACCGTTCCGCCTTCCATCGCTGACTGGTGAGCACATATCCCTGTGCCAGTCCAGTAAGCGCCAACAATGTCATCTACTACAGGCTTTCTATCTTCTATGATAGCACGGACAAATTCATGTATCATATGAGGATGGGAACCTCCATGCCCACCTCCCTGTTTAAATGAAAGATGTGTATTTTCATCGTTATATACAGTTTCTGTTGTAAATCCGGCAATACTATCCGGCAGTCTGCATCCATAATCCGGGACTTCTATTCTTTCTTCGACAATTTCTCCGCCTCGGTTATATCTGTTCGGATCACCATCAATATCCATCATTTCCTGCTGGATTTCTCCGGTGCGTGTATAAATAACCGGATTCTCAGAAGCCAGCTGCTGCCACTCAAAGCTCATGTCCCTTCCATATATTCTGAAACATTCTGAATAGCTTCTGGCGACACCATAAAGAAAACGTTCCATTTCTATTGCAACATCACTGTGTTCCATTGTTACAAAAGCCGCTTCAAATGCAAATGGTGAATGATACTGGGATATCAGTTCGTCCCTGATTCTTCCTGAGCCTTTTGCATATACTTCTTTTGGATAGTCGTTCAGTAACATAAGGCAGGTTCCAATTGCATGTGTCGGGTGCATCAATGGTGGAAATCCTTCCCAGTAAGAAGGCCAGCCTTCCATATCCTGATAATGAGCACATGTCATATACTGTATCTTTCCAAACTTTCCCTGATCCAGCAAGTCCTTCACATAAAAATACTCTCTCCCAAATACAGTTGTTTCCATAAACATATACTGTTTTTGGCTTTCTATTCTCGCCTTAATGACATCTTCCAACTCCTGAATACTCATTCCCATCGGGATTGTACACCCACAATGTTTTCCTGCCTTCAGAGCTTTTATGGAAAATTCAGCATGCGTAGACGGAGGTGTAACAATGTGGATTGCATCTATTGCGTCATCTTTCAGCATGTCATCATAATTATCATAGCAATCCTTACTGCTGATTCCAAATTTTTCCTGGGCTGTTTTAATCAGTTCCAAATTCGTGTCAGCAATCGCTATCTCATATACATCCGGATGCTTCATATAGATCGGAATAAACTCCATTCCAAAGCTTATTCCAACCATTCCAACCTTAATTTTATTATTAACCATACTAATTTTCTCCCATCAATCAAAAAGCGGCATTTCCTGAGGATATTTTCCCATAAAGCCAGGGCGGCCAACCAAATCCCTTGTCCGATCCGAAACATTCATTAATTCCGGCAAATTATTCATAGGTTTATCCAAATAGAAATAGGAACAGCAAGACCAGTCATCCTCTCTTTCAAATAAAAGTGGTCTTCCATCCAGCATCGGAATATTGGTAAAATCTACAGGTTCTCCATCCACCGAAATCACCTGATTATTTGCCATCTGATTTTTATACAACAGCTGCGCATGATGGAAATAATCATCTCTGTCAACAGCTCCGATCTGCTGTATAGTTGCTTTAAAATTACTGTTAAAGTAGATCGGATCCGGAACATGGAACCGATAGAAACATAACTCCATATTTGTCTTATCATATACCGGACAGCCACAATACAGATCATAATAATAATCTTGTCCCCATGCCGTTCCGATATAATCTTCCACTCCGGTTCCACAGATGGTCGGGTAATCGGTATCTCCATCAATATATGCCTTAAATTCGCCTTCTCCCCACCATGTATCGGAGTATAATTTTGTATTACATCTTACTCCCATATTCGTTCCCAGATATCTGCCTTTTCCTTCCACATACGGAAGAAGTTCAAAATCCTTTTTCAAGTTTGTAAGATTCTCTCTGTTAAAGTAAGCATGAAAATACAGTGTATCTTCCGTAAATTTGTCCCCCAGAGTATAATCAATATCATAATAAAAATGCTTGATCAGGACACTGGATTCATTGGTAACCGTAATCTTCATACCTGTCTTAAATGGCATTGGAATATAGGTACTAAAGTTACGTCCTTCCGGATTTGAGAATAATGCATTCTTAAAAGTTGCAACTTTTCCAAGTCCAACACAGAAAAAATCACCAAAAGGAACACTCACTGCCGGCTTATCGCAGCCATCCCAAAACATCTCCAGTTTCAATCCCCTTAAAGTCTCCGGAGTCTGATCGTTGATCGTAATCCAGATACGACGAATAACGCCACTTGTATTTTCAGCATGAGCTAAAACAAATTCTTCACCGGGATTCAGTGTAAACCAGGCAGCCCCTTTTCTGCCATTTCTTTCCTTTCCTCCCGCGCCTTTTGCTCCATCTGGATTCTCATAACTCGCCCATCTTGATACAACGCCCTCTGGAAATTTAAACATTTCGTTTCCTAACATATAAAAATCCTCCTTTATGTATATAAATAATATAATTTATTCTTTCATCCCGGTTGTCTTAATGCCTTCAAGATAATAACGCTGAAGTACACCAAACAACAGAACAGTCGGAACAATCGCAATCACAGATGCTGCTAAAATCTGGTTCCATGAAATTCTCAGAGATCCCATCAAAGTTGCAATCTGTATTTGGATTGTATATTTAGTTTCGTCCTGCGCTACAATAGTAGACCATAAATAGGAATTCCAGTTTGTGACAAAAAAGGATACACCTAATGTAATAAACATGGGCTTTGCAAGCGGGACATATATTTTTCTAAAAGTCTGAAATACCGAACATCCATCGATTCTGGCTGACTCATACAGAGAATCCGGCATTTCCATAAAGTATTGCCTAAAAAGGAATACGCCATATGCATGCGGAACCATAGGAAGTATCATGCCCCAAAGCGAATTCACCAGTCCAAGACTTTTGATTATAAAAAACAAAGGAATTATGATTACCGGAAAAGGAATCATCATGGTACTCAGAACCCACATGAATGCTCCCTTCTTCCCTGGAAATTCCAGTCTTGCAAATGCAAAAGCAGCCATCGAATGTACAATCAGGGCTAATACAGTCACCATAGTTGCCACAAACAACGAGTTTCTAATTCCCGTAAAAATATCTAGAATTCTAAACACCTGCTTATAAGCATCAAGAGTAATATGTTTGGGGATGATCCGATAATCAAATACTTCTGTATCTATTTTAAGCGAGCTGCTTATGAGTAAAACGATCGGGAACAATGTAAAAGCCAGAAATACACATCCGACCAAACTCTTTACTAACAATATTCCATATTTTTTCACTATATCACCTACTTAAACCTAAGCAATTTCATCTGTATGACAGTAACCACCATAATGATCAGTGACAAGGACACAGCAATCGTGGAAGCATATCCAAATCTATATTGTTCAAATGCCAACTGGAAAATATAGTACACCGTTACCTCCGTTGTCTTGCCCGGCCCCCCGGATGTCATGACTCTGATCTGATCAAACGCTTGAAAGGATGCAATCAGTGATGTAACCAATACAAAAATAGTCGTTCCCTTTATAGATGGAAGAGTTATTTTGAAAAATCTTTGCACAGCATTTGCTCCATCTATTTTAGCTGCCTCATAATATTCACTTGGCACATCTTTTAAAGCCGATAAAAAGATGATCATATTGTAGCCAAAAACTACCCATATTCCTACAATCGCAACACATATCAGTGCCTGTGACCTTGATCCCAGAAAGAGTTGTCTTCCGACTCCTATTCCATCTAAAATTTTATTGATATATCCATTTCTTGAATTGAACAGGAATGTCCATAAGGTCGCTGCGACAATTGTCGAAACTGTATTGGGCAGGTATATGCCTATTCTGCATGCCTGCTGCCGCTTATTGCTTCTGATCGAGTTTACAAAAACTGCTGCCGCAAGAGAAAGAACATAAACAGTCAGAACATATATCAAAGCATATTTTCCAGTAACCAGCAGACTGCTTTTGAAAGTTAAGTCCTGCATCATTTTTAAATAATTACTGATTCCGACAAATGTTTTTGTTCCCATTGCATTCCAGTCAAACAGGCTTATATAAAATGCATACACGATCGGTATGAAAATAAAAATCAGCATCAGTATCATTTCTGGCGCAATCATCAGATAAGAAATCAGAGTCTCCCGTTTTATACGTTTATGCTTTTTTCCCACATTAACTCAAACCTCCTGTATCTTGTCCTGCTGTTATTCACAGCAGGACAAAAATCAAATATCTAGTTGCCTGCAATGTCTGCTTTTCCTGTTATTTCAGCCGCCGAATCTTGCTCCGTTTGCTTCCTGATATTTCAGCATACTTTCCTGTGCAATATCTGCCGCTTCTTTTGCACTCATATTGTAAAGTGCATCCTGAATCATGGTAGATACAATTTCTTTTGCTTCTCCGGATAATGCAATTTCAGGTTTTGCTGTCTGTAATACCTCATCAGAAAATACTATGGCATTTGGATTGCTCTGATATACCTCCGCACCTGCCTCAATGACAGAGTTTCTCATACAATATGAAAACTTGGCTTTTGTATCAAATTCCGTCACATGATCTACATTCAGCCACATCCATGAAATAAAATCTTTGGCTCCTGCTATCTTTTCCTCACTGCTTTGATTACTTACCAGTACGTTCCACCCACCTGCAACACTGGCTGTATCACCTCCTGCCGTTGCTGCTGGTAATGGCACAACACCATACTTTTCTGAATCCACACGAAGAACCGACCAACTGCCGTTAATCTGCATTGCTGTCTCTCCATTTGTCAGAATTGAAATATCTGAAACAGATCTTCCAGGTGTCTCATTACAGTCTCCGGAATCCAGAAGATCCTTCCATAACTGCAATGCATTTACAACTTCTTCAGAATTTAAATTCGCCATACCATCCGATGTAAACAGGCTTCCACCCTGCATCCACACAAAAGGATAGAAGGTAAAGCACTGCCAATCACCCTTATCAACTTCAAAGGTAAATCCGGCATAATCAGCTGTATTCAGCTTTGCTGCCGCATCTTTGAGTTCCGCCCACGTTGTCGGTGGATCAATGTCATTCTGCTCTAGTATTTCTTTATTGTAGTATAATGCCACCAGATCACTGTCTAACGGAATTCCATAAATTTTCCCATCTCTCGACACCCGGTCAAATGCTGCATCTGTAAAATCATTTCTTATTTCATCGGTAATAATATCATCCAGTGGTTCACATACACCTGCATCAAGGTACTGGTTAATGATTGCCGGACTACACTCAAAGATATCCGGAGCTTCATTGGTAGCAAATGCAGTGGCCAGCTTTGTAGTCGTATACTCTTCATACGGAATAGCCAGAAACGATACATGATATTTATCCTGGGAACTATTGTATTCTTCTACGTACTTCTTTAAAAAGGCAGTCTCATCTTCCTGTGTCCACTGATTCCAGTAAACAATCTCTATTGGTCCATCATTACCTTCCACTTCCTGGATCTCAGTATTTCCTTCTGCTTCCTGGGTTCCTTTTTGCTCTTTTCCACATCCGGCAGTCCCGATACTCAGACCTAAGAGCATGGCTCCCATAAGACAATACGCCATTCCCTTTTTCAGATAACATGCTGCTACTTTTCTCTTCATATAAGTACCTCCTTTATACCTTTATACCCCCGACGCAGCGGCTTTGTTTTGTGAGCTTATTGTACCTTGCCGGATTATTGCATAAAATACCACTTTTTTTGAATGGTGCACTTTTTTCTGGATTTTATTTTTGATTTGATATAGTATAATGATCTCAGATAGGATAATAATTTCATCAGATGAATCAATGATTGACTATATGGGGAAATATAACATGAAAAAAGCAGGCATTTCACTAAAAAAGCAATTACTCATCATTTTTCTGTTTATAGCCTTCATTCCTATGACAGTTACAGCATTGCTACTTTATCATTTCCAAACTCAAAATGCCCTGAATGCTGAAATCGAATCCCAGATCCAGGTATTAAAATTAGTTACATCCAATATTTATCAGAAACTCACCTACTTTAACAATCTCACCGCTTCAATTTACTACAATGATGATATTATGAGCTGTCTGGAAAAAGGACAAGCAACATTATTATCCTCTCCTGATAAAAAAAGAATCCAGCCTGCTATTGATTCATTAATGAGAACAGATGACATGATTTTGTCAGTATCTCTTACAACAATGGCAGGAGATACTTTATACTGGAATGACGGGTACAGTAATGCTATACATATAAACTCCCTGGATCCTGATTTTTTACAGAAAATATATGCACATAATGGATCAGGTGTTTTATCTAATCCCATTACACATACCAGTAAGCGTAAATACCCTGCTTCAAATACGTCCATTTATTATGGTCGCCTTTTACGAAGTTTGACACACAACTTCCGGCCTATTGGAATTTTGTTAGTTGAAGTCGATATCGCTTCCTTTGAAGATATCCTTATATTTTCCAATTTCAGTTCCGATTCCACATTTTTCCTGACAACCCAAAACAATACATTAATATGGGGTTATCAGGAGGAAAATCTGAATTATCATATTGGAGACATTATTTCCACCGACGTGCTTGGTACGCCCCCATATTCTTACTCTGTTGCAACTATAAACGGTGAGAAATATTATCGTTTTAATTCACAGATTGATACACTAGAATATAATTGTTACTCTTTTCTACCATTTTCAAATATAGAAAGCAAAACACAGTTCATTAAAACTTTACTGTTATTGATCTGTGGTGTGGATTTTTTGTGTTTATGCCTGATCTTCTTCATGCTCACCAAACAGTTTATTACGCCGATTCGCCGTCTTTCCGTTATTATGCAGGAACAGGATTATTTGAACTACTTTCCTTCACCAGTTTATCCTGTCCACAACGAAATCGGCAATTTATATGATTCTTTCCAGTCTATGAGCCAGCGTACTCTGACTCTGGTGGAGCAGTTAAAAGAATACTCAAAAAAAGAAGCAAAACAGCAGCTTGCTCTGCTCCACGCACAGCTGAATCCACATTTTTTATATAACACTTTGGATTCCATCAGCTGGATGTCCCAAAATGGAAATGCAGACAAAGTACCCTATATTATAAATGCGCTTTCTGATATTTTGCGATACAGCATTATCAAAGAAAATGATTTTGTCACTATAAATGATGAATTATCCTGGTTGAAAAATTATATGTATATTCAAAAGATCCGGTTTCAGGATTCTTTTACAATACATTATCATATTGAACCGGATATGCAATCGTATAAAATACCCCGTTTTATTTTGCAGCCGTTTATAGAAAATTCATTGCTGCACGGTTTTTCTGAAATTCATCAGGGTGGTATTATTATCCTCAGCATATTTACTAAGGATAATTCCATTTTCATAACTATAGAAGATAACGGAAAGGGCATGTCAGATCTTCTGATACATTCCGTGCTTCATGGTAAAAATGATGGCATAGGAATTGGAAATACAAATACCTATTTAAAACAGCGGTTTGGTCAGTCATATGGTATAGAAATTACATCACGCATTATGGAAAGTACAAAAGTAATCATAAAATTGCCTGTTCAGAAGTGAGGAAAATCTATGAATCATGTGATTATCATTGATGATGAAGTACAAAGTCGCAATGGAATTGCCGAAATTTTTAAAAATCATTCCCCAGGATGGGAGATAGATGGTCTGTTTGAAGATGGTAGCCTTGCATTAGACTATCTTCAACAACATCCGGAAGTAAATCTGGTTGTTACCGATATACGCATGCCCAAATTTGACGGTCTTGAGCTAATTAGCAGAATTCGCAAAAACAACGGAACCATTCCTATCATTATCATAAGCGGTTACTCGGAATTTTCCTATGCCAAGAAAGCAGTTGAGCATCATGTATTTCGATATATATTGAAGCCTGTTCTTCCCTCCGAATTCGATGCAGTCATTACAAGCGTAGAAAATTTTTTCCGACTGGCGGATCCTCTTAGTGAATATAATCTCACCCAGTCAGAATACGACCAGTTTTTAGATCTGTTGTTTTCTGAAGCCATTGCTTCGAATAAAAAGCAGAAGATTCAAATACTGGAAAAACAATGTGGATTTACATTTCCGCAAGCATGGTTCTTACTATTGACCGGCAACAGCGAATTCAGCAGCCAGCTTTTCAACTACAGAACGGTGCTGCAAAAGTTTGCTGCCGGAATTTCATCCGAGCATCATGTTTTTCTATTCTGCGAAAAGATTTACTGTATTTTATTAAAAAAAGAGGATTTAGATGATAAGTTTCTGAAAAAACAGGTACAAAGACTCTTATGGAAATTTAACCCCGGATTGGAAATCTGCGCGGGAATATACCACAGCGATCATGATGACACGCTTAAAAATGCATTTTACAGTGGCGTTTCAGCCTTGACACAATTTTTTTACTCAAAGGATCCCATACACATATATCAGGATCAAACTTTGTGCACCTTTCCATACTCTATATACCAGAATTTACAGTTGCAGCTGACCGGCAGCAATTTACTGAATACGAGAGATGCTGTCTATTCCTTTATGGATTACGTGCGTAATGAACAACCTTCCTATTATGAATTGCATTCCTGGCTAAACAAGATTACTCTGATCATCATAAAACATTGTAATGATAAAAAAATACCGGCATCTTGTTATATCGATTATACAGAAAGTCTGCAGTTTCTTTACAATTATCACTCTCTTGAAGAAATTGAAAGTACCATTTTGTCCATGATCGAGAGCATTTTTGAGAAAATTGCTGAACAGACACGCAGCACAAATGCCTATCTTGTTGAACAGGTACAAAACTACCTTTTCCAGCATATGAATGAAAATATCACACTTTCAGACTTAGGAGAGATTTTCGGTATAAACTATTCCTCACTAAGCAATATATTCAGCTCTGCTACAGGACAGACTATCATTGAATATCTGACTTTTATAAGAATATTACATGCAAAAGAACTGTTGATCAATACAGACAAAAAAATATATGAGATCTGTTCAGAAATTGGATACACAGAACCAAAATATTTTATTAAACGCTTTCGTCAGATTGTTGGCGTTACTCCCAAGGAATACAGAAAGATATATACTTCCTGATACTCTGTAATGATAGTTTTTCCAGTGTCCTGATATTTTTGAACTTTGATTCACGGATGAAGTCATCCACCACTTGATGGAACTTTTCAATCTTGCCCTTGCTTTTCCCGAAACGTGGTTTGTCATGCTTGACACAGATTCCAAGTCTGACAAGTGAGAAACGAATCTGTTTTGCAACGTACTACCTTTTTGCGGATGCGTGGATAGGAGTCCCTGTAACGAAGTTCCGGATCGTACCCATAGTCCTCGTCATCGTCCACATAATCTGCATCCGGATCAG
>ENA-ORTW01001390-ORTW01001390.1-human-gut-metagenome-genome-assembly--contig:-NODE-1390-length-25806-cov-16.292066_pt1 | contig 25806 bp, 29 predicted proteins | sample MGYA00242072_ERZ509193 | MGnify/ENA primary metagenome ERZ509193 (study PRJEB26280, sample SAMEA2338813) | human gut metagenome | biome: human gut; feature: human-associated habitat; material: faeces... | reverse complement strand
TCGCCTATCGAATTTCTTAATAATAGTGTCCAATATGATTGACAAACCTACAATTTTCAAACTTTCAAGTAGTAATACATTACAACTCGAATCCAACAGTTCATCCCCAACATCAAGTTCACCAGCATTAATAAAGCCTTTATCTTTTACATAGAATGGATGACTTTCAGTAGTAACAACTTCCTCGCCATTTATAACTAGGTGAATTAGTTTGGAATCTTCTCTTATGTATGTTTCAAGTACTGTTTTCTCAGCAGTTTCAAATGTTTCAGGGTTTGTTGAAATGACTTTATTGATTGCAACAATTACTCTACTTTAACCTTTTTATATACTCATCTATTCCCATAACAAGCACCTCTTGCAACATTTCTAAATAACTTTTTTCCCCACCACTTTTTTTAATCATAACATCAAACACTTGTTTTAATTTACCATCAATCATAACTGTAATACCAGTTACCTTTTCACCAGTATTTGTATTTTCAAATTCTTCCGACATAATACGCATTTTATTATCCATTACGCACTCTCCTTAGATTTCACTCTATAATTTTTCCATTAGTGGCAACTTCTTCTATCCATTCAGACCATGGTGCTGGTAATTCATAACTTCGACCAGGTGTAGATATATCAGTTAGCTTTGGAGCAGTTCCCCCTTGATTCAACGGATTTGAGCGATAACCATCTTGGCTTATTGTATTTTCTTGTAATAAGTCATCAAACCACTTTGGTACCTCAAATTCAACTGTATATGCTTCATTTCCTCGAACTTCATTTTTAAAATAAGTTGAATGTTCTCCGTTATCTATGCTAATATTTAAATTTTTATTCTTGTTAGCAATTGAAATTGACCCGTTTTCATTTACAGTTATTTTTTGTTGACTAGAATTACTGCTGCCATCTCCTCCTTGAACTCTTCGATATTTAACAGTCTCTTCATTTTCACCAAATGAAATCGTGTCATCTTCACCTATTTTGCGATACTCGGTTTCACTTAAGTTATAATCTGCATTTGCATTATGAACCCAAACACCAATTTCACCAACATGATATGTATGAAACTCATCTACCTGAAAATTATACACCTTTACAGGTTTATCTGTCAACTCAACATCAAAATTTTCAACTAAAAGAACATTTCCGTTTACATCAAGGAGTTCATCACCAACTATTAGTTCTCCTGCTTTGATAAAGCCTTGATTTTTTACATAGAACGGGTGGTCAACAGTTGTAACGATTTCTTCACCGTTCACAGTGAGATGAACAAGCGTTGTTACCTCTCTTATGTAGGTTTCAAGAACAGTTTTCGGAGAAGTTTCCATTGTTTCAGGGTCTGTTGAAATGACTTTATCTCCTGACTTTATCGTTTCTATGGCAACCATTCCGGCAACCGCCATGACAAGCGTTCCTGCCACAAAACATGACGGTTTAACTCCGGCTTGATTTGCGGCACTGTTAAAGCCTTTATTCATTCCGCCTGTAAATACAGCAACTCCGGCTATGGTCGTCTGTGCAAAATTATATACTGAACTTTTATGTAATGTAGCATTAAAGTCACTCAGCCAATTATCGCCAAACAGAATTTTTGATTCAATGGGTATTATATTAATGCTTTAATATAATTTAAATATTTAGGATCCGCATCCGAAAAAACTTCCTCACCATCTAACATATATGCTCTTATTAAGTAATCTTGTGCTTGTTTAAAATTATTCAACTCATAAAAGCATTCACCAATTCTAACATAAATGAACGGATTATCCAAGCCGTCAGGACATTTTTCAGCTTCCAAGAAGTAATTTAAACTCGTTTCATATTTATCATTTAAATAATAAACGTCTCCAAGTGCAGTCAAAAGCCATGTAGATGCCTCCCAATTATAGATAGGCTTTGGCAACAAGTTTAGCGCTTGCTCATATTTGAGAATTGCTTTATCATATTTGAAATTATCCGCTAATTCGTCGCCTTGTTCACTTAACTTAACAATTTTTTTATAAACTAAATCATTCAATTCCATAAAAATCTCCTTTTACTTACTTACATTTATAACTTTATGTGGTCACTGGGGGCAAATAAATACCTAGGTGTGCACCTTGAGATCGATTAATACTATATAATTCTAAATAATAATTATTAGAATCCAACATAAATGCTCTCACTTCTGGGGCTTTTACACCATAAAATCTGCCTTTTTCATTCCACCAAACAACTGCATCTTTTATGTGAGCCATATCTGCTTTTTCAATCGGATACCAATTGCCATCACTTGCAAGAAATTCTTTTTTATTATTCCTGATTTTTCCCTCTGATTACAGACATTCTTATCAACCTGTAAATAGTTTTAAGTTTTACAGAATTGATAATTGGCAGCAAAAAAACATTTCACAATTAATCGTAAGACGAAAAGTTTTATTTGCCTTATATACAAGGTTCAAAAATAGGATTTAATACTATATCTTAATCAGCATCGTCTTTATCAACAACATACTCTACTGTAATATTTGAACTTAATAGCTTACCGTTTACATGTGCAATAAATCTTTTACATAGACAAGACGGTTCAAACATAAAAAAAATTTTCACATGAAATTTTTTGAAATCCTTACCAGGATATGTTGTTTGATATTGTTTACTATCAATATACCATATATATGTATTTAATTTATCCTGCAACATTAACATATGATCTTTTTCAAACTCACCCTCAAAATCAAGATGATCATACAGTTGAAGAAGGAGGATGCTATCTTCATAAGCAACACTATCTACAACATCTCTATCAGTAATAGCCATTTATTTCACCTATTTCATTTTATTCTTTTCTATATGTATTAACTCTCGTTCCCTTAGGGAGCATTTCTACCGTATGAGAACCGCTTGTAATCATCATATCCTTATTAGTTGCTTTTTCTGGGAAACCATTAGATATTTGATTCTTTTGGTAAGGCGATTTTGGTCCTAGTTTATATTTGTTTATTTCAAATTGTCCTTGCTCATTGATGTACAAATCATCAAGATAATTGCCGCCTTTTGACATTGCGTTCCCGCTATCGTCTATTGGCTTAACTCTAACTTAAGCTTCAGCGGTTGGATTTTTTTGTTTTAATTTTTCATGTTGATTTTTTTTCGTATTCGTGACCAGCTTTTTGCCTTGCTTTTATTTTTTGCATTTTCTCTGGAGAATACTCTGCATTATGCACCAACACACCAAAACCACTAACGTGATATGTATGGTAATCCTCCACCTGAAAATTATACACCTTAACAGGTTTCTCTGTCAACTCAACGTCAAAATTTTCAACTAAAAGAACATTGCCATTAGCATCAAGCAGTTCATCCCCAATTTTAAGTTCGCCAGCAGTGACAAAGCCTTTATCTTTTACATAGAACGGGTGGTCAATTGTAGTGATTATTTCTTCGCCGTTCACAGTAAGATGAACGAGAGTAGTCACCTCTCTTATATATGTTTCAAGGACAGTTTTAGGAGAAGTTTTCATTGTTTCAGGGTCTGTTGAAATGACTTTATCTCCTGACTTTATCGTTTCTATGGCAACCATTCCGGCAACCGCCATTACAAGCGTTCCCGCCACAAAACATGACGGTTTAACTCCTGCACTGTTAGCTGCCTTGTTAAATCCGCTGTTCATTCCGCCGGTGAAAACAGCTACACTTGCTATAGTCGTCTGAGTTATATTGTATATAGAACTCTCATGCAAAGCCGCATTAAAGTCACTAAACCAGTTATCACCAAACAATATCTTTGAACCTAATGCGAGAGTATCAAAGCCTCCCATTACAAATGTGATAGCTCCACTGATTTGCGTTCAATAAAAAGCTTAAGTTCATGAATTAAACTAGATTTACTCATCATCTTCTAATAATGCTTCTCTGTCCATTTCTTCCTCAACTTGCTCTTCTGTCTGCTTGTATGATACAAGTAAATTATTCAGATATTCTTCACTTGTTAGCTTTCCCTCTACATAGATATAGCTATTTATTCCTTCTTTGGACAAATCTTTTTTAACGTGTAAAAGTGTCTTTATTCCGTTCGCACGTATAATATCACACTTATACACATAATCGTTGTTTGAAACAATTTGTTTGATTTGTGAAATGGGTAGTTCTTGATATTTACGTATAATTTTAGCCATAGTAGCTGTGAATACTGAACTCTCCAGTTTTAAGCCTACAGTTCTCATAGTAATCTCCTTAAAAATCAATTATTGTTTTAATGGGTTCTCCTGGCAAACTATTACGGAAATTGCCACCGTGCCAACCTTTTAAGTGTTCATTAAAAGTAGCAGGATATATTACTTCGCTGTTTCCAGACAAATGTGGGTATTTTGAAACGCTGTACGTATGATGTCCTTGTATGGTTTTCCCATTGTAAGTAGGGCGTTTGCCGTTTAAGATATCAGCCTTCTGTTGAGGAGACCAATTACGCGTTCCATTCTCACCCTTTTGTAACCTAATCTGTTCTTGATCCCAAAATTCATTTACTGCATCTTGCCGCTTAGCAGAAATTTTCTTATTCCATTCAAGCTTTTTATACTCATCTTTAGTTATTGTTCTATCTCTAACCTTAGATTCTAACCTTGACTTTTCTTTGGCACTAATCTGCTTATATTTAGAGGGATGTTCCCGAGTGTCCAAGCCCTTAGTACGCTCAGCCATTATTTCCTTAGGCGATTGATTATAATTAGCATTATGCACCAACACATAAAAGCAACCAACATGATAAGTATGGAAACCCTCCACTTGAAAATTATACACCGTAACAGGTTCGTCTGTCAACTCGACATTAAATTTTTCAACTAAAAGAACATTTCCGTTTACATCAAGAAGTTCATCACCAACTATTAGTTCTCCTGCTTTGATAAAGCCTTGATTTTTTTACATAGAACGGGTGGTCAACAGTTGTAACGATTTCTTCACCGTTGATCACCAAATGAATGAGCTTCGGATCTTCTCATATATAGGTTCAAAACGTAAGTTAGAAAATAGATAAGTATATACTCTTTTTCCTGTTAAAGTTGTGTCTTCAATCCTAAAGTAATTACCATCTGTATCATATACTAATTGTTTTCCCGTTTTAGGATTATTATATATCTCCTTGCCGCTAAAAGCTGTGAAACTTTTTCTTGGTTGCTTGGCATTTTCACACCTCCGTTATTCTATATTTTTTACATTGATTTTCTGTAGTTATGATTTTTTCGCCGTTTATAACTAAAAGTTTAGAAAATAAAATTGTTATGAATTCATAATAATTTTCGCCGACCAATAATATAAAAATAAGCTCAGAATATCTCATCGGTCCATTTTACTTCATCAAGTAATTGCCCTGTGTCAATCCAATTATGTATAATTTTTAAACCTATCTCATACGGAATAAGATACTTATTCGACATTAAAGAGTAGTCGCCAAAATAAAATAACGTTTCACCACTTGAATTTTCATCGCCTATTGCAGTAAGTTGAATTTCAAAATCATCGGATTTATAGCAAACTATCGTTTTCTGAGTAATACCAATACTCATTCTTCCTATAGAATCAATAACTATATCTACCCCAAATGGTGATGTGAATATATCTTTTGTTTCTTCTTTAATATTATTAAGCTGTTGTTCCAAGTCAGTTATTTCTTTTTTATATCATTATATCCATCTATACAATACTCTATATACGCTTTATACATTTTTACTCCTTTCAAAACTCTATAAGTTTCCATCTAGCTGTTCCAGATTTGAATTGCCAAATAGTCTCAACGCCAAATTCATTAGGAAAATGAACATTAAGAGTTGAATTCTCCGGAAGTATTTTATTTAAGTTGAATCTGCACATAGCACCAGTTGAACAAGGCGGTTTGTTAATATATAAATCGGCTGATGTAATACCTTCTTGACGCATAATAGCAGCTGCATGCCCTTCAACATATTGTCAGATAATGATCAAGGTCATAACCTATTCTATCGTTCACTGTGTGTGTTTCATTAAAGATTTCAATGAAATAAAAATAAGATGCTGACAACCCATTCCTTATAAATCGAATCCATAATTATTAGTAAATTTCACCTTTATTATTGTTTGGCACTAATAAAAGAGGTCATTCTATTTCAAACCATTTCCATGGCTGCGTTTCATCATCACGAAAAGCGCCGCATCCTAGAGGAAGATCACATAATTCACCAATAGAAGAATCAATCTGCTCCATTTCCGAAATCGATATTATAGCAGCACTTTCTTCACTAACGTCCTCTCCGCCCAGAAATTCCCACATTCCATCTTCTTTATCATGGAAAGCTAAAACTACTTTCTTTTTTTTGTTAATAATATCTACAGTTGTTATTACCATTGTATTTTCATCAATATCAAACATAATTTTTCCTCACTTATTTGATTTAAAAATATTTTCTTCTCTTGATAAAACCTGTACATTAGAATAACTATTACTTCCTCCACTGCTTCTTGGCTTTATGTGGTCAATTTGAACTTCCAATGGATCTGGCGTTACGTTTAGCTTACTTTGAGTTGCAGGAACAAGTTCTTTTCCTGACATATCAGATTTTATTTTTCCGCCATTTCGTCTCATATTTTCTTGTATTATCTGTCTTTTTTGAGCCTTTGTAAACTTTTTCCCTTCACCTACATATTTTGAATCTTTTAGATTAGAATAATCGCCAGCATTATGTACCAATACACCTAATCCGCTAACGTGATATGTATGGTAATCCTCTACTTGAAAATTATACACCTTAACAGAATCATCTGTCAACTCAACATCAAAATTTTCAACTAAAAGAACATTTCCGTTTACATCAAGGAGTTCATCACCAACTATTAGTTCTCCTGCTTTGATAAAGCCTTGATTTTTTACATAGAACGGGTGGTCAACAGTTGTAACGATTTCTTCACCGTTCACAGTGAGATGAACAAGCGTTGTTACCTCTCTTATGTAGGTTTCAAGAACAGTTTTCGGAGAAGTTTCCATTGTTTCAGGGTCTGTTGAAATGACTTTATCTCCTGACTTTATCTTTTCTATGGCAAGCAAACTAACCGCCTTGGCATTACCTAAAAACTCACCTGCCGCTCCAAGTCCGTCAAAACCTAGTCCTGCGATGTGTAGAACATCTGTCGGTGCAAGCCGAACAGTAGACTGCTTGTTAACAGGAGCGTCACCCGAATTTGTCTGATATTCGTAGTAGAGCATGCCGTTTTCATCTCTGTCAACTGTCATTCGGTCTGGCATTAAAGGATAGATGACGACAACTTCACCCTTGCCGTTGCGAATAATCTGAGCATAAGCATTACCCCACAAAAGCAGGTGCGTCATAAGCGTTTCAAGGAACATAAAGCTTGTCATTTCGGGGTTTGGTCCATCGTGCAAAAGAGCGTAAAGTGGGTGGTTTGTGGCTTTGGCTGAACCAGTATCTGTGTATTTGTACAAATGCAAAGGCAGTCCTGCAACTGCCTCAGAAAGTATACGAACGCAGGAATAGACCGCCGTCATCTGCATTGCCGAGTGTTCGGTGACGTTTTTTCCTGCGGTAGAACTGCCCATGTAAAAACGGTATGCGCTGCCGGCTGTGGAGTTTCTAGGCTTATCTCTTGAATGGAACAAACTGCTGAAAATCTTCTTATTGTTACCTCCTAAATGGAATAAGAAAAGCACCTGCCACTGCTGACAGATGCTTTTAGTGAATAACTCTATATGTATTATTTTTTCTAAAAAATCTCGTAAACAAGTGCATTATTTCTAGAAAGCACCTGCTTGCCTTTGTCGAGGCATTTCTTTACGTTTTGGAAGGGTGTGGTTCCGATTTTACTCGAAAAGCTTCGACCTATAGAAGCGCGAATGGTGCTAGGCTTCTTATTGCATACCATGTCTATATTTCGATAAGAGGCTGAAGCAGAATAGAGATCGAATCTCTCTCCGGCTTTCTTGTTCTGTACGTATGCTTCTACCTCTTTCAGTACTATTGCTGTTAACTGTGTGATTGAAATACTTTTTTTAGCCGAGATACCGTAGTATTTTTCGAGCAGATCTGTAACAAACTGACTAACGCTTACTCCATTGCTGGACGCATCTGATTTAAGAAGGTTTACTAATGCAGGGCTAGGATAAAACTGAACACGATTCATAAGTTTTTCCTCTCTTTCTTGTAGTAAATGAGTTATTCACTATACACATAATATCAAAAAACAGCGAATGAGTCAAGCACTAATACCGTCAGTCATTCTTTTTCGTATACAATACCAAATCTAGTCTTGTAAATTGTAAGTTTTTTATTGCATTTATACAAATAACAGTCCTCTTTCATCATACACACTAGCTCCGTGGTCATTCCCACACCGAATAGCCCTGTCCAACGCCATAATAGCAGCCATCGCACCGTCTATCTTCTCCGTAGATTTCTCCTTGTCGGGCTTGATATTGCCGGCAGGGTCGGTTCTTATGAAAATGTTGTCCATATTCCAATGCAGTACCGGCTGACCGCCGTGTGCGATCCTCTCTTCAAGCGTCAGTTTCATAAGCTCCTTTGTCGGCGGTAACATATCTTTGAAACCCTGTCCGAATGGCACTACCGTAAAACCCATACCTTCGAGGTTCTGAACCATCTGCACAACACCCCAACGGTCAAACGCTATCTCACGAATGTTGAAACGTTCACCAAGCATTTCGTTAGTAATATCTTCTTCGAGTGGCCAGGTGACGTTCAATTTCGCTGCTCAGTCAATCACCGCTCTTACTGTTTGATGAGAGCTTCTCACAGAGGATTCAATGCTTCTTTGGCTATACCCCTGTGAATAAAGCTTTAAGATCCTTCAATAGTTCGTCATATCCGAACCTCCTATATTCAAGTCACACATTTTTGTGTGCTATGAATATTATACAGGGTTCAAATAGGTGCGGTCAATGCATCGGCAAAGGTGCGGTTTTAAGTCCGTGCAGTTGCGGTTCTGTGGGCGGTATATACACTTAGTGCCACTTCCATAAACATCTACTTTTAACCCATTGCAGCAACATCTGCATATATTAAAATTCAATCTGTGGTTCAGAACTGTGAAATTTAGCCTCTAAAAATATATAAAGTTGGAGTGATAAGTATCAAAGCTTTTCAGAAGTAAGTTTGATACAGAGTATTTACAATTTACGTCAACTGAAAAGCCACTATACCCTCGATACAGATAATACTTCCGATCAAATTGAGCCGTGAACGCTTTTCTCTGCGGATCAGCCCGATCGCGAAAAGCGTTACAAGGATCATTGGCTGAATGAACGAGTAATTTGCAAGGCTTATAGATATAACCGAATTTTCAAGCAGCATTCCAAGCGTATTGGGAATTCTGGCAAGCCCTTCCTTAACAATGCCGTTTCGATTATTTTTAAGAAGTTCCCTGATATGACATCTATTATGATGAATAAAAACATACTGACACGTTTATTTACCTGTCCAGAATGCATAGTCGGACCTTGATGTTCCGTCGCTGAAATATGCTTTAGCACATATCTTGTTTTTCGTGCCGAGTTTTATCTTTATATTTTCCCACACGAAAACAGTGCTCTCATCATCGGGAAGTTCGCACCGGGATATCCTGCCGTGCGAAACATCATTTATATATAGCTCCACAGCGTCCGCATTTGAATAAACCTTTACAAAAGGCACATCACAAGCCCTGAATTCATGCCTGCGTTCAGTTATATAAACGGTTTTTTCGCTGCTCCATACGGACCTGTAAAAGAAATATACGTCCTTGGGAATACGCTCCCTTGTGCAAAGTCCCTTGTCGTTCTGCGACTTTGTATCTCCCTCTGTTCGCCCGTAGGACGCAAAATCGAACATACACCATATAAATTCAGCCCACAGGTACTTTCTGACCGAGAATTGTTTCCACAATATCTCGTGCAGCTGCGACTGATAGTTCTCATAATGTCGTACTCCGACAGGGTCTATGTCGCTTTCCCAATTCACATTGTCCTTGTGCTGCGAAATTGCCCCACCGCCGCCGTATTCTGAAAGGCAGATAGGGCGTTTTTCCGTTTTGTTATGGTATAGGTCAAGCCATTCGCCGAAATTCTCCGCACAGCCCGCCTCCTTATACCAGCCAAAATATCGATTATACCCGACCACATCAGCAGGAAGCTCCAGAAATCTGCCGTAAAACTGATTGTCTGCAAAGGTTTTCAGCCTTGTATCGTCCTCTTCACAGGCAATTTCATAAAGCTCACTGTAAAGCCCGAATATTTCATTGGTCATCTGATAAAGTTCGTTGGACAATCCCCATACAATAACTGACGGATGATTGTAATTCTGCCTGATAAGCTCACGAAGTTGCTGTTTTGCGTTATCTCCAAAGCCGTCTGAAAGGACATGAGCGTCGCTGTCATCGGCAGACATTTTATTGATTATGCCTATCTCCGTCCAAACGCACAAACCCAGCCTGTCACATAATGAATACTCATGGTCGCAATGCTGGTAGTGAGCCATTCTTACAGCTGTACAGCCCATATCACGAATGATGCGATAATCCCGCTCACGCTGAGCGCCAGTCATTGCCCAGCCGGATTCGTAACTGTCCTGATGGTAGTTCACACCATGGAGCGGATATGGCTTGCCGTTGAGAAAAAAGCCGTTATCGGCGTCTATGTGGTACGAGCGTATTCCGAATTCCTGTTCAATGCTATCGACAGGCTCCCCGTTGCAGAATAAGGTTATCTCCGCACGATAAAGGGCGGGAGAGTTTACTCCGTTCCAGAGTTTCGGGCAATTGATTTTTCCCGAAAGCGTTATCCTGTCTTTGTCCGCTCTGCCGAAAAGTTCCGTTTCAAGATTTCCATGCGGATCAAATATCACAGCCTTAACCTCTGCGGTTTCAGCTTTATCCAGCTTGACAAGTATGCCTATATCCGCAGATGTTTCTGAAATATTGCGTGGGGTTATATATACTCCGCAGGAGCCGCTGTCTTTCAGAGCAATATGAACCGGCTCGACTGCAATAAGCTTTCCACCCCTGTACAAGCCGCCCATTTTCGTGAAATCGCCATTGTCAGTTATCGGCGCAATATAATCGGTTGGAGCATTCGATACGATAACAGCTATCAGATTGTCTTTGTCTAGGTATATATAGTCCGTAATATCAAATCTGAAAGCTGAATACCCTCCGCTGTGCTCTCCTGCAAACCTGCCGTTTATATAGACTTCAGCAACAGTATTAGCGCCCTCAAATTCCAGATAGAGTTCTTTTCCGCTGCATTCTTCGGAACTCAGCGCAAGGTTTCTGCGGTAGCATACAGTTCCACGGTAGTAGTCCCCACCGTCTGCAGCTGCCATTCTGCCTGCACCGTCTTCAGAATTATATGTATGCGGCAGTACAACAGGCTGCCATGATGCATCTTCATATTCGGGAGAGATAACGTTGTCTTTCGATATATTCATTCCTGCGGGAAGCTTTGTGAATCGCCAAAAATCGTTGAGTGCCTTTACTGTTCTCAAAAAAATCACCCTTTCTTGTTTTAATAGATTATAACGCTTATTGACATACAAGTCAATGAATGATATTATTAAGATATAACGATTTTAGCACAGGCGGTGAATTAATTTTGAAATTCTACGATTATCCGATAATCAGTAAAGAAAGCAGTCTTCCCGTCTTTTTGGTGAGCGTAGGGCTGAACGAATGGCAGTATCATGTTAAATGCGACAAAGGCGACAATTATGCCAAGGCTCTTTATTGTACAAAAGGCAGCGGCGTACTTATAATGAACGGAGAGAAACATATAATAAAACCGTACACCGCATTCTTTATCCCTGCCAGCTGTCCGCATGAGTACTATTCAACGGACGAATCCTGGGATACGCATTGGATAAAACCATCAGGAAAGTCCTGCCCTGATATGCTTAAAGCACTCGGCTTTGACAAGCCAAAAATCTTTCCCCTTCCAAAGGAAGAAATTACATATCTTGACCACTGTTTCAGATGTATGCACGAGGCACTCCTGTCTGACAAGGTTGACGGAAATTTCAGAGCGTCGGGCTATCTGTACAGCTTTTTCATTGAATTGAGCCGTCTTGCGGCGAAAGGAAAAGGCAGTGTACAAATCGCCCCTGCGGTGACAAAGGCGATCGCATATATTGACGAAAACTATATGAAACAGCCCGGTCTTGAATCCATAAGTAAAGCCGCAGGAGTTTCTTCGCAGCATTTGTGCAGATTATTCAGGCAGACCTTGAACTGCCGACCGATGGAATATATCACAAAACGCAAGATACAGGCGGCTAAAATGCTTCTGGCGGAAACACAGAAAACTGTCGATCAGATAGCTGAAGAAACAGGTTTCTGTGACAGCAGTTATTTTTGCAAGATTTTCAAAAGGTTCGAGAGTATTACTCCGTTGCAGTTCAGAAGTATAGAACAGGCTCTATGAAATTCGTAAATTGACCGCTGACACCGTATAAAAAACAAAAAGGCATCATGTCCGGATACATGATGCCTTTTTCCTATTGTAGCTTTGCATAAACCTGCCGGATACGATCAGTTATTCCTGCGTCTGGCTCTGTTCAGCAGCAGGAGCGATATCATAAGTATCAAGGGAAATGCGCAGCCTGCGAGCATACCTTTCTGCATATCATCGCCTGCACGCTGGGTGATATTTCCTACAATAGCAGGACCGAGTGCTCCGCCAAGGTCACCAGCCATGGCGAGGAGTGCAAACATTGCAGTTCCGCCGGTGGGTATTTTTCCCGAACAAATGCTTATAGAACCGGGCCACATGATACCTACCGAGAATCCGCACATTATGCAGCCGAGAAGACCGATTACAGGTATTCCCGACAGGGATGCAGTGATGTAACAGATCAGACACAGCAGCGCCGAGCCTATCATGAATTTCATAAGATCAAGCTTTTCGCCGTACTTCCCGTAAAGTGTACGGCTTATGCCCATCGTCACCGCAAACATACACGGTCCTGCAATATCTCCGACTGACTTAGTCAGTCCGAGAGCGGATTCTGCAAATGCCGACGCCCACTGCGCCATTGAAAGCTCCGAAGCTCCCGCACAAACCATAAGCAGTATCGCTAGCCAGAACAGCGGGACTCTGAGCAGATCACGAATACGCATTCCCTCGCCGTTCTCGACGGGGTGTGCAATGGGACATACTGAAAAATTGTAAACATTCACTAGTGGAATTATCGCCCAGATACAAGAGAGCCACTTCCAGTTTTCTATGCCGAGAACAGTAAAAAACAGTGTTGAAATGAGTATGACTCCGACCGAACCCCAACAGTAGAATGAATGCAGCAGGCTCATTGCAGCTTCTTTGTGCTCAAACGGGCAGGCTTCAACTATCGGACTTACAAGCACCTCGGTCAGACCGCTTCCCATTGCATATATTACCGTGCTTATAATTATTCCTGAAAACGGATTGGGAAGCAGTTCTGGCAGAAAAGCAAGCCCGATAAGTCCCAACGCAGAAAACACCTGCGAACCGATAACGCATTTCCGATAGCCGATCTTGTCGGCGAAACGTGCACACAGCACATCTATGATAAGCTGAGTAACAAAAAATACCGACGAGATAAGGGCAATTTTTCCAAACGGAATACCATAGCCATTGTGAAATGTGAGAAATAGAAGCGGAGCGAAATTAGCCGCTATTGCCTGTGTGATGAATCCAAGATAGCAGGATATAAGTGTTTTTCTGTAATTTACAGCCATATTGACAAACTCCTTGACAAATGATATAATCAGATTATATAGTAAATATCGTAACATTTCAATACACAAAATCACATTTTTATTACACAATATCGTAAATCGGGTGAGAACATGGAAAATGAAATCAAAAAGGACAGGATCACAACGGACGAAACCTTACGTGAAACTGCAAGTCACGGCAGCGAAGAATATCCGTTCAGTTACTATTATGAGGACATCTGGGATTTCGATTTTCACTGTATCGACTGGCACTGGCACCCAGAGGTCGAATTTGTTTATGTACAGCATGGCAAGGCTGATTTTCTGGTGGGTGGAAACAGGTATGTTCTAAGCTCGGGCGATGGGATCTTTATAAATTCTCAGGTGATACACAGGTTTGAAGCAGAAGACAGCGCCATCATTCCGAACATTGTTTTTTCACCTGTTCTGCTTGCACCGCAGGGCAGTCTGATATACAGCAGATACATCAGACCGATAATTGAATCAACTACCGAATGTGTGATTTTTTCCGCCGAAGAAACAGCGCACCACAACATTATCGAAACAATGAGGTCGGTATTTGCTGTGCAGAGTTCTGGCACGGCTTCTGAAATGGAAACGGTAGAACTGCTGCTGAAACTATGGCGGCTGTTATATGAAAGCATACAAATAACAGACTGCGGCCCCGTGTCCGGGCATTCTGCACAAACGCAGGCTAAGCTTCAGATAATGATGCAGTATATTCATGATAATTACAGCGGTCAGATAACACTGGACGATATTGCAGGAACAGTTCTTATAAGCAAAAGCAGTGTCCTCAATATTTTCAGGATATACCTGCACACATCGCCGATAAATTACGTTGTAGAATACAGACTGAAACGTGCGTCAAAGCTCCTTGTTGATACCGAAAACAGCGTTTGCACCATAGCGCATGAAACAGGATTTGAGAACATCGGCTATTTCTGCCGCAGATTCAAAAAGCTGTACGGCGTTACACCGATAAATTACAGAAAATACTATCGCAGTGTGGAGCGTAATTCAATGAGAAATATACATTCTGACACAAATGTCCTGTCGGGCTGATGAAATAGCTAAACTTGATAAAAAGATATCAGATTTAAGAGAGTATGACAAAATCTGCAAGCAGAGAAAAGAACACCTTAATAATACAACTCAGATTATTGATGAGATCTTGTCCGAAGGTTCCGGAACAATCTGCACCGCCAACGGTGGGCTGCCTCCGGAAGACCGAAGAAAGCTCTACTATGATCATATCTTTCTCGTTGCATAATTCTTGTTCGTATAAAATGTGTCAAGTGATATTGACAAAACCATATCGGCATAGGCTGTCAGACTTGCTGAGCCTATCAAAGTAATACTTGCTGCAATGGGAATTATTTTTTGAATCATTTTGAAAATCTCCTTTCATGTTTAGTGTTGGGTACAATACTATTATATATCATTGCACTTGTTTTTTCAAGCCGCAATGCGCACAAAGTTCTCTGAAAAAATCCGGACAGTTTTTATATGATGAATTGACAAAAAGCTCTTGATAGGGTATAATAAAAGAAATGGGTACAATACGAAAGGATTGATTTCTATGTACTATAACGAAAAGCGCAAAGCAATCACGGCAAAATATGTGAAAACACATCTTGATGACATCAAAATTCGTGTTCCAAAGGGACAGCGTGAAAAACTGAAAGCTATCGCTGCTGAAATGGGCAAGAGCATGAATCAGATGTTCATTAAGGCTGTTGAGGAATATATTGAACGAAACTATAAGCCTGAAGAAGCAAATGAAACAGATTGACAAATCGGAATTTAACGCACATCTAAAAAACGAGAATTCATAGAAACGTAGCCATAAAATGGTGATGAAAGGACGTATAACTTATGAGTAAAAAAGTATTTGTTTTGGTACACGATTACTGGCATCATGATGATTCCATCAAGCCTATGATGGACTATCTGTTTAACGCAGATTATGAAGTAACATTCACAAAGAACCCAAATGATTATTTCAACGGGCAGTTTGATTTGTTTTTGTCTTTCAAAGATCCTATTGAAAATGATCAGATTCCTACTCCAATCTGGTGTGATGAAAAATGGACGGAGAAATTTCTGAATGATGTTCAGAATGGTATGGGAACGATTATGTTTCACGCATCACTTACTGATTACCCAGAAAATCACGCAATCCTCACAAATGTTGTAAGAAGTAACTTTATCACTCATCCCGAACAATGTCCGCTTACTGTAAAACCGATAGCAGAACATCCGATTATTGAAGGCATTGGCAAATTCACATTCCCTGATTTTGACGAACATTATGTAATGAAAATGATTCCGAATGCTGATACAACGATTCTTGCAGAAACCGTTTCAAAGAACGGCGTTCAGCCTGCTGTATGGATTCACACCTATGGCAAGGGAAAAATCTGCTGTATCGTTCCTGCACACAATACCCAAAATCTGACCTGTGAACCATTTGTCAAACTTGTAAAGAATGCTATTGATTGGGTTTAATAGCATTAATAGAGCGTCAAATTCCAGTTTGCAGAGTTATTCCAACTCTCCCTTTTTCCGCCTACGCTCAGGTTCATCCCTCAAACTTTCAAGGTAATCGTCAATCGTTCGGCTTGCCTTGTCTAAATCAGCATACTCTTTTTTGAGGTAGCGGTATTCTTCGTAGAGTTTTTCACGCTCCTCATACAACGCTTGTCGCTGACGGTCAAGCGAAGTTTCTGACGGAAACTTACCGTCGGGATACAACGATTTTAACCTACTGCCAACGCTCTTGTACTTTTCCAGTACAGGAGCGTTTTTCTTTGTATATTCTTTTTGTTTCCATACTGAAAGAGACTTGTACTTGTCATGATGCGGTTTACTGCGTTAAAATTGCCGGACAAGTTCTACCTGGTTTTGTCAATATCACTTGACACATTTTATTCGAACAAGAATTATGCAACGAGAAAGATATGATCATAGTAGAGCTTTCTTCGGGTTGACGGAGGCAGCCCGCCGTTGGCGGTGCAGATTCCCCACATACTTTCACAGCGTGCATTATCATGACATCTTCCGCCGGCACTGTTCATGCTTTGAATGATCCCATATTTCGGCTATTTCAACTTCCGTGTTGATAAATGTAAACTTTTTCAGAAAACAGGTTGTAATATATGACAATTTGGGATAAGACTGTAGACAAATGGGGCGATTAGCAAGCTGCACAGCACATAGCTAAAAAATATGATGATGACGGATATCTTCTCAAGAAGAAATAGCACAAACAAAAAATAAGCTGCTACAGAAAAAATCTGTGGCAGCTTATTCTATTCAGAACAGTCCTAATTTTAACCTATCAATATCAGCTCCTGATATCTGTTTGTACAAATCCATAAGATTTTGGATCATATTTAATGTCGAGCAGGTCGAAGGACCAGTTACATAATGTATTGTCGGAGAAAATTTATTATACGAAAAAATGGCTTTGGCTTATAAGCATATTACTTCTTCGTTGTCACACTCTTCACAGCCGACCATTCTCCATAATATTTAGTACCCTTTACAAGCGTATAGGAACGTACCTTAACATAGTATTTCTTATTTGCCGAAAGCTTTGATATCGTCATTTTGTCGGTCTTGTTGTTTGCAACATCAAGCTTCTTTGCGCCTGTAAACTTAGAGTTTGTGGCGTACTGCACCTCATAACCTGTTGCAGAGCCTTTCTGCGCCCAATCAATAAAGAATGCCTTTGACTTCGCTGTGAGCTTCTGTATCTTCTGCTTGGCAGGGTTTATCTTGAATGTCTTGCTGACAGTTCCGCCATATTGTCCTTTGCCTGTTATCTTTACTGTGGCTGTTCCTACATTTTTGTTGCTTGAATATGAAACTGTGTAATCTGTGCCGCTTTTAAGCGTCTTGCCGTTGTATTTTACCTTTACGCTCTGCGTGATATTCTTTCCTGTGTATGTCTTTGTAGAAATACCTGAGATAGCTGACTTTGTAATGTCATACTTTGCGGCGGTAACATTTTTGCTGTCTGACCATGCTCCATAGTATACATTTTCGCCAACGTTTGTGTAGGAACGTACACGAACATAATATTTATTTCCTGCTGTCAGACCGCTTATGGTGAGAGTATCAGGCTTATTTGCGGTAAGCTTTTTAACCGTGCTGTCCTTAAAATCAGCATTTGTGCTATATTCTATCTCATATCCTGTTGCAGAGCCTTTCTGCGCCCAGTCTATGAAAAAGCCTTTGAAGCGTGTTTCAAGCTTCTGTATCTGCTGTTTTGCAGGCAGTATATCAAAGCTTGACTTTATCTCGCCGAAATATGAACCTGTTCCTGTTATGGTGACTTCAACAGTGCCTACCTTTGTGTTTGCAGAATAAGAAACAGTATAGTCAGTACCCTCATCAAGGACAACATTGCCATTTTTGATAACTATATTTTGCGTAACAGGCTTACCTGTGTACTCTTTGTCCTTAATACCTGAAACGGCAAGCTCGTTAATTTTTACCTGATATGTGTCATATGTAATACCATTTTCTTTTGCATACTTTTCAGCGGCGTTATCCTTAGCGCAGGTCATTGAGAAGTTTTTATTAAGTGTAAGTTCTGAGTCGAAAGTATAACCAAAAGCCTCAGCGCCTATTTTCTTTACACTTACAGGTATGTATACCTTGGAAAGTGAAGTGCAGTTTTCAAAGGCATAATCGCCTATTTCTTCAACACCATTGCCAAACATCACGCTTTCAAGGGCAGTGCAGCCGTAAAAGCTTTCATCGTCGATATATTTTACCGTATCAGGAATGACTACGGTTTTAATGGTCTTGTTATTCTTAAAAGCACCAGTTATGACACCCATAGGGTGAGAATTTGTAGGTTTACCCGACCAACCGCTTATACCTGTTATCGTATATCCATTGAGTTCAGCAGGGATAACGACATTTTCTTCCTTGCCATTGTATTCAACTATATCAGCAGTTTTATCAGCTTTTATGATATACACAAAGTTGCCATATGTTGCATAGTCTATGCTTGCAGACTTTGAGATATCATCGGCATAAGCTGATATTGGCGCAGCCACGCCTGTGAATGTCATTGTTATTGCCGCTAATCCGGCGAGATAGTTTGTTGTTTTCATATTATTAACTCCTTTTCACAATATTTGTCTTTTATATATTAATTATTCTAAGATAAGTTCACCACCTTTAAATTGACCTCTCTACCCTATATAACAATAAAAAATCAAATTAGTAAGACTATTTTTGCAACTTTGTAGACTTGCATAAATCTATAACAGCTTCTTTGTCGAGATTGCTGGAAATTGACAATATATACCTACCATTATCCCAAATGCACGTTACATCAGTATCAGATTCAAAGAGCAAATATTCCTGACCATCGATCTCAATCTTCGTAAAATCCGTTCGCTCATTATCCATATATATCTTATGATCACCTTTGACATTCTGGTCAAATAAAATTCCTTTTTTGCCATTTGAATAAAAAACTGAAATACTATTATCTGTTTCACCATATTGAGTCTGTTTAAAACCGGCAGGCAACTGTGAAATATAATATTTTTCTTCAATAGAAGTCGGATAACCATCGTCCGTTCCACTTTCGATTGTTACAACACTGTGATTCGAAAAGATTTTTATTATAAAATCATATACTGCATTACGAACCGCTTCGACACTTAACGCAGAGGCAGAAAGTACGATCATTGCAACAATAATACACGCAGCTCTGCGAGTTGCCGTACTTATAAGCTTAAAATATGGTCTGCTTTGCCGTTTAATAAGCTTCTTCATTTTCTTATTATGCTTATCACTGAATTCGTGTTCATCATTTAATAAGATTGCTTCCATATCGGCATTATATTCTTCGTCAAATACATCTTTTAAAGCTTGTATAAACAATGTGTTTTCGTTCATATTTCTCCCTCCTTTAAAATTATCTTTTTCAGATTATTCTTTGCCGTCCAATATCGCTGCTTGGCTGCTGCATAACTGATACCAAATGAATCTGCAATTTCTTTATAGTCCATTTCCTGGACGCATACAAGATAGAGTATATCTCTATCAGTTTTATTTAATTTTCTTATGCAGCAAACCCATTGATCGTAGGAAAATTCATAGTAATCTTTGTCATTAAAGTATATGTCATCTTCATAGGGCACATTTGAATTGTTATTTTTTTCTTTTGAAAGAATGTTAAATGCTCTGTTCCTAATACTAATAACAACATATTTCTGCTTTTCGTAAGAAGTTAAATTGTTAACTTTTTTGAAATTCTTCGCAACAGAAAAGAAGACCTCCGAGACACATTCCTCTGCAAGGCTTTCGTTTTTTAGTATATTATAAGCAATTATGTATGCTTTACTTTTACATTCTCTATACAGTATCTCAAAAGCTGAGATATCGTCATCGTCATCGATCAATGCCATACACACGCCAAGCATTTTATCACATCCTATATACTTTATAATGTATCAAGTATAACATTATTTATGTATAAATTCAAGGGGGGTGTTTTGTAGAAGTAAAATCTTTTTGATTGTGAAATGTTCGTTAACATCAACACGGAAGTTGAAATAGCCTTTTTATTATAACTCTACAAAATCGCATTATTACAATAACTACATATATTTATTGTAATAAACCAATTACACGTACTCATTAACACCAAATAATATACAATTATCTGTCACTGTATATTACAGTACTCTTTACCAACCCTTTTCACATTTTAAACTTCTTAATGAGAAACACATTTCTCAGTTTCGGGGTAAGACAGCAACAAAAAGTTACAAATAACGATCTAACTTTTTAGTATAGATATAACGTCAATTATTAACGTAGATCTATTTAATAATTCGATTATATTCGTTAGTAGCATATGTATCCGTCATACCTGATATAAAATCACATATGGTTCTCACAAGAACACGTCTTTTTTCTTTATACTCATCTGCATCCTCTGTAGTAAGCTTTTCTAAATTTTCATTGGTAATCATATCAAATTCTTCTTTTATTACTTCATGGTTACCATATTCAAAATCTACAACATTTTCCGAAATGTTTCTTAGATTGATATATAATTTTCTTTGTGTTCCCTTATGAAGTAACCTTGGATTGTTATAGTAGGCTTTGAACAATCCACTTATTATAGTCTCTGCATTATTGTCAAATAAAGATACCTCCGGCGAATTTATAACTTTGCTTGAAATAATCGTTTCGAGATATTTATTTAAGGTCGATGTTTCCTCAGAGAAACAAATCAGTTCTTCTTTCACTCTGTTATGATTTCCCCTAAATTTAGACAAATCATACTCATTCATTTTACCTTTTGAACAATTAATTACATCATTGATAAAATATGAAACAATATCCGATACTGTCCGGCTATTTCTCAACTCTTTCTTATCGACAAATCTACGATTTTTTCCATCCATGGAAGTTAAATCCTTATTTACTGTTTCAACAATACCCAATAATCCTTTCATCTTTTTCACAGTCAAATAATTTTTAAAATCGTCAAATTCCATTGCTCCAGATGAAAAAGCATCATCAAGATCATGTCTTCTCTGTGCTATTTCATCTGCTATTGCCACAACCTGACCTTCAAGTGTTGAACAAAAATCCTGTGTAAAATGCAACTTATCAGACGCATCATCAGATGAAATGAATTGATCAAGTGAGTAATTATCTCGTTTAAGTTTTGTATGCTTAAGCATACCCTCCAATGTCTGATAACTTAAGTCCATACCACATATTTCTGTATATTCTTCTTCAAGCAAAGTAGCGACCCTTATTGATTGATAATTGTGTTTAAAACCTCCAAATGACAAATCTTCAGTAAACGATTCAACATTTTTAATTATATTAAACTTTCCCTGTAGAATGCTATCGAGGGTCCTTTCGCCCTGATGTCCGAAAGGCGTATGACCTATATCGTGACCCAATGCAATAGCCTCAGTTAGATACATATTTAGTCCTAACCCCTCCGCTATTCCACGAGCAATCTGTGAAACAGCTTGAGTATGAGTCATTCTCGTTCTATAATAATCTCCTTTCGAAGCACTAAAGACCTGCGCTTTATCTACCATTCGCCTAAAAGCTTTGAATGAACTATGCGTTCATAGTCACGCTGAAATTCCCCCCTATGCTGCATTAGTGACCGAAGATTATATGCTCTTTCACAATACTCGTTTCTTTGAGCCAAGACAGCAAGACCATTCTCTGAGTCTATATTTTCATATCTTTGTCCTTTGGATTTTTCTTCAAACGGTTTGTTAATTATAAAATCTATTTGTTTGGCAATTAACTCCGATTATTCTTTTAGCACATATTCATCTTTTCCAAAGTCATCAGAAAGGCTTAATTCAGACAATTTGCAAATATTCTTGATTGCTGTTCCATAATTGAGTTTTGATTTAATGCTAAATTTTATACTAAACCCCTTATCATTATGAAATATTGTTCCCGTGCCAAGATATGAATAAATAATTTTATCGTTGTCGTGTATTAGGGCAATCAAAAAATAGCTGTCACCAATAGAATAATACTTTATTTCTAACTCATATTCATCATGTGAACTCAAATTGTAATAATATGAATCTTTTTTCTCATCATAAGATTTTTTGAAAAATTCAATAGGTCTGCATCCTTCTTTTAGTTTTATATAAATAATTTTATTGCCCATAAGATTCACCTATTCTTCACCATATTTCCCATTTCAAAAATATAAACAAGCGTGCTGCAATGTGTAAATTTTCCATACAAAGATGATTTACAAAATTTACGGATGACATTTAGAAATATGCTCTAATTTTCAACTTTAAACCAAAGATAGAGGTGTTTTGAAACTATAAATAGAGCAATATATCGCATATTCATCTTAGCTTAATCTTATCATAATATGACAACTTAAAATATAAATAGTAAAAATAAGTGCTCATAATGTCAAAATTATGACTTTAAGTCAATAAACTTCCCCTCACAATCAATAAAATCCTTCGCCAACTGCTCCGCCTCAGCTAAACTGTCCTCCAGTATCTCAAACCCCACCGCAGCAGTAAAATTATCAATCTCGCCCTGCTCTTTTTTATCTGCAAAAATCTGTATTAAAAAGCCCTCACAGAGAATTTTATTGCCTTTCTTGTCAACCCTAGGGATATATTTGTCCGGCGTAATTCTCACATAAAAATCCTTGTATCTCATTCCACCACCTCCTTAAAGCTTCAATTGAAGATCATTATCTTCGTCAAGCTCTTCATCTTGAATTTCATCAAAATACTGTTCGCAAACTGAACGTTCAAGTGCCGCTCTTAGATAGCTAGTATCCATACCGTTCGCCTCATAACCCTGCTTTATGACGTTGTAATAATGGCTCATCGGCGGTGAAATGTGACCGCTGTTCATCAGATATGCCATACACTCTTTCTTTTCGCCATTAACAACTATCTCAAAAAGCTCCTTGCGGTAATAGTTCGGAAAGCCCTCATATTTGTCAAGACTGTGCTCATCTCTACCATCTATCTCCCATATGAGAACAGGAACTTCTGCATTCTCTTTTGGCACAATGGTAGCAACGCCTCTGAACTCCAGCTCATAGCCTTTCAGCATTTCTTTACCGATGATCTTTGAATTCGGGCAGCGGTTTGCCATTTGCTCAAGATTGATATTGCTGCCATAAGCGATATATAATCTTCTGTATTCCATAAAAATCTCCTTTTCAAATTTACATACTCATTTCAAGTTCTTCAATGCCGTCACATTCGCTTTCTAACGGCTCGTTGTTTTCATCGAGTATACACTCGATTTCATCATTGGAATGGCACACAGGCTCGTTACGCTGCTCACGAGCGGCTTGTTTCTCAAGCTCTCGCTTTTCTTTAAGCCTTGCCCTTGCAGCAATTCCGTCCTCCGGGTGTCGCCAGGCTATGTCACCCTCAAGATGTTTCAGCAGATGTGTTCTGCAATTTTTGAACTCATCACCGATAAGTCCTAATCCCAGCAGCCATACTCTGAAACTGTACCTCATATTATCACTTTGTGAAACGTGCGGAGAACAATATTTCTTGGTCATAGCCGCATTGCTTATGGCTAATGCAAGCACTATCTGACTTCTTACCTCTCCTGCATGAAGAGAACCATTGTACGCTCTTATCTCATAATGTCCGTGCTGAAAAAAGCTGTGCAGATTGCAGATAACATATCGGCTGTTCGAGTAATGCTGAAACTGCTCGCTCATTCTGCCGTGATACCAAAGCCGCTTTATCATTTCCATATCGTTAGGTTTCATTTTGTTTATCTCTCGGATAAATTCCTTGTCCATTTTGCGACAGTAGCCTTCACGAGCGGACGAAACCTGCAAAGCGTCCCAAAGAAAATCTTCTTTGCTTGCAAATATGTTCACAAGATTTCGTATCTGCTGAGGGGTGTAATCGTCCGCCGAAATATGGATATGCGTCCCTGCACAATATCTCGGACCTGTTACTCCGCCTGCTTTTCTTAGTGCTCTCACAACCTCCTGCAAAAGCGGTATGTCTTCATATTCCAGCACAGGAGAGTTCATTTCCACGCTGTAAGATTTAGACGCATGTTCACCATTGGCATTGTAACAGTTGATACTTCCGTCATAAACAATCGCCCACTTTCTGTTCTTTGAATCAGTTACAACGTATTTGTCATAGCTTCCGCCCCCGTGTTCAACACTTCCGTCAAGGATATTTGCCATAGCCTTTGCCGCCTGACTTCGTGTAAGTCCCGTCATTTCTATCTCTATACCGAATTTTCTTGTTTTTATGCCTTCAAAGTTTTTGGACAATGCTGCACCTCCCAACAAAAAACAGCCTGTGGATATTCCACAAGCCGTTCGCTAATATTACTCTATTTCCGTTCTGACCTCATACCCACCTTTGAAGATAACCAATATCTCGTTCTTGCTCAGAACTTTTATACACTCAATCAGCTTTCGTACAAGTACGTTATCGAATGTTTGCAGCTCAAATTTTTCGTGTTCTATCATTTCCGTGACCTTATCAAGCTTTTGCTGAGTTTCGGCAGAGGTTTTATTCTGCGATTTGAGCATTTTCAATCGTTCATTTAAGTCTTGTTCCTCGGCATATAACTTTGCAAAGTCACCGTCTAGCGTGTCCTCATCACATCCGCCGGAAGCTATCAGCCCTACAAGGTCCGTCCTTGCTTGGTCGATCTCTTTCAGTCGCTTTTCTGTGGCTAAGATTTCTTTCTGACCTTGACATTCCAGAACAGAGCTGATATTTGCTTTTAAAATTCTCTTAATATCATCACGGCAAGAGTAATAGTTATTTATCGCCCGAATAATTCCACGATGCAGGTTTTCTTCCTTGATCGTAGGCGAATCGGGACAGTATCTTCTGCCGTGCTCTAATCTGCTTATACATCGCCAAACTATTAACTTTTTCCCTCTTGAAGCCCACGTTGTACGGCGGTAAGGCGTGCCGCATTTTCCGCAGATAAGCAGTTCCGTAAGTGCATATTTACTGCTGTATTTTCCTTGTTCGGTGATAGTTTTATCTGATACCTTTCTTTTTGAACTTCTCCTTGCAAGCTCCTGCTGAACTCTATTGTATGTGTCACGGTCGATTATGGGTTCATGATGATCTGTCACAAGATACATCGGGCGTTCGCCGTGATTTTTAACTATCTTGTGAGTGATACAATCTGAGGTAAAAGTCTTTTGCAGAAGTGCGTCGCCTGCATACTTTTCGTTTTTCAAAATGCTGCGGATAAGTGATTCGTTCCATACTTTATTTCCCTGTGAAGTCAAAATGCCTTTGTTCTCGAGGAGCTTTTTTATCCTGCTCATGCTGTATCCGTCGAGAAACAGCGTATATATCAGCCTTACTGTTTCAGCCTCTTCGGGTACTATCTCCGGTTTTCCGTCTTCACCTTTTTTATACCCAAGCAGATATTTATACTGAAACTGCACCTTGCCCTCACGGTAGGCTTTTTCTTTGCCCCAGCTTACGTTTTTGCTTATGGATTCCGATTCTGCCTGTGCAAAACTTCCATACAGAGCTATCATAAATTCCGATGTCATAGTTAAGG
>ENA-ORTW01001384-ORTW01001384.1-human-gut-metagenome-genome-assembly--contig:-NODE-1384-length-25864-cov-3.638149_pt1 | contig 25864 bp, 18 predicted proteins | sample MGYA00242072_ERZ509193 | MGnify/ENA primary metagenome ERZ509193 (study PRJEB26280, sample SAMEA2338813) | human gut metagenome | biome: human gut; feature: human-associated habitat; material: faeces... | reverse complement strand
GCCCACCTGGCCTGCATTGGTGGAGGTTTCGATGCGGTTGAGGATCCGTTCGGTGGCCGCGATCTGGTATGGGCGCATCACCAGCAGGTCATGCTCGGCGGTGAACACGCAATATCGCGTCAGGATATTGAGCAGTGTATGCCGAGCGAGAAAAGTCCTGGCGAAACCCGTCAGGTCGGCGATGACATAGTTGCGCCCGTCGGCCCACCAGCTGGTGAATTCGAAACTGTCGGAGCTCTTCTGCGAACGGCCGGCTGCGGGACGGCCTTCCATTCCATGGATGTGCTTGAAGCGCGTGGTGTTGCTGTAGTACTTGGTGTGCGTGCCGTTCGAGATAATGAAGATCTGGGCGTACTCATAGAGTCCCGATCCGCCCCAGAAGCTGTCACGCTGGTAACGGTTAATCTGGTTGAACGCCTCCTTGATCGCCACGCCCCGCCGCTTCAATTCGATTTGCACCAACGGCAGGCCGTTGACCAAAATCGTCACATCATACCGGGTCGGATGGCTGCCGCCCTCCTCCTCGAACTGGTGAAGCACCTGGAGGCGGTTGCTGTGAACATGTACCTTGTCGATGAGACGAATGTTCTTCGTCGTGCCATCGTCACGGTTCAGGATCTGGATGTTGTCTTCCTGGATCAGCCGGGTCTTGTCCTCGATGCCCGCCGTCGAAGAGGCGATGATCTCGTGGAAGAAATGCGACCACTCATTGTCGGTGAACCGGACATCGTTCAGCTTCTCAAGCTGGGTGCGCAGGTTTGCGATAAGCTCGGACTCCGTATGCGCGGAAAGTCGTTCATAGCCCTGGGATTCGAGGATTCGCAGCAGCTCCTCCTCCAGATCCGCTTCGCTTTGGTACGCGGTCTCACGGCCGTGGCTAGGCTCGTATTCGGCCACCACGGTGCTTTCCGCGCCCTCGGCCACGAGCTTGTACGACTTGCCGCCATCCGGCAGATCCATATCCGACCGCTCCGTCATCAGGGGCTCCTTCTTCATCCGTATTTATCCGCCATCCTACTCAAAGGAATTCGGATTCCGCAGCGCATATGGGATTCCTGGATCCTGCGGCTTATTCCCAATGCAGGGCCGTCCTGATTCCAGAGGCGTATGTCTCATTCGAGTCGAGGAAGCGACGAATCACCATGGCGTAGCCATCGTCGCCCTCGATATTCCGCACAAGATATATGAGCGCAAGCAGCGACGATGCCACGGATTTCTCGCCGTATTCGAAATCAGCGAACGCGGTTTTCATGTCACGCGTCATAGGCGATGGAATGACCATCTCCCGATGCCACAGCCTGGCATGATGCGAGCACAGATTACGCAGATAAACCATGGCATGCACGACCTCCGAGGAAGTCCGCAGATTGGTGTGCAATCCGACCGATCTGTACAATTCCCTGAGCGCCCTGGCATCCGCGTGCAGGGAAAGCATCCGGGAAAGCGTATCGAACGGGAACGTCTCAACGGCCGCCCACACGGGCACCGGTCCGCCTTTGCGCCGGTAATGCCGCATGCACACCTCATTGGACATTCCCATCCATTTGCTCATGTTACGCAGCAGATTGTCACGCAACAGTTCGCCGCGTTTGCTGCGCACGCTCTGATAGGATTCGGGATCCATATACGTGTAAGCATTGCCGTCTGATGCCAGCAGGTATGCGAACCTTGAGCGCAGGGTGAGCTCCACTTTCGCGGTGCCCTTGAGGATGATGTTGCGCAGTTCCTCGTCCATCATGTAGGGAATGAGGAAGTCAACGTCCCGGGTGCCGGGCCTGTACCTGTTGTCGCCAGCCGCTGGGTTGACTTGGAATGAACGGAAATAGCCCGAGAGACGATAGTAATTGCAGTCAAAGAGTACCTGCCGTAGTTTCGCCTCATCCGTGATCGCCAAACCGCGATCCGACATCAGCGCAATCATCTGGTCGATGGTCTTCGCAGGCTTGGATTCCGCCCCAGTATGAGAAGAGCCCCCTGGTTTGAGCACTGTGAGTAGGCTTAGGGAGCTGCTGTTATCTGCCATGCTAGTCGTGTCCTCACGTTTTGAAAAGTCTGCGGCGCGTCTCAACCATGCTATGCATCCCCATAGTCCGGCAGCCGACCATGCACCAACTCGGCCGTTCCCACAACCAGGCGTCACGCGGCGAGCTCATCGAATGACAGCAAACGGTCGCGGTAATACTCGTATTGCTTATGCCGGGCCTCGATCTCGGCGGGCAGGCCGGAACTCAAATCATTGGTGAGCTTGTCAAAACGATCCAGGATGGAGACAATGCGCTGCTGCTCCTCAAAGGGCGGCAAACTGATAGGATACAATCTCACCTTCTTAGCGTTAATATTCGATTGCGAGCCCTCTCCCAATGCCTTTAGATGTTCATACTCATTGGAAAGCCAGTGGAACACATATCGGACATCGGCTTTGCTCTCGTCAATCTGCAAGTTACAACATGCTTGATTGGTTGTTAGGGGAATGCTGTTCACTGCTACCTTTGCCGCCGTTGCCCCATACATTGCCACAATCACACAATTGGCCGGTATCCACTGGGCAGCCGAATTTTTCAATCCTTCATCTGAAATGGTGGCTGAAGTTTGATTAATAACATTGAAGTCAATATCCTGAGTTCTCAACCATGGGACATTCCCATCATAGTAATCATGGCGCTTTGATGATGGTGTTCCGCCTGAACAGATTCGGGTGCAAATATCCTGAATACAAGCGGTTATGACTCTCTCTCTATCGAATGTGAGGAGTTCATTGCGGTAATAGGCATACTGTTTCCTCCGCGCCTCCAGCTCCGCCTCCAGCTCCGCCTCCAGCGAGCTAAACGAATCCAAAATCCGAACAATCTCCTCCTGCACTGGCAATGGGGGGACGGGAATCTCAATTTTGTTCAGCGCCGATTGCGTGAGCGACGGTCTAGCGGCACTGCCGGTGCTGTAATTCTCAATATGGGCGTTCATCATGACGTGGTACAAGTAACGCGGTATCACTTGCTCTTCGTCGATGACGGTATAGAAGATGGTGTCCACGTTCCAAAAAGGCCCATCGACATAGAACACATTAGCGATGGAGCCCTTACGAGGCAGAAGAACAGTTGGTCGGTTGTATACGCTGGTATCGACCCTAACGTCCATAACCCCGCCACTCCCGTACACCGGGATGTCACCGGCACTGAGATGCTTGTAATCTTTGCCATTCTTTATCTTGCAGACGTCACCAAGCCGCTTGTACTCCACCCCATCAGGGCAATATTCCGCAATCAAATCGTCAATCCTGCTCATTCTCGGCCTCCTCAACTTTCGAAATATGCATAGAGATAGAACATGGCCCATAGGAACAAGTCTTCCATGGAATGCATCTTGTCGGATAGTGCGTCGCCCGACATGCCGTAACGATTAGCAGCGGAGCTATCTTTCAACGCGTACAAAGCTAGATATCCGGCAATCATAGAGGCCAGTTGACATGCTTCGATCTCAGGGCAACCGAAGAAATTATATTCAACACAAAGTTGATACACCGGACAGGTCTTTTTGTCCTCTTCCCTAAATGCGGTAACCAAGACGTCCGTTAAGTGATTTCCATATTCAAATTGCTTGTGAGGAATCGCTTCGGATGAATGGTGATCAATGGCATAAAACAAATATTTTCCGTTGTCATAGAAGATATCCCTATCCTTGGGAAAATGGTCCCGAACTATTGACCTAAGAACAGACAGACAGTGATCGTAGAAGAGATCGTCCTCATGAACGACAAGATCTAGCTGCAAGTATTTCAGAACCGTATTCTGGGTTTCTTCCGTCAGACAACAGAAATCACGGTACATCTGCCGCGAATAGTAAAGGAGGGGATTGTACATAGCGGCTATTGCACACAAGGGAATCAACTCCTTGTCCACGTAATAACGCGAAATAAACGATACGGCTGACGCTTTAACTTCCTGGACACGCCTGCGCTCGTCACGTTCGTCCCAAGCGCGCTCCATGGATGCTATCTTCTTGCTCTGTTTGTACTGAACGACCGCGATGACAATCGTCAGAACAAGCGAGGCAAGAGCTCCGATGAGACTAATCCAATCCGATACGTCCATCAGCTCTCCAAATCCGCGACGATGGCGTCGATCTGAGCACGAAGTTCGTTCTCTCGTGCCACGATGCCGGAGATCTGCCGGTTGAGTTCGGCGATGTCAATCTTCTCGCGTGTGTCTTTGGGCTGCACATAGCCGCTGACCGACAACACGTAATCGTTCTTACAGATGTCCTCAAGAGAGGCGACGGCGGAGAAATGCTCAACCGGTTCGCGTTTCACGTAGGCGTCCATGATGGCGGCGATGTCGTCGGGTGAAAGCTGGTTCTGGTTACCGACGTGCACGAACCGTTCCGACGCATCGATGAACAACACGCTGTCGTCGGTCTTCGATTTCTTGAGCACGATGATGCAGGTGGCGATGGAGGTGCCGAAGAACAGGTTCGGCGGCAACTGAATCACCGCGTCGATGAAGTTGCCCTCCAGCAGATATTTGCGGATCTTCTGCTCCTTGCCACCGCGATAGAGCACGCCGGGAAACTCGACGATGGCCGCCGTGCCGTCGGCCGCCAGCCAGGAGAGCATGTGCATGGTGAACGCCAGATCAGCCTTCGACTTCGGCGCAAGCACGCCAGCCGGGGCAAATCGCGGATCGTTGATGAGCGTGGGGTTGTCGTCGCCCTCCCACTTGGTGGAGTAGGGCGGGTTGGACACAATCACCTCGAACGGTTCGTCGTCCCAGTGCTGGGGATTGATCAGCGTGTCGCCGTAGGCAATGTTGAAATGGTCGTAGTTCACATCGTGCAGGAACATGTTGATGCGGCACAGGTTGTACGTGGTCAGGTTTTTCTCCTGGCCGAAAAACCTTTGCCGGACTTTATCCTTGCCCAGTACCTTGATGGATTGCAGCAGCAGGGAACCGGAACCGCACGCCGGGTCGTAGACCTTGTTCACTTCGCTCTTGCCATGGGTGGCGATTCTGGTCAGCAGCTCGCTGACCTCCTGCGGCGTGAAGAACTCGCCACCGGACTTGCCGGCGTTCGCCGCGTACATGGTCATCAGATACTCATACGCATCACCGAACGCATCAATTTTATTGTCCGCGAAGCTCTCCGTGCCCAGGTCCAGATCGCCGATGGCGTTGAGCACCTTCACCAGCTTGGCGTTGCGATCCACCACGGTGTCGCCGAGCTTGCGGCTGTTCAGGTCCAAATCGTCGAATAGGCCGCGCAGACTGGATTCTGAACGCGAGCCGATGGCTGAGCCCTCGATGTTCTTGAACACCCGCTGCAGCGTCTCGTTCAGGTTCTCGTCCGCATCGGCACATCTGCGCACGTTGGCGAACAAGTCGGACGGGAGGATGAAATAGCCCTTCTCCTCCACCATCGATTTACGCACCTGCTCGGCCGTGGCATCGTCCAGCTTGACGTAGTCGAAATCCACATCGCCGGCCTGGTGCTCGTACTCGTTCAGGTATGAGGTGATGTCCTCGGAGATGAACCGGTAAAACAGGAACCCCAACACATACTGTTTGAAATCCCAGCCGTCCACTGAGCCGCGCAGCACATTGGCGATACTCCAAATCGTTTTGTGCAACTCCGCGCGCTGCGCTCCGCTATTCATCATGCCATACCTTCTTCAAAACCGTAGATATAGCCTTCAACAATACCAAGTACGCAGATTCACACACCAGTAGAAGTAGACGACACCCACACTGTGCGTCATGCTGGGGGTCATGGCTTTCCCATGTTCCAGTTTCGATAGCCGGGGTTTAATCGTCGGTCAGAATTGGTCTATTCCCAAAAACCTACCAACCTACCGACCTACCCGGTGGAATTACTGGGATTTGGTCGCCTACCGACCTACCTTGGATTCCCGCAGGTAGGTCGGTAGGTCGCAGAAACCCTTACGGCAGTAGTGAGTAGGCGGGTAGGTCGGTAGGTCGCTCACGCAAGTGAATACCAGTGGCCGCCCTTCATGCCCTTCCTGTGTTTGATCTTTCCTGAAGCCATCAGGTTCTCCAGAGCGGCATCCAGACTGGCTTTCTGTCTTTTGGACAGGGAACGGGTCAATTCCCCTTTGGACACAGATGGCTTCGGCGAGTTGGACAGTACCTCCATGATGCGCTCCTCGGTGGCGAGCTGGGAACGCATATCGACCTGTTCGCGGACCAGCTCGTCCTCCTCCTTATAGTCCGCGCGTCGTTTGAGGTTCTCATTCCTATACTCTTGCAGGTTCTCCTCGTAGCATCGACGCGAGTAACGCATCATCATGCCCGCAAGTTCCCAGTCCTCCTGCATGATTTCGAATGACAGCGGGTCTTCAAGCAAGCGGAAGGCCGCCGACAGTTTGGCACGCAGGAACATGCCGTGGGCCCGGCGCGGATCGCCGCCATGCTCCCTGTTGACCCGTATTTTGTCGGCTCTCATTTCGGCTATCGCTATCGGCGGCAGACGCATGGGGTGCTTCTCCAGATGGCTGGAATCCGGCGTGGAGTCATTGGCCTTTGCGTAGCTGCCGCACTCGTAGAGCCGGTTCATCTGCTCCGGAGCCAACGTCAAGGCCGTACAACGTATGTTGGGCCATAAGAATGCAGCCATGACGCTGGATACCTATGCAGACCTATTCGACACCGATCTTGATGATGTGGCAACATCCATCAGCAACAAGATCACCGCAGCAGAGACATTGACCACGGGAAAACTCTTGAGTCCAAACCACTCTCCGAATCCTCTTTTACACGCCTCGTGACAACGAGGTGACAACAATTCAACAAAAATCATGTGATTGAGCGAATGCTTGCAAAATTGAAAATCGTTGGAATGATTGGGTTTTAAAGCCTTATCGTTGAGGGAAGTGGAGCGGATGACGGGAGTCGAACCCGCCTTTAAAGCTTGGGAAGCTTTCGTTCTACCGATGAACTACATCCGCAAGGTTGTGCCTTTTGGGCACGAAACTTCAGTTTAGCACGCAACGGATGCGTATGCGGACACAGACCGACATGCGATATCAATTTTCCGCAATATCACGGAAACTCAGCCGCGCGGCCGCTGCGAATAGTCGCGAAAAGATCCGCCAGCCGAGCCGACCGAATCATGCCCGGACCCATACTGCGTTCCAAATTGCGGACCACCGGCACCAGCCATCGCAGAACGTCCGCCTTGCCGAATATCCGCCGCCGCAACGCCGCTCGTGGCATAGCCACCGGCCAAATATCCGGACTGCACGCCCTGCTGACGCATCTCCTGCCCCATCTGCATCAGCCGCGCAATGCGATCCGAGGTCGGCGGGTGCGTAGAAAACAGCTTGGAGAAACCTTCCGCAGAAAACGGATTCGCAATCATCATCGCAGCAACCGACTGCGTACCAGCAGTCTTCTGCATCGGCATCGTCTCAGCGCCGTTCGAAATCTTATTCAATGCGGACGCAAGCGCCTCCGGATCTTCCGTAAGCATGGAACCATCTTCGTCAGCATCATATTCTCGCGTACGCGAAATCGCCATCTGAATAAGCGAAGCGGCAATTGGCGCAAGAATCGTACTCAACAGCACACCCAGCAATCCAAGACCATTAGAAGACGAGTCATTACGATCGTCGCGCGAATTGCCACCACCGAAATACATGAGCGAATAGCCGAGATACGAAATGACCGTCGCCATTGCGGACGCGATTGCAGACGTCAGGATGTCGTGATTGTACACGTGCATAAGCTCATGACCGAGCACGCCGCGAATCTCACGTTCGTTGAGCATCTGCAGAATGCCCTGTGTGCAGCAGACCGCCGCATGACGTTCATTGCGTCCCGTTGCGAACGCATTGGGACTCATGGTTGGGGCGATATAAATACGTGGCATAGGCTTGCCCGCCTTCGCCGACAGTTCGCGCACGATTTTGTACAGTACCGGCGCTTCCTGCTCGCTGACTTCCTGCGCACGCATGGATGCGATCGCGAGTTTGTCGGAAAACCAGTAGGATGCGAACGTTGAGCCAAGTCCGATGAGAATGTAGATACCAAGTGTGCGCTGGCTGCCACCGGTCGCCCACCAAATGAGCATGATGACGCCCCACATCAACGCGAATAACAGCGTTGTTTTCAAGCCATTGCAATGGCCATGCACCTGCAATTTGCCGTTCATGGTCACTAGCGTAGAAACGGAGCCTGAGTTTTTGCTGGATATGTGCTGGAGACTGGACTGCGGAAAGGACTAGGGGGCAGTTGCGGAAGTTCGCACGCTCAGCTTCTCCCCGGGTGTCCGATTCTCCAGAAGCGGACACCCAAGACGCATGAAAGAAGCCTGAAACCTATCAGACTGGGTTTCAAACACCCACCTTAGGCGTGAGCCAGGGCGCGCATCTGCTCCGGATCGATGACCTTCTTGTGCTCACGGCCTTCCTTCGCACCCTCGGCACGTTCGAACGCATCGATCTTCTTCCAGCCAGCGAAGTCGATCGGCTTGACACCGCGCGATTCCAGCAGCCGGTCGATGGACTCCGGATCACGATCGGCAGCCACACGACCGCCCTCAGCAGCCTTCGACAAATCCTCCAGCATATTAGTCACGATCAGCAGTGCGTCGGACTTGGTGGAGCCGATCAGGCCAACCGGACCACGCTTCGCCCAACCGGTCGCATACAGACGCTCGCGCACTTCATCCGTGGCTTCAGCGGCCGTAGTGATACGACCGTCACCGTTCGCGTTCGCCAAGTGCGCATGACGCTCGTCGTACGCAATGCCCGGCGCGGTGGCCGGTTTGTAGCCGATCGCATGGTACACGGCCTGCACCGGATACTCTTCAAACTTGCCGGTACGGCTCATCTTGCCGTCAGCCGACGTTTCGGTCTTCTCCACGCGAATGCCAACGACCTTGCCGTCCTCGCCCAGCACTTCGACCGGCGCGGAATTAAAGTGCACATAATACTTGCGATCAGCCGTATTACCCTCGTAATCCACGTCACCGTCATCTTCCATGTCTTCCGCCATCTCACGAATCGTGAACAGCTCTTCGACCATCTGACGGGTCAGCTTGTCTTTGCCGGCCTCTTCAATCGTGTCTTCATCCAAATCGAAATCGTCTTCGTTAATGATCAGCTGCACTCCCGGCAGCTTCTCCATCTCACGCAATTCCTGTACGGAGAACTTGGCTTGCGCCACACCGCGGCGGATGAACAGGTGCAGCACGCGAGCCTTGTTCTCCTTGATGCCCTCGTACACATTGTCCGGAATGTCAGTGCGTTCCTTCAGATCGTCGGCATTGCGCATGAGTTCGCGCGCCACATCCATGGCCACGTTGCCGCCGCCGATCACGGCGACTTCCTCAGCTTCAAGCGGCCATTCGCGAGCGCCGGTCGGATAACCGTCGTACCATTCCACAAACTTGGCTGCGCCATACACGCCATCCAGGTCGGCACCCGGCAGTCCAAGAGGCTTGTCCTCAACGGCACCGGTGGCGAACAGCACGGCATCGTAACGCTCAAGCAGCTCGTCGAGGGTCACGTCCTTGCCGAATTCCACGTCGCAATACAGGTGGATGTCGGGGTTGTCGAGCGTCTTTTCGAGCGCCGACGCGATGAATTTGATGGACGGGTGGTCGGGGGCCACTCCGTAGCGCACCAGGCCGAACGGCACAGGCAGCTTTTCGAACAGGTCGATGCGAGCGGCAGTGCCGAGGCCAAGCTCCTCGCCGAGCTTCTTCAACTGGCGCAGGAAAATGTCAGAGGAGTAGACGCCTGCAGGGCCGGCGCCGATTACAGCAATACGAAGTTCATGAGTTTCAGTCACGCGCTCTAGCCTAATGCATTCCCTGCATTTGTAACAGGGGTGCTTATGCACTTTCTTACGACTTCTTCGCCGTGAATCCAACGTGTGTCTGCATTAATCGCACGCGACGAGCACGGCAGATGCACGTACAATCGCAAGTAGTCGCAGAATCGCGGAATGCAGGAATCCGAAATATCGGAATTCGCCCATCCCGCAATCGCAAGCAAGTACTTATTAAATACCAGGCAATCGTAAGAAGGTGGCAATGCGCATTCACATCACATATACCGGCGGCACTATCGGCATGATCGACTCGCCGAACGGCCTGATTCCGGGCGCCGACACTCGCGGATGGCTGTTCCGTCTGCTGGAGGACGCGCACATGGACGCGAGCCTGTTCACGTTCACCGAGCTTGATCCTCTTATCGACTCGTCGAATGCGACTCCCGACAATTGGCAGACGATGGTCGACGATTTGCGTGCGCACCGCGATGATGCCGACGCGTTCGTGGTATTGCATGGCACCGATACGATGAGCTATTCGAGCGCCGCGCTTTCGTATGCACTGGCCGATTTCGGCAAGCCGGTGATTTTCACGGGATCGCAGCATCCGCTCGGCAAAATCGAATCGGATGCCACTGCGAATGTCACGGGTGCGCTGAACGCTGCGATGAGCGGACGATTCCACGGTGTGGGACTGTTTTTTGGACATCACCTGTTTGCCGGAAATCGCGTAAGTAAGTCGTCGAGTTGGGCGTTTGAAGGATTTTCGGCGCCTTCCGTCGGCCCGCTGGCACGCACTGGCACGCCATGGCATTGGTATGCGGGCGATTCCGCTGCGGTTGGCTGCGGTTGGACGTCGCCTCAGCCTTACTCTCGCCATGATGTTGCGGTGATCGATATGGCACCCGGCATTTCCGCGGCACGGTTGGAAGCGATGCTTACGCCGCGGCCGGAAGCGGTTTTGTTGCGTGCGTACGGCGTCGGCAATGTGCCGAGCGACGAGCCTGGACTGACTGACGTGATTGCCGACGTGCTACATGACGATGTTCCCGTTGTGATCGCGTCGCAATGTCAGCAGGCGGAAGTGCTGCTCGGCCATTACGAGACAGGCGATGCGATCGCACGCGCCGGCGCAATTGGATCTGGCGATATGACGCTGGAAGCCACGTATGCGAAAATCATGTTCCTGCTGTCGCAAGGCGTGAGCGGAGCCGACTTTGGCAAGTGGATGCGCGTATCGATCGCTGGAGAAATCTCCCCGAGCTCGCTGTAAACAATCCCAAAACTTCCGAATCTGCCTTATACATGCCTTATGTATGGCAGATTCCGAAGTTCGTCCGGAGCTATCTGCGTTATGTATGGCAGAGCTGTTTTGAGAAACCGGACTTAGAGGGTGTATTCTCGCCCCCTAAGTCAGGTTTTCTCATATGGACCTGCCAGATATAAGCGAAATACTTGCTGACAGACCTCCAAATCTGCCATATATAGGCGAGATACGGGGTTTCGAGGCGCAATCAGGCTGATTCGCCACGGTCGAAAAGCACGGTGAGCGCCCACAGAATGCTGACAACATCAATCGCTTCCTGCATGAACGCGCCGACAACCACGGGAATCAGATTGAACGCGGCCGCGATCATGCCGATAATCGCAAGGCCGAGGCCGATCAGCACCGCCTGCAACATCACCTTTTTCGTGCGGCGCGCGATGGCGATGGCCCGCGGAACGGACGCAATGTCGTCATTCATGATGACCACTTGCGCAGATTCGGAAGCCGCGGTGGACGTGCCGTCGGTCATGGCCATGCCGATATCGGCAACCGCAAGTACGGGGGCATCGTTGACGCCGTCACCGACCATCATGGTGATTTGACGATTCTTGGATTCGCCGGTTACGCGTTGCTTGATGCGATTCCACAACGACAGCTTCTGGTGCTTGGATTCAGTGGCGCTCTTGACGGCGGCAACCTTGTCTTCAGGGAACAGTTCGGACTGCACGTCGTCGATACCGACTTCGTTTGCGATGATGCGGGCGGACGCAGCCTTGTCGCCGGTAAGCATGGACAGTTCCTTGACACCCAACTCGTGCAGGCGAGCCAAAGAACGCTTCGCATTCTCGCGAGGCACGTCACGAAGTACGATGCGGGCGGCAAGACGGCCGTCAATCGCCACGTATGCAGCCATTTCGTCAGGAGCGAGCGGGGCAAACAGCGAGTTTGCGGTTTCAGGCTTGCGAGCGGCGGATTGGGTTGCGACGGACGCGGAAGTAGAGGGCGCGGCTGCAGGCTGCGCATCGTCAGGCACCCCGTTCCTCACTCCCATAGTGTCCGATTCTCCAGAATCGGACAAGTAAACACACGTTTTAGCCCTCTGGATGTCCGTTTCTGGTGAATCGGACATCCGCAGCGCATTCTGAGTCTCCCGTTTGTCCGATTCGGCAGAATCGGACACGTAATACGTCGCATCCGGCATATGCAGCACCGGCATGAATCCGGATTCGTCAGCCGTCACGTATGCGAACCGCCCCACGCGCACCTGATGCCCGTTCACTTCGCCGGATATACCCTTGCCGGACTCCTCTACAATGTTCTTCACCACCGGATAGTCGCGCCCGTGCCCCGGCAAATCGCGCTCGACGCACAGCCTCTGCCCCGCCGCATACCGCGCATACAAATCATCCATAGCCTTGCGTCCGGCCGCCGCGATGCCTTTCGACAGAATGTGCACCGAATAGCCTTCCACCACGCTGGCCATCATGAGAATATGGTCCTCATTGAACGGCGAACTCGTCTCAAACGGCTTCTCTACACGTACGACCTGCGGCTGCTTGACGGTGAGCGTGCCGGTTTTGTCGAAGAAAATATGCGATACGCGACCTAGATTTTCCAGCACATCCTGCGCTTTGATCAGGATTCCCGCTTTGGCAAGTCGCCCGGTTCCAGCCACATATGCGACCGGCGCGGCAATCAACAGCGGACACGGCGTAGCAAGCACCAATACTTGCGCAAATCGCAGCGGCAATCCGGAAATCGCCCATGCAATTCCAGCAATCGCAAGCGCAAGCACGGTAAACGGCACTGCAAGCATATCCGCGGTCTTCACGACAGCGGGGCGCGACTCTTGCGCCGACGAGACCAGCTCCAGGATCTTCTGGTATTGCGAATCGTGCGCAAGTTGCGTGGCGCGCATGGTCAATGTTGTGGAGCCGTTGACCGCACCGGACATCACGCGAGCGCCCGCATATACTTCGCGGGGAACGGGCTCGCCGTTGATGTTGCTTAGGTCCAACGTGGCCACGCCCGACAGCAGCTCACCGTCGACCGGCACCGTTTCGCCGGGCAGCACCAGGATCACGTCGCCGAGCTGTACCTGATCAACGGGGACCGTTTCGAAACGCTCTCCAGCCGCATCATACGTTTGCGAAGCACCTTTTGTGTCCGTTTCTGGAGATTCAGACGCAAAAGCACGCTTTTCACCGTCTTGGTTGTCCGTTTCTCCAGAATCGGACACTCTGACAGTACGAAATCCGTCGGCTGTCACGTCGGCCGTATGCTCGCTGCCCGACGCGTGCACATGCCCCCGCATGCCGGGCAGCACGACCACGTGCGCGGTTCGCGGTGCCGCGTCGATCAGCGCGGTCAGGTTGCTTTCGGCCTTTGACTGCGCGAATTCCTCGATCGCCTCGCCGGACGAGATCATCAGCACCACGGCCCATGCAGCCCAATATTCCTGCACTGCGACCGTCGACGCAATCGCGACGACCGCCAGCAGATCGACGCCAACATGCCCATGCCGCAGATCGTCGATCATGCCGCGTACCGTCACCACAATCGTGTACGCAACCAACGCGATCACAATCCACTGCCCAACGCCCGGATTGAACGCACTCAACCCGTCAACGCCGACTTGCGAAATCCACGAATCCCACGCAGCCTCGCCCCACGGCTTCCACTCCCCCAGCAATGCCAACGGAATCGCAGCAAGAATAGTAATCGGCAATAGCGGAACCTGCTTGCACAGTCGCCAGCAAATATCGATGATTCTACGCATGAGAATCTCCTTACGCTCGTATCGGACGCCTTGTTAACCCATCGGCGCCTCGCCTGCGCGAGCCATCGATACACGGCGTAAAAAGATATTTTCAGCATAGCAAATATTTGCGATTTTTGTGCCGCAATACAGCAATAAGGGCTGTGCGATTGCTCACACAGCCCTTATTGCATTCTTCTTTTGGCTTGCTTTTTGTTGATTTTCGCGGTTTTCGTTGTACTTGCGATTTCGTGGTGCCAGCCGCGTCTTCGCCGTCAGCCTATCGGGTGGCTTCCGTCCGTTCGCATGTCGCGAAACGTTTTAGCCAGCCCAACAGTCTTGACTTGCGCACCGCAACAACTTGCGTCCGTCAATTCACGCACCGCATCAACATCTCGCTTTACCACAGGCCGAACGGGTCGAACAGGCCGCCACCGTCACCGTAGCCGTTGCTACCGTTGCCGTCGCTCTGTCCATTTCCGTTACCGCCATTGCCGTCATTACCGCCGTTGCCATTGCCGTTCTGGCTCTGGCCATCATTGCCGTTGTTCTGCTGGTTCTGGCTGTTGGAGGAGTTCGTTTGGGATTCCTCCTGGTCGAGTGTCACGTCAAGCTCCATGGTGTTGCCGTCGCGCACGACCGTCAATGTCACCTTGTCGTTCATGGCGGAGGCACGCACGTAGCCGAGCAGTGAGTAGTTGTTGTTCACCGCCTTGCCGTTGAACGCCACGATGGAGTCGCCGGCCTTCACTCCGGCCTTGGCCGCCGGGCTGTTGTCGACCACGGACTGCACCTGCGTGCAACCGCGGGTCACGCCGTCCGCCTCAACCGTGGAGCTCTTGATGGTGACGCCGAGCGCCACGTGCTGCACGGTGCCGTTGTCGATGATTTCGTTGGCCACACGCTTTACCAGGTTCGACGGAATGGCGAAGCCGATGCCGATGGATCCGGCTGTGCCGGAGGACGTTGTGGTGGATGCGATGGACGAGTTGATGCCGATCACCTGGCCGGCCGCATTAAAGGTCGGGCCGCCGGAGTTGCCCGGGTTGATGGCCGCGTCGATCTGCACGGCGTTGGTGACGATGTCGTTGTTGTTGTCATCGGACACGGTCACCGGGCGGTTGAGCGCGGAAACGATGCCGACGGTTGCGGTGTCATCGTAGCCGAGCGGGTTGCCGATGGCCATCACGGATTCGCCCACGGCAAGATTGTCGGAATCGGCAAATTCCGCGGCCTTCAGATCACTCGGCGGATTGTCGAGCTTGATTACGGCCAGATCGGTGGTGGTGTCGGTGCCGACGATTTGCGCTGAGTAGATGGTGCCGTTGGCGAGCGTCACTTGAATCTGCTTCGCGCCGGAAATCACATGGTTGTTGGTGACGATGTAGCCTTTGTCGCTGATGATTGCACCGGAGCCTTTGGCGCTGCCGTCGCTGGTCTCCACGTCAATGGACACCACAGAATCGGACACTTCCTTCGCCACCGCGCTCCAGTCCGCGGCCTCGCCGGATTTGGCTTTCGCCGAACCGGATCCGGACGTGTTGGACTTCACGCTGGTCAGTGAGCTGGAGGTGGGTACGGTCACCCATCCATTGGTGATTGCCGCGTAGCCGACGCCGAGGCACAATACCGCGGAGACGAGGGCCGCCACCACGCCGGTCATCACATGCCCGGTCACGCCGGAAGCGGACTTCGGCTTGGTCGCTGCGCCATTCTGCTGCGGGGCACCGAACGGATTACCGTTATTCGGATTCCCAAACGGGTTGCCGTTATTGGGAGTATTCGGCGCGGCTGGCGGCACGTTGGCTCCGCCCTGCGCAGCGGGCTTCATAAATGGATTGCCGTTATTCGATTGCGCGTTCTGCTGATCGTTCTGCTGATTTCCGCCCACATACGGATTGCCGAAGAAAGGATTGCGACGCTGCTGCGGCTGCTGTCCGGAAGCCTGCCCGTATGCGCCATACTGTGGCTGCGGAGGCATGTTCGGCGCGCCATTCGCAGCGCCATTCGCAGTACCGTTCGCGGAGGCGGTGCCACCAGCCGGCTGCGTCGGTACGGGACCGTACGCACCATATTCCGGTGCCGGACGGTACTGCTGGGTCGGCGCATCCTGCGCGGAGCCGTCGACCACGGTACGTTCACCCGCTGCGGAAGCATAATCCGGCGTATCGTCCGCCGCAGCTGCGGATTTCTCCGAAGCGCCATCGTTTGCAACAGGCATGGCGGCCGTCGGCTGATCCGCAATACCACCCTGCACGTCAATCGGTTCGGTAGCCGACTCTGCGGCATACGACTCGCCTGCGTAAGTTTGCGTCTGTTCCGCATCAACCGGCGGCATCGGCACGGTCTGCTGTTCGTCATTCTGCGGCTGCACGGCGTTCTGGTCGTTCTCTTCAGCCATTTTCGCTCCTTATTCGTCTCGCGGCATTTCACAAATCAGCAATCGTGCCGCTCGAACTGCTATCTACGAGTAAAGATACTCGCTCTGGAAGTTTCCTGAATGTTTGTTGAAAGTAGCAACCAAATACGTTCAACATCACCATTGAATCTGAAAATCGCACCAAAATGCGATCGTCACCTTCATCGCACTTTCCACATCTTCCTTGTTTTCATTTCACCGATCGCATTCTTTGCAGCACTTTCAGGAATCGCCGCTATCGCATAAAATATTCCGCATGACAAGCCTTACCGAATCATCTACCGACACAGCGCAAGACACGCAAAACGCGGCAACCGCAGTGTCCGAAAATCTCATCGAACATCCGCGTGGAGCGGAACCAGGCAAGCCGGGCCGCCGCGACGCCTTCTATTTCGAACAGAAAACCCGCCTTCCCGACGCGGCCGACGGCAAGGGACGCGGCGGCGCACGATACGGCCGCACCGGCACCATTCATACCCCCCACGGCGATATTCACACTCCGGCGTTCGTGCCCGTGGCCACGCAGGCCGCGATGAAAGCCGTTCTGCCCGAAACCATGAAGGACCTCGGCGCGCAATGCCTGCTGTCCAACGCGTTTCACCTGTATGAACGCCCCGGCGAGCAAGTGCTCGACGAAGCCGGCGGCCTTGCCAAATTCATGAACTGGAACGGTCCGACCTTCACCGATTCCGGCGGTTTCCAAGTGCTTTCGCTCGGCGCAGGCTTCAAGAAAACCCTCGCCATGGACGTGACCGGCATGAAATCAGACGACGTGATCGCCGAAGGCAAGGAGCGTCTCGCGTTCGTGGACGAGGACGGTGTAACGTTCAAATCGCCGCTCAACGGCTCACTGCACCGTTTTTCCGCCGAAATTTCAATGGGAATCCAACATAAGATCGGCGCCGACATCATGTTCGCGTTCGATGAGCTGACCACACTGATGAACACGCGCGGCTACCAGGAGCGTTCCGTGGAACGCACCTACCGTTGGGCGCAGCGTTGCGTTGCCGAGCATAAGAGACTTACCGAAGAGCGCGTCGGCAAGCCGTATCAGGCGCTGTATGGCGTGGTGCAGGGCGCGAATTATGAGGATTTGCGCAGGCATGCGGCCGAACAGATCGCTTCGTTGGACTTCGACGGCGTCGGTATCGGAGGCGCGATCGAGAAGCGCATTATCGGCGACACTTGCGCTTGGATTTGCGATGCGATGCCGGAAAGCCGACCGCGCCACGTGCTCGGCATCGCCGCAGTCGACGATATTTTCGCATGCGTCGAGAATGGTGGAGACACGTTCGATTGCGTCGCACCGGCGCGTTGCGGCCGAAATGGCGCGATTTTCACGCGCGACGGGCGCTACAACATCAAGCGCGCGCAATTCAAGCATGATTTCGGTCCGCTTGAAGAGGGCTGCGACTGCTACACGTGCACGCATTATTCGCGCGCTTATGTGGATCATGCGTTGCGTGCCCGCGAATTCAACGGTTTCACATTGGCGACGATCCACAACGAGCATTTCTTCGTGAAGCTGCTGGACGACATTCGCGCGTCGATCGACGACGGATATTTCGACGAATTCCGCGACGAAACCCTGGCCCGCTTCTACGCCAACGGATCACGCGGCTAATGCATTTCACTTGGGCTTTCCGCCCAAACGAACGCCGATCCACACTTCCGCGTTCCAAGGCGCCGACGGACAGACCCGTCGGAGCCTTTTTTCATGTGTTCCGCGCATGTCATGCATACACCCATCCGTCTCACCCCCATCCACCACCCAATGTGTCCGTTTCTCCAGAATCAGACATCTAATGCCCATACCGCCCCTCCCGGTTGTCCGATTCTGGAGAATCGGACAACCGCACCACATGTTTCATGCCCTACATGTCCGATTCGGGCGAAACGGACAACCACAATGCTTATCTCACGTTCTACTTGTCCGATTCTGGAGAAACGGACAAGTAAGCAACCTAAAAACACTCGCTGGATGTCCGAAACGCCAGAATCGGACGCACAGAGCGTCGCGCCGCTTGAATTTTCCTACGGAAAATGGCGGGAGCAAGGATGGCTCCGTCGTACGGAAGCCCACAGGGCTTCCTCCCTCCTCGCGTCGCACCGCTTATATTTTCCTACGGAAAATGGCGGCGCGACACGCCGATTTGAGGTTGCGTGGGTTTTGGTGTAAATTAGTTGACTGTCTGCGAGCGTGGCGGAATGGTAGACGCGCTGTCTTCAGGTGGCAGTGAGTGTATGCTCGTGGGGGTTCAACTCCCCCCGCTCGCACCATGGTGAAAGGCCGGAGTCGAAAGGTTCTGGCCTTTTCGTTTCCCCAGTGATAGTAGAGCTCAGCGGCTCCCGACATTTCCGGCAGGAATGCTCCAGGATGCCGAATCCCTTTCATCTGTCATTGGTTGTTTCGGCGGATTGCACGGAGTACGGACTCACCGGTGAGGAGTTCACCGTCAATGCCGCCGGGCAGAGCTACATCAGCTACGCGGATTACGCGATCGCCGTGGTGAATGAGGCTGAGCAGGCCGCGCACGTGGGCGAGCGCTTCTCCGTGTATGCCAAGTAGTGCTTCCCTCTCCTGTGCTGTGCATGTCTGATTCTGCAGAATCGGTCATCCGCGGCACATTTTTTATGCCCTGGTTGTCCGATTCGGGAGAAACGGACAACTGTGGGGCAGTTGTACCTGTTTGGTTGTCCGTTTCTGGTGAATCGGACAACCAAGGTATGGGTTTTGCGTTCTGGTTGTCCGATTCTGCAGAATCGGACAACTAAGGCGCGAGGGGAAGGCGGAACAGGGTAGGTCAGCGCACCAGGAAGACCATGATGATGATCATGGCGAAGCCGGTCAGGTCGGTGAAGGTGAACGCTTCGCCGGCCCAGGCCACTGCGGTGACGGTGGCCATGACCGGCTCGCTGGTGCCGAGCATGGTGGCACGCACCGCGCCGACGCGCATCACGCCGGCCATGTAGAGCCAGAACGCAAGGAATGTACCGCATACGATGGCGTAGAGCAGCAGAAGCACGCCTCGCACGTCCAGTGCGGGAATGTTCGCCCACGGTTGCGCGAACGGGCATAGAATGAGTCCGGACATGAGGAATGTGATGCCGTTGATGGTCATGTTGCCCCATTTGAGCATGAGCACGACCGGCAGAATGGACATGGCCGCGGTGCTCACCGCGTCAACCAGTCCCCATGCGAGCCCCTGCCATGGCAGCGACAGCGAGGCGAAGTTGCCACCGGTGGCGATGAGGAACGTGCCTGCGAACGCCAGGAGCACGCCGACCAATTCACGCTTGAGGGGCAGTCGTTTGCCGCGCAGGCATACCCAGGCGAGCACGAAAATCAGGTTGAGCGTCTGCAATACGGTGGCGGTTCCGGAGTTCGTCCAGTCGATGGTCATCAGGTAGGAGACCTGCACCAGAAGCACGCAGATCAGTGTGGTGACCAAATATTTCGGATACGATTTGACGTCTTTGACCGCTCCGGCGAGTTTCTGCGGTGTGGTGATGGCCGATCCGACCAGGAAGATCAGGCTGGCGAATAGCGCGCGTACGCAGGAAAGCCAGATCGGATCCAGCTGGTAGTCGCGCATCAGCAGTTTGGCCACGGTGCTGTTCATACCCCACATGGCACCGCCCAGCAATGTCATGCCAGTGCCGATAAGCAGGCTTTTCGGCGTCTGTTCCAGCACATGTTCCGTTTTTTTCGCGGTTTTTTTCGCGGTTTTTTGCGATTCGGAAGTTTTCTGCGATTGCGACGCCTGTCCCGACGTTTGCTTTGCCACGGACTGCCCTCGCTCTCTCTCCACGGCTTTCACGGCAAATTCACGGCGATTGTAACGCACACGGTACGCATATTAAACGTCAGTTATGCAAAACAGATTTATTCCGCCAAGCTTGCGTTCGGCGCTGACAAAAAATCGAGGATTTTGCCGAGATATGATCCGAGCACGGCATTCGGCATGGAAAAAATTTCGTGTAATGACTGGCTGTATCGCACTTTTTCGATGGAACCGCCGCCTTCTCGCACACGTTCGACGAAGTCATCTTGTGGTCCGTTGAGCACCCACACGTCGCGTCCGGCTTGAAACAGCAATACCGGGGCTTCGATAGCTCCACACATGTCGGGTCTGAGCACGGCTCGGGAAAGCGCCATCGCCTGGTTTGCCCAATCGAAAGTGGCAGCGTTGGTCTGGCACGTCACGTCCGCCAAACGTTGCTTGTGGAACCAGCGGATGCGTGCCTCGGAGGCTCCCTCGTAATCGTCGAGATTGAGGTTTCCGTCGAAATCGGTATGACCGAACACGCGTGATTTGCCGAAGCCAAGCCCGCAGATTACGCCGACCACAATGCGTGCGACCCACGTCGGCATGCCGACCACCGGCGCGATCATCGGCGCGGACAGCACCGCCTTGTCGAACAGCGACGGGTAACGTTCCAGCGCGGCCGCGCCGATACCGCCGCCCATGGAATGGCAGTACAGGTACATTGGGCCACCATCCGCCGCCTCACGCCCCACAGTCTGTGCAAACGTGGCGAAATCGGCCACATATCGCCGCCAATCGTCAATCCATACCAAACTTGGATTGCTCATATCGTGCGCGGAATGGCCATGCCCGCGATGCTCGAACACGCACACCGAATAGCCGGCCAACAGAAAGTACCACACCATTTCGCTGTATTTGCGTCCGAATTCGGTGAATCCGTGCGAAATGACGATCGCGCCACGAAATACGCCCGAAGCGCCTTCCTCGCGCAACGCGTCGAATGTGCGCGCGTCGTAGCGGTAGTAATGCAACCGGCCGGGGCGCTCCAACTTGGGCAACGCCTTGCCTTCCCAATCGACGGTGGCCGGTTCCATCCAACCTTCCGTCATGCAAGCCTGCAGCGCAGGCAGCACCGTAGCGTCCATTTCGGCGTCATAGCGCGCCTCGTCGATGAGCGTGATAGTCATAGTTCCATCTTAGGCGAACGGCGCCAAGACGAAACTAAGCACAGGCATGCGCGCTGTATAACGATGCGTCAGTGCATCAACGGCGTACCGGAACAACCGAATCGTCACCCCCGCGCGCCATCCTCGCATACTATGGAGGTATGAAGTTCGTTTCACTGCTGATGGTGGTAACGCTGTCTCTCACCGGCACACCAACGTATGCGCACGCGGCGGCAACTCCCGTTGACAACAACGGTGATATCTCCGCTGCCAACGATTCCAACTGCCCAACATGGCTGCAGTGGCTGTGCGGAAAAGGAAAGTAATCGCATGATGTCCACGCGGGAAAAGCATCCCAAGATTCACCGCATCGCGCTGGTCGACAATGATCCGCGAGCGCTGGATTCGCTCAGTGCCGTCATTGCCAGCAAAGTGCCGACCGCGTATGTGGTGTGGACGGCGACTTCAGGCTGTGAGGCGATAGAACGTTGCCAGGATGCGAACGGCCATGTCAGCTTATTGATCTCGATATGTCGATGGAGGGATTGCAAGGCCCCGCCACGTGTCGTCGGTTGCGTTTGATGGGCCAGCGCATGCCGATTCTCGGTGCAACCAGTTTTTCCATCAATAGTTATCGGGACAAGCTGGTTGAGGCTGGTGCGCAAGGGTTGGTTGGTAAGGAGAATGCCGACCAGTTGGCGCAGATTATTATGCGTATGTGCAATGGCGAGGTGATGGAGGGATTTGAGCCGCCTGCGTTGGCCAATCTGCGTATCAGCAGGGAGGCTGAGACCACTCCCGCGCTTACCGTTCGTGAGGAGCAGATTATTTCCTTGTGCGCGGAGGGCATGCTTGACCGGGACATCGCCGAGCGTTTGGGGATTTCCGAAGCCACCATCCGCAAACATATGCAAAGTATTTTAAGAAAACTTAACTGCAAGACCTCGCGTCAGGCAGTGGCACTGTGGGTGAGGTCCAATGCGCTCTAAACCCGCAACTCAGTACATTGCGTGGCGCAACCGTATGCGCACGCAGCATCCGAACCTGTGGCATCCAATCCGTTTCGCCATTATGCTGATCGTGCTTGCATGGACCATATACGGCGTTTGCTACGAGCCTCCTACCGACATATTTGGCGTGATATGGGTTGCGATGCTGGTTACGGCGCTCGTACCGTCTCCGCTGTTTCTGAAAAGTACATCGGTGGCGATTCTCGTGATTGCCTCCATAGGCGATCTGTTTACTCCCTACGCGCATTTGGGAAATTCTCTTCCCGCGCAGCTTTACGCCTATGGCATGCTCGCATACAGCACTAATGCCATTATCGTGGCAACGTTACTCACATATTACGTTGTTAACATTCTGCTGATTGACCCCCCTGGCCCAAATACCGACCCCGTCGCCATGGTCAGCATGTATGCCATGGTGCTACTGCTTGGTCGGGCGTTGAGTTGGAGCGAAAAAACAACGCAGAAAAGCTTCGAAGCGGCGCAGAACAAGAATCGTCTGCAGGAATTGGAAAGCCGCGCACGCATTGCCGATGCCATTCACGATGCGGTGACGGGCGATTTGTCAGCGGCGGCGTTTGTGGCGCAACGGCATATCGGTGGCAACTCTAGCGGCCCTGGCGTCGCTGCTGACTCTGCCAACGCAACCACAACTACGGCAACCACAACAGCCGATGCCGAAGACTGGCGTCAAATCAACGAATATATTCTTTCCGCATTGACGAACGTGCATCGCGTCATCGACGAATTGAATATGGACGCCACCACTCTCCCCGGCGACGCCGACGGCGAAGCGTTGGCCAATCTGCTGCGAGCAACACTGGATGACGGCGATCGTCGCTTGCGCAAGCTTGGCTTCAATATCACGTCCATCCGGCACTGCGCGGGCGGCAAGCCGAGCGCATCGCAAGCAATCGCCGAACTTGCCAATAATCTGCTGCGCGAGGTCTATGCGAATATCGCACGCCATGCCGCTCCTGGAAGCAAGGTCGATCTTTCGGTGATGCTCCGGCCAAATGCCATCGAAATCACGCAAATCAATCCCATGAAAGAGGACATGGCTGGAGCTGCCGAGCGCGATGACGAACTACCGGGCGGCCACGGGCTCGCCTCGTTCAAGAAGCAGCTCGAATCGTATCAGGGCACGCTCACCACGTCTGCGCAGGACGGCAGTTGGACGTTGTTTGCGTACATTCCGGTGACCGTCATCGACGATTCGCCCGGTTTGCTTGAACAAGTGCAGGTTTGACCATAGCTGCGGATCAGGGTTAGGACGAGCCCGATCCACCGATTTCCGTCTTTTTCAAGCCCAGATTTTGTTAGGGGGGGGGGTACACAAATGTGGTACCCCCTCGCTTGCGAAGTCGTTTTCGCCTGTTTTATGTTGGCATTCGAGAAGGGAGCGCGTTCGCCCACGACGTTCGGATACTTGGCAGTCCGGGAGTCGCAGGGGAACGCGTTTTGTCTTCCTACGGCGCTTTGCAGCACTTTCGTTTGCGATGTTGCCGTTACCGTTACTGCACTGTCGTCACAGTGCCGTCACCCCAACGCTTCCGCAAGGAAATCGCGCTGCAGGATCAGCAGATTTTCGGCAACCGTCTCGTCGTTGGTCATGTGCGTGATGCCGGTCAGCGGCAGGAACGTGTGCTTACGTCCGGTTGCCATCAGCGCCTGGCTCAGGCGTAGGCTGTGCGCGATCGTCACATTGTCGTCGGCGAACCCGTGGATGAGCATGAGCGGGCGATCAAGCTGCGGCGCGTCGGCGATGATGCTGTTGCGTTCGTACACGGCCGAGTCAAGGCCGAGATAGCGTTCGGTGTAATGCGTATCGTACAACGTCCAGTCGGTCGGAGGCGCGCCCGCGCAGGCCGCGGCGAACGTTTCCGGCGCCTCCAACACGGCGAGCGCGGAGAGGAATCCGCCGTACGACCAGCCGATCATGGCGACGCGGCTGAGATCGGGTTGCGGAACGTTGGCTGCCGCATTCTCGCCAGCCAGCGCTTCCAACGCTTCCGGCAGCGCGCGCACGGCGTCGATCTGGTCTTCGAGCGTTACGGATTTCATGGTTTCGTAGATGGCGCGGTCCCATTGCGGGCCGCGTCCGGTGGTGCCGCGTCCGTCGGTGGTGACCACGATGTAGCCCTGGTTGGCCCACCATTGCGCGTCCCAATAGAAGGATTGACTTTCGATGACCTGCTGGAATCCGGGGCCTCCGTAGGGTTTCATGAGTACCGGCAGGATGGCTTCGTGCGCGTATTCACTATCGGATGAGGGCAGCACGATCGCCGTGTACAGCTCACGTTCGCCGAGTCGGGTGAAGTGCACGTTCGGCGTGAATCCGGGGGTTTCGGCATGGTTTTCGATTGGTGCGACCACCATTGACGTCATATCAGTACCATTTTCGTCGGTTGTGACGATGTTCATGCAATGCTGCATTTGCACGGTTGCGTCGTCCATGCCCCGTCCGGTCACCACGCAGCCGTTGCTGGCGCGGGACATGCTCCACTGGCCCGGCGTGTAGGTGAGCGGCTCCCATGTGCCGTCAAATCGGATCGACACCACGTCGAAGCTGCGGGCGTCATGGCCATCGGCGTTGCCTCGCCACGGGCTCAGTCCGTCGGGCGCCTCGTATCCGTCCAGTTCCGGGGTGCGCTGCACGACCGCCAGCACGTCCTCATCGGTGACGTCGAGCACCTCTCGCACCTGCCAGCCGGCGGGCGTGAACGGGCGGCCGTCCATTGTCAGACGGTTGGTGTCCGTGGCCATATCGTTGAGCGAGCACACCAGACGACCATCCGGCGTGTAGGCGGGCGTGCCGTGAACCAGGTCGATCCACTGCTCGTTCGCGTGCTCCTCAAGCACACGCGTGGCACCCAGCGCGGCCCCATCCGCCGCGACTGCCACCTCAAGCACCTGATCGCGGGTCTGACGGCGGTTCTGCACCAGCACCAGCGGATCGTGGCCGCGACGCCAGTTCACGGCGGCCACATACTCGTACGCCTCGCGATCCCAATCCACATCGGCGTTGCCGGTGATGCCTGCGTACCGGTCGTTCTCATCGAACGCCAGCGTGATCACGGTCAGATACACGTCGGCATTGCGGGTCAGCGCGCGCGGGTAACGGCGGCCGGCGTCCGGCTTCTCGGGGTCAGCCGGATCGCTGATGTGCCAGGTCGGCTCGTCGGCGGTGTCGAAGGACTCGAACAGCACGTGCTGCGAATCCGGGGCCCACCAGAAGCCGTCGTATCGGTCCATCTCCTCGCCGGCCACGAACTCGGCCAGACCGATTTTCCACGTGTTTTCGGCCGGATTGCCGTCCTCATCCTCCACGCTCACGCCGTAGACGGCGGTGATGCGGTCACCTAGCTCGCCGCCGATATCGACCAGCATCAGGTAGCTGCCCGTGGTGTACAGCACATGTTCGCCATCCGGGGCGATGCGCGGGTTCAGCACCGGCGTGTACATCGCCGGGTCCTCATCGAGCCATTCGCCGGCCAGTTCACGGGTGTGCGGCTCGGGTGCGCCGGTCTCGTCATTCCAATCGATGTCGGTCAGGAACAGGCGGCCGTTGATGGTGAACACGATGCGATTGCCGTCGTCATCTGCGGAGTATCCGACGATGCCGGTGCCGCCTTCGCGCGCACGCTCGCGGCGGGCCTTCTCCTCGGCCGGCACGTCCTCGCTGTCGGCGG
>ENA-ORTW01001369-ORTW01001369.1-human-gut-metagenome-genome-assembly--contig:-NODE-1369-length-26047-cov-5.410434_pt1 | contig 26047 bp, 19 predicted proteins | sample MGYA00242072_ERZ509193 | MGnify/ENA primary metagenome ERZ509193 (study PRJEB26280, sample SAMEA2338813) | human gut metagenome | biome: human gut; feature: human-associated habitat; material: faeces... | reverse complement strand
CTTAAAATCCTGTGGGTGGTGACACCCGTACCGGTTCGATTCCGGTTACCAGCATGAAAACCCTTGCTAATAAGCAGGGGTTTTTCTTATATAGTGGGTTGAAACAGGATAGATTATATGATAGCATAGAGATATTCCGACTGAAAAGGAGTGGGCATATGAAATATATTGTGCTGGACTTGGAAATGAACGGTGTCCCGAAAGATAATAAAGAGGCTTTTGAAAGCAGCCATATGGAGATCATAGAGATTGGAGCGGTTGCGCTGGATGAGGACTATCGGGAGATAGATAGTTTTCTTACATATGTAAAGCCTCGGTTTAATGAGATTATAGAGCCAAGATATGAAGAGATGACGGGTATTTCCACCGCGATGGTGAAAGATGCACCGGGATTTGAAGTGGCTTTTGAACAGTTTTTTCGCTGGTGTATTGATTTAGACAAAGAGTATGAGATCATTACCTGGAGTTCCAATGATGAACTGCAGATTCGCCACGAAATGAAACAAAAAAAATATCAGATGAGTAATGAAGTAAAGCAGTTTATGAACGGCTGGAAGGACTTTCAGAAGATTATGGGAGAGATGCTTGGACTGGAGCGGGTATTGTCACTGGAAAAGGCCATTGAACTCATGGGATTAGACTTTCAGGGCAGGCAGCATGATGCCTTGAATGATGCTAGGAATACAGCAGAAATATATGCAGTTGTTTTTGATGATAAGCGAGACAAAGAGGCATTGAACCGGGTGAAAGAGGCATTGCATCCGAAAACAGAGGGGGCTTCCCTGGGAGAATTATTTGATTTTTCACAGTTTGTTCAGTCATAAGATGCGCGTGACAGCATTGTGGCATCAAATGATTTATTTATTAGAATAAAAAACGCAGGATTCAAGTGAGTGGATCCTGCGTTTTTTGTATTGAAATTATATTTTAGTTTTTGTATTCTAAAGCAGCGCCTACAAATCCCTTAAACAGCGGATGTGGTTTGTTTGGACGAGATTTAAACTCCGGATGTGCCTGAGTAGCAACAAACCATGGGTGAGAAGGAATCTCACACATTTCTACGATACGGCCATCCGGTGAAAGTCCGCACAATGACATACCATGTTTTTCCAGATCGTCACGGTAGTAGTTGTTTACTTCATAACGATGACGGTGACGTTCATGGATGATCTCTTCACCATACAGTGTGTAAGCTTTACTGTCTTTATCCAAATGACAAGGATAAGAACCAAGGCGTAAGGTTCCGCCGATGTCTTCTACGCCATCCTGATCCGGCATCAGATGGATCACCGGATGTGTGGTGGATGGATCCAGCTCTGCGGAGTGTGCATCATTCCAGCCAATGACATTGCGGGCAAATTCTACAATGCTTAACTGCATGCCGAGACACAATCCCAAGAATGGAATGTTGTTTTCACGGGCATACTGAATAGCGTAAATCTTTCCGTCAATGCCTCGGTCACCGAAACCACCGGGAACGAGAACACCGCTTACACCGGCTAACTGCTCAGCCACATTTTCAGGTGTTACATTTTCGGAGTTGACCCATTTGATGTTAACCTGTGCATTGTGGGCAAAACCACCATGTTTCAAAGACTCGACGACACTGATATAAGCATCATGAAGAGCTGTATATTTACCAACTAACGCAACAGTCACTTCTTTGTCCAGGTGCTTGATAGATTCAACCATGTTTTCCCAGCCTTTGATATCCGGTTCAGGACAGTCTAACCGCAGACATTTACACACAGTCTGTGCAAGATTTTCCTTTTCCATGGCAAGAGGAACTTCGTATAAAGTTTCAACATCCAGATTCTGGATTACCTGGCTGTTTGGAACATTACAGAACAGGGAAATCTTGTCCCGGATAGCCTTGTCCAGAGGTACTTCAGTACGGCATACAACAATATCCGGCTGAATACCCATTCCCTGCAGCTCTTTTACGCTGGCCTGAGTTGGTTTGGATTTTAATTCCTGGGATGCTTTCAGATAAGGAACCAGTGTAACATGGATCAAAATCGCATTTTCATGTCCGACATCCAGCTGGAACTGACGGATTGCCTCCAAAAATGGCTGGCTTTCAATATCTCCGACGGTTCCACCTACCTCGATAATGGCAATCTGGGTTTCCTTGCATCCATCATTGCGGTAAAAACGGCTCTTAAGTTCGTTTGTGATATGAGGGATAACCTGAACGGTTCCTCCACCATAATCGCCACGGCGTTCTTTGGAAAGAACAGACCAGTATACTTTTCCGGTGGTTACATTGCTCTGCTTTGTCAGGCTTTCGTCGATGAAACGTTCATAGTGTCCAAGGTCAAGGTCTGTCTCGGCTCCGTCATCTGTAACGAAGACCTCACCGTGCTGGATCGGGTTCATCGTACCTGGATCGATATTAATATAAGGGTCAAATTTCTGCATGGTCACTTTGTAACCGCGCATTTTCAAAAGACGACCCAGAGAGGCGGCAGTAATTCCTTTTCCAAGACCGGAAACAACACCGCCTGTAACAAATACATATTTTACAGCCATTTTTTATCCTCCATTTGCATATTTAAGTAGCATAGTAAAAAATAAACATATGGTATAAGTATAACCGTTTTACACGATTGTTTCAAGTGATTTTTGCCCCAAATTATCACAAACTATTCACATTCTTTCCATTGATTTATGGAGGGAAATCTTTTATACTAATAATATTATAAATACACTAAGCGAATGAGAGGTATTGCAGATGAATATGAACGAAAATAATAATCTCTCCAATCAGGATCCGAACCGCAAAAAGAGGAACCGGATCAATATCATTATCTGCATTGTGGCAGCCGTTTTTGCCATGAGTATGATCATGTTCCTGAATGCTGAGATACAGAGAAATACACAAAAAGAAATTACCTATACCAAGTTCATTGATATGATGAAAGAAGGAAAGGTAAAAAAAGTTACTTTTAAGAGCAATATGATCGTCATCGAGCCAAAAACAGAGCAGAAAGCGGCTATGTTTAAGGTGACTTATTATACAGGTTATGTAAATGATACTTCTCTGGTCCAGAATATGCTGGAGAAATATAATGTAGAATTTAGCGCAGAGATTGAGGATACCAGTTCGGGTATTTTGGATATTCTTTTGACTTATGTGCTGCCGATCGTTGTACTGTGGGGGCTGTTCTGGTTTTTGATGCGTTCAGCCACCAAAGGCGGTGGCCTTATGGGCAGTGTCGGCAAGTCTAACGCCAAGATGTATGTAGAGAAGAAAACCGGTGTTACTTTTGCAGATGTAGCAGGAGAAGAAGAGGCCAAAGAATCGCTGACAGAGTTGGTAGACTTTTTGAAAAATCCTGACAAGTATAAAAAAATCGGTGCCAGACTGCCCAAAGGTGCTCTGTTAGTAGGACCTCCGGGAACTGGTAAAACTCTGCTTGCCAAGGCTTTGGCGGGAGAGGCAGGAGTGCCGTTTTTCTCTTTGTCTGGCTCTGATTTTGTGGAAATGTTTGTAGGTGTAGGTGCCTCTCGTGTAAGAGATCTGTTCAAACAGGCTACTTCTATGGCACCATGTATTATATTTATTGATGAGATCGATGCCATTGGTAAAAGCCGTGACAGCCAGTATGGCGGTGGCAACGATGAAAGAGAGCAGACTTTGAACCAGCTTTTGTCCGAGATGGATGGATTTGATTCTTCCAAAGGTATTATTATCCTGGGAGCTACCAACCGTCCGGAGGTACTTGATAAGGCACTGCTTCGTCCGGGACGGTTTGACCGCCGTATCATCGTAGAGAAACCGGATCTGAAAGGCCGTGTGGATGTGCTTCGGGTACACTCTCATGATGTGCTGATGGATGAGACGGTGGATTTGGAAGAGATCGCGCTGGCGACTTCCGGTGCCGTAGGTGCGGACCTTGCCAATATGGTAAATGAAGCAGCAATCATGGCAGTCAAAGATGGCAGACAGGTTGTGAGCCAGAAAGATCTGTTTGAGGCGGTAGAGGTTGTGCTGGCCGGAAAAGAGAAAAAAGACCGGATCCTGGGACAGGAAGAAAAAGAAATTGTTTCCTATCATGAAATCGGGCATGCTCTGGTGGCTACTCTTTTGAAAAATACAGAACCGGTGCAGAAGATTACTATCGTTCCCCGTACTATGGGTGCCCTTGGTTATGTAATGCAGGTGCCGGAAGAAGAAAAGTATCTGATGAAAAAGGGAGAGTTGATCTCGGAGATCACTACCCTGTTAGGAGGCCGTGCAGCAGAAGAGATCAGTTTTGATGATGTGACAACCGGAGCTTCTAATGATATTGAAAAGGCAACATCCATTGCCAGATCCATGGTGACACAGTACGGAATGAGCGCGAAGTTTGGATTGATGGGACTGGAGACCATTCAGAACCGTTATCTGGACGGAAGAGCAGTTTTGAACTGTGGCGAAGAGACCGAGAGCCAGATTGACGGTGAGGTAATGAAGATCCTGGATCATTGCTATGAAGAAGCTAAGAAGATCATACGGGAACACCAGGAAGTGCTGAAAAAACTGGCAGCCCATTTGATTGAAAAAGAAACCATTACGGGTAAAGAATTTGTAGAGATTTTTGAAAATGAAACAGGCATCAAATTAAAGAAAAAAGATGCGGAAGGCAAGATCATAGAAGAACCGGCGCAGGAGACTGAAACAGAGACGCCGGCAGCAGAAATAGATGCGGAAGACAGTGTAACAGTGGAGGAGAATGAATAACTTATGGCATATGAAGTATTGGTGCTGGATGTAGATGGAACATTGGTAAATTCCAAAAAAGAAATAACAAAAGCTACCAAAGAGGCGGTTATACAGTGCCAGCAAAACGGCATTAAAGTAGTGATCGCCTCGGGAAGATGTACAGAGGGAATACGACATCAGGCAGAGGAACTGGAACTTCAAAATTATGGCGGCTATATTCTTTCTTATAACGGAGGCAAGATCACCAACTTTGCTACCGGAGAGGTTGTGTACGATATTACCCTTCCTTCCGGCATGATCCATGAATTATATGATTATGCCATGGAAAAGCATACAGGATTGTTAAGTTATTATCATGGCTCTATCGTGGCAGACCGGGCAGATGATCCCTATATTCTCATGGATGCAAAAGCTTGTGATATTCCGATTTATGTGCCGGAAGATTTTCACAAAGATGTTCATTTTGAAGTGAACAAATGCATCCTTACCGGAGAGCCGGAGCTGCTTCGGAAACTGGAGCCGGAGGCCGCTGAAAAATATGAAGGTGTGCTGTCGGTATACCGGTCGGAGGAGTTTTATCTGGAAATGATGCCTTTGGGCGTGGATAAAGCATATGGTATATCCAAACTGCTGGGAAGACTGGGATTTTCCCGCAACCAGATGGTATGCTGTGGAGACGGTTTCAATGACCTTTCCATGATCGAGTATGCAGGCTTGGGAGTGGCTATGGGAAATGCTCACGAAGACATCCGGGCCAAAGCAGATTATGTTGCACCAACCTGTGATGAGGATGGTGTAGTAGATGTGATCCAGCGGTTTATCAAAGACTGGTGAAAGGAGAATATGGGTGTTTAATCTGGAAGAAGAATTAAAAAAATTACCAGCAAGACCAGGCGTTTATTTAATGCACGATGCCAAAGATGAGATCATCTATGTAGGAAAGGCGATCAGTCTGAAAAACAGAGTACGGCAGTACTTTCAAAAGAGCCGCCGTGTGACGCCTAAGATCCAGAGGATGATCGACCGGATTGCCTGGTTTGAGTATATTGTGACGGATTCAGAACTGGAAGCACTGGTGCTGGAAAGTAACCTCATCAAAGAGCACAGTCCACGGTACAATACCATGCTCAAAGATGGTAAGTCCTACCCATATCTGAAAGCAAATATCCAAGAAGCCTATCCAAGGCTTCTTTTTGCGCGTCAGATGAAACGGGATGGCAACAAATATTTTGGACCTTTTACCAGTGGTAAAGCAATCCGGGATACCATCGAATTGGTAAATAAAATATATCATTTACGGAACTGCCACCGGGTCCTGCCAAGGGACACCGGGAAAGAGCGGCCCTGCCTGTATCATCAGATCGGCCAGTGCCCGGCACCATGCCAGGGGTATATCAGTCAGGAAGCCTATGGAGAAAATTTTACCAAGGCACTGAAATTTCTCCAGGGGGATACCAAAGGTGTGTTAAAAGAACTGGAAGAAAAAATGCTGGAGGCCTCGGCAGCCATGAACTTTGAAGAGGCAGCCATGTACCGGGATCTTATGAACAGCGTCCAGGCGGTGACCCAGAAGCAGAAGATTACTTCCGATGACCAGCAGGACAGGGATCTGGTTGCCATGGCCAGAGGCGGCGACGAAGCGGTGGTTCAGGTGTTTTTTATCCGTGGAGGCAAGATTATTGGCCGGGAACACTATTATCTTACAGGTGTAGAAGGAGAGCCGGATGCCTCTGTGTTGAGTGCTTTTATTAAACAGATGTATGCCGGAACGCCTTATATTCCCAAGGAAATCTGGCTGGAAGAGGAAGTAGAAGATGGAGAGAGTATCCTGGAATGGCTGTCAGAAAAGAGAGGCAGGCGGGTGTATTTTCGCACGCCGAAGCGGGGGCAAAAGGAAAAACTTCTGGAACTTGCCAAGCGGAATGCCTTTATGGTTCTGACCAAAGATGCAGAGAAACTGAAAGAGCAGCGGGCAAAGACTATTGGAGCCATGGAAGAGATCCGGGAATTGCTGCAAATGCCACCCATCCGCCGGGTAGAGTCCTACGATATATCCAATATTAACGGGTTTGAAACAGTGGGATCCATGGTGGTGTTTGAAGATGGAAAACCCAAAAAGAATGACTACCGTAAATTCCGTATCCGGGAAGTCAGCGGCCCGGATGATTATGGTGCCATGGAGGAAATGCTCACCAGAAGGTTTGAACATAGCAGACGGGAAGGGTTGGAGGAAAATGATGCCTTCCGGATCCTGCCGGACATTTTGTTTATGGATGGTGGAAAAGGGCAGATCCATGTAGCTCAGCAAGTACTTGCCAGGCTGGATATGCATATTCCGGTGTGCGGTATGGTAAAAGACGACCATCACCGTACCAGAGGATTGTATTTTAACGACGAGGAGATTCCTATTGACACCCACGGCCAGGCATTTCGTCTGATCACCAGGATACAGGATGAAACCCACCGCTTTGCTATAGAGTACCACAAGCAGATACGGAGTAAAAAACAAGTTCATTCTATTTTGGATGATATACCGGGGATCGGACCGGCAAGACGCAAGGCTTTGATGCGGCAATTTCAGTCACTGGAAGATATAAAAAAAGCTGACCTGTCTGCTTTGCGGGCAGTACCGGGAATGAACGAAAAAGCGGCACGGTCCGTTATTGAATTTTTTGAGAAAAGGAAATAAATATATGCAGGATAAGAGAGAGTTTCTTCCCATTTCAAAGGAAGATATGAAACAAAGAGGCTGGCAGCAGTGCGATTTTGTGTTTGTCATCGGAGATGCCTATGTGGATCATGCATCCTTTGGCCCGGCGGTGATTAGCCGCCATCTGGAGGCCAATGGTTATAAGGTGGGGATCATATCCCAGCCGGACTGGAAAGATGATACCAGCATCCAGAAACTGGGAGAGCCAAGACTGGGATTTTTGGTGTGTGCCGGCAATATGGATTCCATGGTAAACCATTATACCGTGGCGAAGAAACACAGAAAAAAAGATGCCTATACGCCGGGGGGCGTCATGGGAAAAAGACCGGATTATGCTACGGTAGTGTATTGTAACCTGATCCGACGGACTTACAAAAAGACACCAATCATCATAGGAGGGATCGAGGCCAGCTTGCGGCGCATGGCCCACTATGACTACTGGTCGGACAAAGTAAAACGATCCATACTGATGGACTCCGGGGCAGATCTTTTGTCCTATGGAATGGGAGAACACAGTATCTTAGCAGTGGCAGAGGCGTTGGACAGCGGACTGGCGGTGGAAGACATTGTATTTATACCGGGAACGGTGTACAAGTGCAGGATGGAGAAGGTGTCCTGTTACGAACCGATCTGGCTTCCTTCTTATGAAGAAATCTGCGAAAGTAAGGAAAAGTACGCAGAGAGTTTCATGAAGCAGTATGAAAATACAGATCCGTTTACGGCAAAACCGCTAGTTGAGGTGTATCCAAACAAAATGGCAGTGGTGCAAAATCCACCGTCTATGCCTTTGACGACCCAGGAGATGGATGATATTTATGATTATCCTTATGTAGGAACTTATCATCCAAGTTATGAAAAACTGGGAGGAGTACCGGCTATTCAGGAGATCCAGTTTAGCCTTACCAGCTGCCGGGGATGTTACGGCGGCTGCAGTTTCTGCGCCTTGACTTTTCATCAGGGACGAATCGTGCAGGTGCGGAGCCATGAGTCCATTCTGCGGGAGGCAAAAGAGATCACGGAAAAATCGAATTTTAAAGGATACATTCATGATGTAGGCGGTCCTACCGGCAACTTTCGTGGACCGGCCTGCAAAAAGCAGATGACCAAAGGGGTGTGCCAGAATAAGCAGTGTCTGTTTCCGAAGGTCTGCCCCAATGTAAAAGCAGACCACAGTGATTATGTGGCACTGCTGCGGAAATTGAAAAAACTGCCGGGAGTCAAAAAGGTATTTGTCCGATCTGGGATCCGTTTTGATTATGTAATGGCAGATGCAGATGATACTTTTTTGAAGGAACTTTGTAAAGACCATATCAGCGGCCAGCTGCGGGTGGCACCGGAACATGTGTCGGATGCAGTGCTTCAGGCCATGGGAAAACCGGAAAATGCTGTTTATGAAAAGTTTTTGAAACGCTACGAGCGGGTAAATAAACTTACCGGAAAGAAACAGTATGTGGTGCCGTATCTTATGTCCTCTCATCCCGGTTCAACCTTGAAAGAAGCGGTGGAGCTGGCAGAATACATCCGGGATCTGGGGTATATGCCGGAGCAGGTGCAGGACTTTTACCCGACACCGGCTACGATTTCTACCTGTATGTATTATACCGGCGTGGATCCCCGCACAGGCAAGAAAATCTATGTGCCAAAGAGCCCTCATGAAAAGGCAATGCAGCGGGCACTGATCCAGTACCGGGATCCGAAAAACTACGACCTGGTAAAGGAAGCACTTCTAAAGGCAGGGAGGAAAGACCTGATCGGTTTTGATGCCCACTGCCTCATCCCGCCACGGAAGATGGAGAAGAAGGACCGGCAGGAGCATAAGAATCACCAGAGCCGCCAGAGAAGTTCCGGCTCAAAAAGTCGGGGCGGTGGAAGTAAAAAGAGGCGCAGGTGAGGGGGACAAGGGGATTATAGTTTGCGTAATTCACATAGAAAATTAAAATCCTTGTCACCGTCTCACGGGCGGTTTGGTTACATTAGTATGTCAGTGGTGATAGAAAAATCTGTGCAAGTCAATTGTGGCACTTGCTGGCTTACAGAGTTTAAACAAAAAGGAAGTTTCATTCGTATGAGACTTATAACGCGAAGCGTTATCTCGTCTCCATACGGATAAACTTCCTTTTTTATTTCGCAGTTGTCGTAGCGAGAGCGGCGTAAGAGGTTCAGTGAACCTCTGTTCTGCGCGGACCGAAGTGGAACGAAGAACCACGAATCGCAAACTTTTCCGGGCGAATAATTTAAAAACAAAAAATACAAAAATTTCTTTCCGATTTTACATAGAGACGGTAGTAGATTTTACATGAAAAATTTAAGATAGGGTCTGTAGTCAAGAAAAAGGCATAAGAATAATTGTCACATCCGTGGCAGGAGAAAATGGAGGTAAACATGAAAAGAATGAACAAAGTAATTGCTTTTTCTGCACTGGCAGCCTTGACTTTAGGAGCAAATTCCATTCAGGCAGGAGCCTATGGCGAGACCACAGAAAAAAGCACATTGACCGCAGACACAAAAGGTGTGGCGGACTACCAGACATGGAAAGAAAACACATGGACCGGCAAGCAGTCCATTGATTCAGGAAAGATTGCCCTGACACCAGGTGCAACAGAGAAGGACTTAAATTTCTGCTGGTATTCCACAGACAAAGGAACACCACAGATCAAAGTGGGAAAGAAAGCAGATCTTTCAGACGGAAAAGTGTATACGGGAACTGTAACGGACATTAATCGTTCCAACAGTGGTACAAGTTACAAAGCATCCAATAAAGTATCTGTCAAAGGAATTTTTGAGAAGAACTCAACTTACTATTACAGTTACACGATCGATGGAAAAACATGGAGCACACCGGCAAAATATGAGACAAAAGATGTTTCAAAATACAAGATTCTCCTGGTAGGAGATCCACAGGTAGGTGCTTCCGGATCCGAAGGACAGGGAACCATCGACGATGTCAACATTGCGGTAGATACATATAACTGGAATAAGACACTGGAGAAAGCCGAAGAAAAAGACGGCGATGCTAGTTTCATTCTGTCCGTTGGTGACCAGATCGATTATTCATCTGAAGACAGTAAAGATACAAAAAATGTACGAGAAAGTGAGTATGCAGGATTTTTATATCCGTCCATTCTCCGTAACCTGCCACTGGCAACATCCATTGGTAACCACGAGAGCAAAGGAACGGATTATAAATTCCACTACAACAATCCAAACACAGAGGATAACCTGGGAGCAACCCAGTCAGGAAGTGATTATTATTTTTCTTACGGAAATGTACTCTACATTATCCTGAACAGCAACAACCGAAATGCAGCAGAGCACAGCCAGCTGATGGAAAAGGCTATTAAGAGCCATCCGGATGCAAAATGGAAAGTGGTAGCATTCCACCACGACATTTACGGTTCCGGACAGCCTCACTCGGATTTTGACGGAGCAAACCTTCGTACGATCTTTGCACCATTGATGGACAAATATGACATTGATGTATGTCTTACCGGTCATGACCACAGTTATGCAAGAACTTACCAGATCATCGATGGAACAGCCATTGATTATGGTGAAAAAGAAGCAGTAGATCCGGAAGGAACTTTGTATATTGCGGCTGGTTCCGCCAGTGGTTCCAAGTTCTACAACCTGGCAACACAGAAGCAGTACTACATTGCAGAGCGTTCCAACAACCAGCTGCCAACCTACTCCACCATTGATTTTACAGATTCACAGTTTACCATCAAAACATATGATTATGAAGGAAACGAGTATGCAAAACCTTTCAGCATCAAAAAGAATGGTAAAGAGACAGCGGCGGATCTGATCAAAAAGGCAAAGGGACTTAGCAGCAGCGTATATTCTGAGGAGTCATTGAAAAAAGTACAGGAAGCGGTAGATGCACTGAATGCTATTATCGCAAGTACATCACAGGATAAAGGAGCCACTAAATTGTCTGCCATCTATGACAAGACAAACAACGGTGACAACGACAAAGATCCACTGAACTACTATGGATATGCACAGGGTGAATATGCATCCCGCCTTGGCGAAACAAAGACAACCACACTGCGTCCGGGATTCTCAAGTCTCCTTGACCGCACTTCACTGCCGGATCTGACCACAACAATCCAGGCAGCAAAATACGATGCAGCTTACAACGCTTTGAAGACAGCTATCGCCAATGTACAGTACAAGGTAGTCAGTTCCTTTGAAGGAGATGATCTGGATCTCAGTGATGACACAACACCGACTACGGTTGTTAAGAAAACCGCAGCGAAAAAGGTAACTCTGACAATTAAGAAGGGCAAAAAAGCGCTGGCCGGCAAAACAATCAAACTGAAGAAGGGCAAAGGATTCAAGATCAAGGCCACTAAGAAAAACACAACCAAGAAGATCACTTACAAGTCATCCAACAAAAAAGCAGTAAAAGTCAGTACAAGCGGTAAAGTAACCGTGCTGAAATATGCTAAGAAGAAAGTGACCATCACTGTAAAAGTGGGAACTGTGAAGAAAACATTTTCAGTGAAAGTGATCAAGTAAGGACGGATCAGACATGGATAAGAATAAGGGAAGAAGAGTCAGAGAAGTAGTGTTTACGGCAGCAGGATTCGTGATCTTGATGGCAATCATCTGGTACATCAGCGGTTCCGTCAAGAAAACACCTCTGCTCAGTGAAGATGGCATGGAATATGTCAAAGGAACGGTAACAGAAATCATAAAAGGCAACAAAGGAAATGGCAGCAGTTCGGCAGCCGGTATGGCAGGAAGCCAGGATGTTAAGGTGAAGATCACATCGGGATCCTATAAAGGAAAGATTGTGGAAGCCAACAACTTAAACGGCTATCTGTATGGTGCCAACTGTCAGGTAGGAACCAGGGTGATCCTTCAAGTCAGTGCTTATGAAGGAAACCTGACAGCCAATGTGTACAACTATGATCGTGAATATGGACTGTATGCACTGATCGGATTGTTTCTCATTGTGCTGTGCCTCATTGGAGGCCGGCGGGGGATTTACTCAGCCATCGCATTGATATTTACATTTATATGTATCATCGGCCTGTACCTGCCACTTCTCTACAAAGGGGCCAGTCCTTTTCCGGTAACGGTGCTGACGGTGTGCCTGATTACCATTGTATCCTTGCTTTTGATCGGAGGATATACAAGAAAAACGGTATGTGCGGCGGCAGGAACCATTATGGGAGTAGCCGTATCCGGATGTATCGCCATGGTATTCGGAAAGATCACACATATTTCCGGCTACAACACAGAGGACATTGAAAACCTGGTATATGTAGCGCAAAACTGTAAGCTTCAGATCGGAGATCTTTTGTATGCCGGAATTTTGATCGCATCTTTAGGAGCGGTGATGGATGTGGCAATGTCTATATCCAGTACACTGCAGGAGATCCAGGATCAGAACCCTGGAATCAGCAAAAAGAAGTTGTTCCGATCCGGCATCCATGTAGGAAAAGATATGATGGGTACCATGTCCAACACATTGATCCTTGCCTTTACCGGCAGTTCCTTAAACACAATGATTATGATTTATGCTTATGCTTATCCATATAATCAGATGATCAACATGTATTCATTAGGAATAGAAATTTTAAGAGGTATATCGGGAACCATAGGAATTATCCTGGCGGTGCCATTCGTATCGTTTATCGGTTCCTTGTATTTAAAACCAAGTCAAACCATTAAGGAGGAAGAATCATTATGAAACTTAAGAAATTAATTGCAGCAACTATTGCCACTGCTATGGCATTTTCGGTAGCACCTGTTACCGTACCAAATCAGGCGAAAGCCGCAACCGCAACCATTACATTATCCGGATCTACATCCGTATCACCACTGGCTCAGCAGCTGGCAAAACAGTATGCAAAAGAGACAAAAGGAGTAAAAATCAACTTTACTAATATTACAGGATCCGGCTCAGGAATCGCAGACGCCATGAACGGCAAAGTAGATATCGGAATGTCTTCTCGTGCACTGAAAGCAGATGAGGCAAAGGTGTTAAATGCCAATGTGATCTGTAACGACGGAATCGCTATCGTAGTAAATAAGAGCAATCCGGTATCAAATATCTCACCGGAGCAGTTATTTGATCTGTATGCAAAGAAAACAACAAACTGGAAAGACATTGTATCTTCTTATAACAGAGCAGTTGCTGTATACGGAAGAGAGTCCGGATCCGGCACAAGAAGTTGTTTTGAAGATGTATTGAAAAATGATTTTTCAAAAGATATTGCTAAGAACTACGGCAAACTGGATGCAGAGATCTCTACTACCGGTGCTATGCAGACTTCTGTAAAAACAAACCCGGGAGCCATCGGTTACATGTCTTTGGGGGACCTGGACGAATCCCAGGTAAAAGCTGTTAAGTTTAACGGTGTCGCTGCTACCACAGCCAATGTAGCAAACGGTACATACAAAATGAGCCGTCCATTCGTACTTGCTACCAAAGGACAGGCAACCGGAGCAACTGCTTCTTTCATCAACTGGATTAAGACAAGTGCCAATGCGAAGAAGATCATCTCCAAGATGGGATTTGTAAATCTTGCAGAAGTAAAAATCGTTCCTAGAAAAATTACTTTGAATGTGAAAAAGAAAATTACTTTGAAAAAAGGCAAGAAAAAAACAATCAAATATACTGTTTACCCTGCAAATGCTGTAAACAAAAAAGTAAAATTCAAATCTTCTAATAAAAAAGTAGCCACTGTTTCTTCTAAAGGTGTGATCAAAGCAAAGAAAAAAGGTAAAGCAACCATCACCATCACAACGGTTGAGGGAAATGTGAAAGCTAAGATCAAAGTTACTGTAAAGAAGAGTTCTAAGAAGAAATAAGGGACGAGAGTCATCACTGCGGTGATATACAAAGACAAGGTGCTGTGCTTTGCGAATCCTGGAGGGATCTCGGAAAAGGCGGCACCTTTTTATTTCATGATTCAGGAGAAGAAGGAGAGATACATGAAAGCACGAAAAAAATTATCAGACCTGGTATTTCGATATATTGTGTTCCTTTTTACCATTGTGACCGTCATTGCGGTTATTATGATCGGTGTGTATATGTTCCGGTCCGGGGGACCAAGTATTGCCAAAGTCGGTATTAAAAATTTCCTGTTTGGGAAAACATGGGATACATCTGTAGAACCAGCAAAATACGGGATTTTTTCATTCCTGTCTGCCTCGGTTATTTCTATGCTGGGAACGGTTATTGTAACGGTGCCGGTGTCAATTCTGGCGGCGGTGGGTATGAGCCATTTTATACCAAGACCCATTGCTTCGGTGCTTAGGACCGTGATCAGTATGCTGGCAGGGATACCATCGGTTATTTATGGCTTTCTGGGAATGATTTTGCTAGTCCCTTTTGTGCAGGAACTGTTCAAACTGCCGGCGGGGCTGACGCTTTTATCCGCTATTGTCGTGCTGGTGGTTATGACGCTGCCTACCATTATATCGGTTAGTGAATCCAGCATCACTGCGGTTCCAAAGGACTATGTGGAGGCGTCTTTAGCACTGGGAGTGAACAAAGATTATACCATCCTGCATATTATTATTCCGGCAGCAAAATCAGGCATTTTATCGGCCATCCTTTTGGGTCTGGGACGAGCCGTAGGAGAAACTATGGCGGTGATCATGGTAGCAGGAAATGTGGCACAGATGCCAAAACTTCTGGAACCGGTCCGTTTTCTGACCACAGCCATTGTAACGGAAATGGCCTATGCCAGCCAGGAAACATCCGGCGTACTGATGGGAATTGGCCTGGTGTTGTTTGTATTTATTGTTGTGATCAATGGTTTGTTCTATGTACTGATCAAACGGACAGCCATTGGAAAGCATTAGGAAAGGAGGCGCCACAATGGAATTAAAAAGTAAAATCCGCATTCGGTTTATCTTGTTCCGGGCACTGGTGATCCTTTTGACCGTGGCCGTGGCAGGACTGGCAGCAGGCCTGATCGGATATATATTAAAAAAAGGTCTTCCTTATGTATCCTGGGAATTTCTTACTACAGAGCCGGATATTCTGATGGATACTTACGGTATCAAACCCATGATCATCAACACGATCTACACGGTAGTTCTTACCCTGCTCTTTTGTATTCCGCTGGGAATCGGTTCGGCTATCTATCTGGCGGAGTATGCCAAACAGGGAAAAATTGTATCTGCCATCCGTTTTGCCATAGAAATCCTGGCGGGAATCCCATCCATTGTATATGGTTTGTTTGGACTGGGTTTTTTTGTGCGAAAAATGTCCATCGGAGATTACGCCGGTTCTATGTTAGCCGCTTCGCTGACATTAACCCTTATCGTTCTTCCTACTATGATCCGGACCACAGAAGAATCGCTGCTAGCTGTGAGTTCTTCTTACCGGGAGGCAGCGGCAGCCATGGGGCTGTCAAAATTTTACACCATCCGCAAAGTGATCCTGCCTTGTGCCATCTCAGGAATCGTAGTGGCCATTATTCTCAGTATCGGACGAATGATCAGCGAATCCGCAGCCCTTTTGTACACGGCGGGTATTGCGCAGGACCTGCCAACCTCGGTTCTGTCCCATGTGAAGGAGCCGGGAGCCACTATGACGGTACAGTTGTATCTGTATGCCACCGAAGGAGGGGCACCGGAATGGGTGCCGTACGCCATGGCAGCCGTGTTGATGCTGTTTGTCTTGTTTATTGAAATTCTTACACACTTGATCGCAGGAATTTTTGCCAGAAGAAAGAAAGGATAGATGTTATGAGTATTGTATCGACGAAAGAATTAAATTTAAGTTATGGAAAACATCATGTATTAAAAGATGTATCCATGGATATAGAACGTAATGAAATTACCGCACTGATCGGCCCGTCCGGTTGCGGAAAATCTACATTTTTGAAAACTCTGAACCGCATGAACGATCTGGTGCCGGACTGCCACATTACAGGCCAGGTACTATTTGAGGGAACGGATATTTACAGCCGTAAGGTAGATGCGGCGGCACTGCGGAAAAAAGTGGGAATGGTATTTCAGAAAGCCAATCCGTTTCCCGCCAGCATTTACGATAACATTGCCTACGCTCCGAAATACCATGGTGTGAGAGGACGTAAAAAACTGGATGAGATCGTGGAGACCAGTCTGCGGAAAGCCGCTTTGTGGGACGAGGTAAAGGACCGTCTGAAAAAAAGTGCGCTGGGGCTTTCCGGCGGGCAGCAGCAGAGACTGTGCATCGCAAGAACCATTGCCCTGGAGCCGGAGATCATTCTGATGGACGAGGCCACTAGTGCTCTGGATCCTATTTCTACACAGAAAATGGAAGAACTGATGGTGGAATTAAAGAAAAATTATACCGTTATCATTGTCACCCATAATATGCAACAGGCTGCCCGAGTGGCAGATAAAACGGCATTTTTCTTCATGGGCGACCTCATTGAATACGGACCTACCAGCCAGATTTTTGAAAATCCGGTGGAGGAAAAGACAAAGGCGTATGTCAGCGGTCAGTTTGGCTGATGTTGCAAACCTGTCTTTACAGATGCAGGGTTCCGTGTTATCCTATCTATGTGCTATGATTACTATAGAAAAAGGATTAGAGAACCCAATGAATAAAAAAATATGGAAAAAGGCCTTTATAAGATCCATTCCGATACTGTTCAGTTATCTCTTTGTAGGAGCAGCCTATGGAATGATGATGCAGCAGGCAGGCTTTCCCTGGTATCTTTCATTGTTTGCCAGTGCGGCCATTTATACAGGGGCTTTTCAGTTTGTGTTAATAACCTTTTTAAGCAGCAGTGCTTCTATGTGGATCATAGGAGTGACTGCTTTTTTATATGGAGGTAAAAAATGGACGATCGTAAAAAAGGTATTTTGTACATTCTCAGTGCGGCGTTTTTCTTTGCGCTGATGAACCTGTTTGTAAAACTGGGTGGAGATCTGCCGGTGTGGCAGAAAAGTTTTTTCAGAAATCTGGTGGCCTTTGCCATCGCCCTTGTGATTCTTATGAAGGATCATGTAAAGTTCCGGGTGGGAAAAGGAAACCGTTTATTTTTATTTGGACGATGCATGGGAGGAACCCTGGGGATTCTCTGTAATTTTTATGCTATTGGCCAGTTAAATATTGCGGATGCTTCTATGCTGAATAAGTTATCTCCCTTTTTTGCTATGATCTTTTCTATCTACATTTTGAAAGAAGTGCCTAAAAAATGGGAGTGGGCGGCAATCCTGGCAGCCTTTGCCGGTGCCCTTCTGGTAATGAAGCCAAGTTTTCATATGGAGTCGGTTCCGGCATTGTTAGGTGCGCTGGGAGGAGCCGGTGCCGGATTTGCCTATACCTGCGTGAGAAGACTGGGCAAGGGGGGCGTCCATGGCAGCGTGATCGTTCTGGCCTTTTCCGCCTTTTCCTGCATTTCGGTTATTCCCGGCGTGATCCTTACTTATGCCCCTATGACTGCCTTTCAGTTTGTCTCCCTTTTGTTGGCAGGAGCGGCGGCTGCGGGAGGACAGTTTTCCATAACAGCGGCGTATACAAAAGCACCGGCAAAAGAAATTTCTGTCTTTGACTATACCCAGGTGTTGTTTGCCGCCTTGCTGAGTCTGTGCGTACTGGGACAGGTGCCGGATCTTTTGAGTATTGCCGGTTATGTGATCATTATCGGAATGGCAGTATTTAAGTGGAAAAAGGGGCTGAAAAAGAAAACAATGTAGTGGAGATTCTGAGTGAACTATAGTATAATGAAATAATGTTTATACATAGTGAACAGAAAGGAAAGCAAGAGCAAATGAAGAAAAAATTTTTCAAGAAAATGACAGCCGTTGTATTAACAACTGCCATGGTTCTGACGGCAGGGGTCTGGCAGGCACCTAAAGCAGAGGCAGACATTTATTTATCAGAGGGGTTGAACAGAGTATCAGTGCATGATCCTTCTATTTTTAAGGACAAGGATACCAACACTTATTATGTGTTTGGTTCTCATATGGCTACAGGATCTTCCAAGGATCTGATGAACTGGACACAAGTCAGCAGGGATTACCAGAACATCACCAACAATTCCGTGTACGGAGACATTGACACCAATCTGGCAGAGCCTTTTTTGTGGGCAGGCAAAGATGACAGTGACTGCAAGGGCGGACATGCCATCTGGGCACCGGATGTGATCTATAATCCATCCTATAAGTGGGCGGATGGTACGAAAGGTGCTTACATGATGTATCTGAGTACCTCTTCTACTTCCGTGCGTTCCTGTATCGGATTTGGAGTCAGTAAGACAGCCAGCGGCCCGTATACTTATGTAAAAACCGTGATTTATTCTGGTTTTACGAAAACTTCAGCCACAGATAGTAAAAGTACCATTGATAAGAAATGGGACAACAGTTATCTGAATCTGAAAACATTGTTTAACAATGGCACGCTGTCAGGTTCCATTAATGATGTAAAATGGTTCAGCGGCAATAACTATAACAATGCTTATGCGCCAAATGCCATTGATCCTACAGTCTTTTTTGGTAACGATGGCAAATTTTATATGACTTATGGTTCCTGGTCCGGTGGTATTTTTATGCTGGAATTGGATCCGGTAACCGGCGAGCCAAAGTATCCCGGTAAAGATGGCACAGAGAGCACTTCCGGCAACTGGACAGACCGCTATTTTGGTACTCATATTGCAGGAGGCAGCCGTGTATCCGGAGAGGCACCATATATTTACTACGATAAAGAAGCCGGTTACTATTATCTGTATATTACTTACGGATGGCTGGCAGCTGACGGTGGATACAATATGCGTCTGTTCCGTTCTAAAAATCCATATGGTCCTTATGAGGATGCGGCAGGAAGACAGGCGCAGGACAGCAGTAAGTCTTTGAATAACTATGGTATCAAACTGATCGGAAACTATCAGTTTAAGGGACAGACCGGTTACAAGGCAGCCGGACACAACTCAGCTTTTATCGATGATGATGGACAGAGATATCTTTTTTACCATCAGCGTTTTAACAAAGGAGCCGAAAATCATGAACTCCGTGTACGGCAGCAGTTTTTGAATGAGGACAACTGGCCGGTGGATGCGGTATATGAATATCAGGGAGAGAGCATTGGCCACTACAATGAGAGTCAGGTAACGGGAGCCTATGAGGTGGTGAATCACGGAACCGCCACAGACGGTAACATGATCGAAACAACCTATCTTCGTCTCAAAGAAGATGGAACCGTGCAGGGAACATTGTCCGGTACATGGAAAAAGACTACAGGAAAAGGGAAAAATTATGATTATCTCACCATTCAGTCCGGTGGCAAGACTTATAAAGGATTTTTCTATGAGCAGTATAGTGAAAACTGGGAAAATGGTCCGGTTATGACATTCTCCTTGGTAGGAAGTGACAATACCTGTGTCTGGGGATCGAAAACCGATGAGAGTAACCTGAAAGACTATGGTTATGTAGCAGGAACCGAGGAAAAACTGGTAGGAAAGGGCTGGTGGCAAGATCCTCCGACCAGTAAAACTGTGGAGAAAAAAGGTGATTTTACCTATCGTTTCCATGTAAGAATGGATGAACTGACAGACAACTACGGTGCTTTCAACATGGAGATCAGTTCGGATACAGATAATAATGGACAGACCAATGAAAACGGCTACTACATCACAACCGGATCGGACATCAATGCCTGGTTTGCCGGTGGTGCCGGAGAACTGCAGACAGGAGCTACAGGCGGAACTATTACCAGTCCGGATGCTACTCTGGGAGGTAAAAGTGAGTTGGCACTGGGCCATACTTATCAGGTCAGCATCACCAGAAAAGGTCAGGACTTTACCATTGTGTACGAAGATGAGGCAACTGGCAAGACCATGTACACGATAGAGGCAAAGAATACAAATCTGGGACCGGATGTGAAGATGTGGATCAAGGCTCAGGTAGGAACGCTGGCAGTAGTGTCTGAAGGTGAGAAAAAGGCGCCGACACCAACCCCAACCAATCCTGGCAACAACAATAACCAGAATACAACTGTGAACGGAACTACCGGCAATAACAGTACTACCGGCAATAACAGTACTACCGGCAATAATAGTACTACCGGTAATAACAGTGCTACCGGTAATAACAGCACTTCCGGCACAGCGAAGAAACAGACTACAAGCAAGAAAACTCTTAAGAAGATCAAGTTGTCCGCTGTAAAGGCAAAGAAGGGCAAGAAAGTGATCACCGGAAAAGTAAGTGTGAAAAAAGCCACTGTAACCGTAAAGGTTGGCAAAAAAACATACAAGGGCAAGAAGGTTAAGATTTCCGGCAAGAAATTTAAGGTAAGCCTGAAAGCAAAACTGAAGAAGAAACAGAAGGTTGTTATCACCGTAAAGAAAGGCGGTTATAAGACACTGAAGAAAACTTATAAAGTAAAGTAACAAGTAACAGGAAGCCCCTCCGGCAGAAGTAACGATGTTTCTTCTGCCGGGGGGCTTCTTTATTTGATTGAATAAAAAAGCCTTTATGGGCTATAATTTTCAATGGAATATTAAAACGACTGAGGTGTCAGCAAATTGCGGCACCTCTTTTCTTTTGCAAAAAGTCTGTTTATTTGATGGATTAAAATTAGGGAAAAATTTCCGTTTGGATTTTAAGTTTATTTAAGGTTTTTGATGTATATTAAGAATATATTATAGGAGTCATGTTAAAAATCGGTTCTGACGACCTGCCGCCGAGCAGGAGCGAGGGGGCAATACATATTATTCAGGAGGAATTTGCATGGGTAAAAAAAGAAAGGCAGGCAGGAAGATCCTGGCGGGCGTGCTGGCAGGCAGCATGATCTTTTACTGCAGCAGTTATACCACCGTGTTATCGGCCAAGTCGGCGGCAGTTGTGAAAAAAGGGTATACTATCACCAAAAAGGCAGGCAAGTACACCAAGTCTGTAACCGTAAAGGTTAAGGCAAAGAAGGGGTATACGGTGTATTACACCACGGGAAAAAATCTTTCCGTTAAGAAAAAGATCAAGGCAAAGAAAACGAAAAGTTTTACTTTTAAGTCCACAAAGACTTTGAAAATCTACGCCGTGAAGGCAAGCAAAAAGGTTACGAAGAAGACTTTGAAAAAGGTGAAAAAATCATCCATAGCAAAGTATAAGTACACTATTGTGAAGAAAACGAAAGCGACGGCTACACCGGCCGCAACAGCCGGGCAGAATTCTACTACGGCGACGGCTGCACCAACAGCGGGAACTACGGCAGTGCCTACGGTTACTCCAGGGGGCAGCCAGTATGTAGGCGACGATGCGGCAGCGGATTATGTGGCACCGGCCAGAACAACTTATACAGCAGAAGATACAGATGTATCGTCGGATGGAACCACTGAGATCACCATGGCATCGAAAGCAACCGGATCCAAAGTGACGAAGGAGAATTATGAGATTAGCAAGAAAAATAAACTGACCATAACAGCTCCGGGAACTTATACGATCCATTCGGAAGAAGGAGCTGCAACAGACGGTTTGATCGATGTGAAGTTTTCGGATGATGCCATGACCGGTACCGTACATTTGATCTTAGACGGCGTACGGCTTACATCCGGCAACAATACGGCACCGGATTCAGATACAGGTCTTATCACAATTAAAAGTAATGTGACAAAGGCAGTGATCACAGTGGCAGAGGGCAGTGAAAATACACTGACTGACACCGGAGCTATTGGTGTGGATGCGGATGACAGCACTTCCACAACGTATACAGCGGGTATCGTATGTAAGAAAACACCGCTGACCATCAATGGGAAAGGTACATTAAACATTACATCCACCAACGGAAACGGAATCAAATGTACGGACGAATTGAAGATCATTGATACAACCGTACAGGTGTCCGGTCCATCGGATGCGGCAGCAGGACATAACGGTATCACCGGTAAAACCGGATTGTCACTGAAAAATGCGGCCGTTACCATTCATTCCAACCAGGACGGATTGAAGACTACACTGGACGCAACAGATGTGGCAGCGGACAGTTCACTGGCAGAACTTGGCAACATGGAGATCGATGGAGGAACGATTGACATCATTTCAGAAAATGGAGATGCGATCTCAGTTTACCGCACCTTATATCTGAATCCGACAACACTGCAGGTAACAACGAAAAATGCTTCAGCTTCCACAGCGGATGGAAGTTATAAAGGTATCAAAGCAGGTACGACTATTTATATTCCGGAGACAGCCGGCACTATTACAGCGGATACAACGGCGACTTATAGTTCATCCCGTGTACAGAGAGACAGTAACGATCCGGTAGCAGATGACAGTATTCACTGCGACGGGTACATCCGCATTGACGGCGGAATCTTGACACTTTTCTCAGGAGATGATGGTATCCACTCCGATTCAGGCTTGGTAGTCAATGGTGGAACCATCGTAGTAAAAGAATCTTATGAAGGGCTTGAAAGCGGCGACATTACCGTGAATGGCGGTAATATCACAGTTACATCCAAAGACGATGGCTTTAATGCGGCAGGAGGCAGCAATAGCACGGCTTCCAGCAGTGGCAGCCAGTTCCCGGGAGACAATTTTAACAAAGGAGATTCTTCTTCCAACACCCAGTATCAGATCATTATCAATGGTGGTACGATCAATGTAAATGCAGAGGGAGATGGCATTGACTCCAACGGCAACATCTTCTTCAAGGGCGGTACCGTGATCGTCAATGGATCGACGAACGGCGGCAACGGAGCGTTGGATTATGGAGACAGTTCTGACTGTGTATGTGAGATTTCCGGCGGTACGCTGATTGCGGCAGGTGCCATAGGGATGGATGCAGCACCAACCAGTGGTTCTTCCCAGCCGGCGGTAAATGTAAGACTTTCTTCATCTCAGAGTGCCGGAACGTATGTTGTATTGAAAGACAGCAGCGGCAATACAGTTCTCACAGCACAGCCATCCAAGACATTCCAGTCCGTAGTAATGTCCTGTGAGGCATTGAAACTGGGAAGTACCTATACAGTTTATTATGGAAAAGATCTTTCTTCACTGACCCAGGGAGATTCCGTGACATTTACCTCGGCAAGCATGTCTACCGGCAGTAGTTCCGGAGGAGGATGGAATCCGGGCGGAAATCCAGGTGGAAACCAGGGAGGTAATCGTCCGGGCGGCCGATAGAAACCAGATGGGATCTATGCAGGAGCCAGAAGGGATCTGTCCCTTGACTATTTTTTCATAAGGAATTAAGATAAATAAGACAGCTTGTTCTTCAGGCTGTCTTATTCTTATATAGAGGCAGGAAAACAGAGAATGTTATTGGATAAAGATATCAGAGAGCCATTATTTGAATATTTGGAAGAACAGCATGACAAAGTGAGGATCCTGGAGGAAAAGACCATGGGACACTCCCGGGCCGATGTGGTGATGGTGCTGGAAGAGGAAGTGGTAGGCGTGGAGATCAAAAGCGACGCCGATACTTACGCCAGACTCAGCAGACAGGTAAAGGACTACGACCGTTTTTTTGACCGGAATCTGGTGGTGGTTGGAACCAGCCATGCTCACCATGTGGCAGAGCACATACCCGATTACTGGGGGATCATTACCGTGGAAGAACAGGGGGAAAACTGCGACTTTTATATGCTGCGGGAGGCATTGGAAAATCCGAAGAAAAAAATGATTCACAAGATCCGTCTTCTCTGGCGGCCGGAGTTGGCCCATATCCAGGAAATCAATGGCATGCCGGCGTATAAGCAGAAAAGCAAGGATTTTGTGCAAAAGAAGATACTGGAAAAAATCCCGGAAGAAGTGCTGCAAAAGCAGATCAGTGATGAATTGTTCGAGAGGGATTATACGACCATACAGGAGACGATAAGGAAGTTTAAGAGGTGAGGTAGGAACTATTCCCACTCCTACAAAAAAATTTAAGAGAAATAGAAACCGCAGGTTAAAAATGCCTGCGGTTTTATGATGTTATGATTTTATACAAAATATCGTCTATCGTCATAGAAAGCACTGCTATAAATAGGGACGAAGAGCCTTCAGCAGTTTTTCTTCCGTACTTATAATATCTTTAGTCAAATGAATGATCTCTTTGTCTGCCGCCGGGTACTGGTTCAGGTAGCGGTAAAGGGATTTGATTCCCATATTGCACCCATCCGTAATAAGGTCCGCCACAGCGGCATCCGGATCATCGCCCATGGTTTTGAATTCCGTTTTAAATTTGGACATGGCTTTGGCCAGAGCCGCTGGTTCTTTTCCTTCATCATGATATTTTTCTAGTATTTCATGAGTCTTGTTCCCCAGTTTGCAGTGAATATCGTGGCTGTCTTTCAAAATCCCGGACAATCCGCCACTTTGAACATGTTCCAGTACATCCTCGATGGAGGATGTGCCCATTTTGATGCCGGCATTACATTCCCGGAGCAATTTGACAGAATCGTCTTCCATGTGTTCTTGTTCCATTTTGAGAACCTCCTTTTTTATTAGAGTGGCAAAAAAAGGGGGAAATATGCGGAAATGTTGGGATATATGATTTGGGTATTTCTAAGATAGGTTCGCTTTAAAAAGTAAGGGTAGATGGTAGAATATGGGTGGAACTAAAATGACAGCAGGAAAGACTAACTATTAAAAGTCAAGCCCTAAAATGATATTTTTTGAATAAAGTACAGAAATGTATTTTAGATATATTTGAAACTCGGTTAGAGTGCTTTGAACCTTGAAAACTGCATGACAAAAAGAGCATCGTTGCAGGTGCTCCAAAAAGGAGTATTGAATTAGAAAAACTTAAGAAGCTTTAATGTATTGCTGGTTGGTTTTCTCGAGATGATAAATAACTCGAACCAGTTTTTTGACGGCATGAGATATGGCAACATTGTAATGCTTGCCTTCGGCTCGTTTTTTTGCCAGGTATTCAGCAAACGTTGGATCCCAGTGACAGACATATTTGGCTGCGTTGTATAACGCATAGCGTAGATATTTGGAACCTCGCTTTTCCATGTGGGAGGAAGCACCATCAAACTGACCAGATTGATATGTAGAGGGTGAAAAACCAGCATATGCTAGGATTTTATCAGGAGAATCAAAGCGGTTGAAATCGCCGATTTCAGCAATGATCATAGCGCCCATCCGGTAGTTGATTCCGGGGATACTAAGAATCGGGGAATTGATCTCATCCATGATGAGTTTGATTTCATTTTCGATTTCATCAATCTCGGAAGTAAGTTCCTGAATGAGCTTGATGGTATGCTTTAACTCCATTGATTTTGCAGGCATGTTTGAACCTATTGAGGTTCTTGCGGCATTTCTAAAAGCAATAGCTGTTCCTTTGCCGTATCGTCCTTTTGATGATTCAGAAAGTAGATTGGTGAGTCTAGTAAGATGAGCATCAGCCACTTGCTTGGCACCAGAAAATTCAGAAAGCATTGCATAAACGGATGCTATATGAAGTGTCGGAACTAACTTTTCTAATTCAGGGAATAAGATACAGACAAGTCTTGAAACGGAAGATTTTAATTTAGCACGTTCTTTTACTTTATCAAAACGATAACGAGTTAATGACTTTAGCTCTTCATTGTGGTAAGATGTGTCTGAGTAGGACTTTAAGTTCACATCAGACATTAGCATGGAAGCAATCGTGCGGGCATCTACTTTATCCGTTTTCGTCTGTCTAAGGCTTAGACTTTTTCTGTACAGATTTGTATGTAACGGATTGATAACATAGGTGGGCAAAC
>ENA-ORTW01001361-ORTW01001361.1-human-gut-metagenome-genome-assembly--contig:-NODE-1361-length-26262-cov-11.868241_pt1 | contig 26262 bp, 26 predicted proteins | sample MGYA00242072_ERZ509193 | MGnify/ENA primary metagenome ERZ509193 (study PRJEB26280, sample SAMEA2338813) | human gut metagenome | biome: human gut; feature: human-associated habitat; material: faeces... | reverse complement strand
AAATGTTGGCAGAGACAGCACATAATGCAGGAGTTATTACGAATGAGGAATTTGCGATTTTTCAAAATGCAGGATATATGGGACTATACGGTGGATTAGATGTTGATGATATTCAAACAAAGATGCTTTTAAACCAATGTTGAAGGTAATTTGGCAGCAGTTTATCAGAGTCTGTTTGGTGGAGATGTATATCCGTCATTAGAGGAAAAAGTAGCTAATTTATTATTTAATGAAATTGACAGATCGGTATTTGCGGAGGAAAACAAAATTGAAAAATCTTATAAGATTAACGGATTATCATGAAAAGGATATTGCTGATATTTTTAACATAGCAGATGAAGTTGCGCTAGATAATTACAAGAATATTTTAAAAGGTAAAAGTGTAGTTTTGTTTTTTCCTAATTCCAGTATTCGAACACGGGTTACTTTCGAGAAGGGTATATATCTGTTGGGTGGACAACCAATTCTATTTCCTACAGAAACGCTTGATAAAAAAGAAGATTTAAAAGATGTTTGTGGCTATTTGAATAACTGGGCGGATATGGTAATTGTGAGACATAGATATATAAATGTAATTGAGAAAATGGCACAATATTTATCTGTGCCTATTATTAATGCAATGACAGACATAAACCATCCATGTGAAGTGCTTGCAGATATGTATGCACTTTCGAAAATTCGAAAGAATTTTGTAAATGACAAGTTCTTATTTTGTGGTAGTAAGGGAAATATTGGTTTGGCGTGGAAAGAAGCAGCAACTGTTATGGGATTTAGCCTGGAGCAGTGTTGTGGAAATGGTTATGAAATCGAAGGTTTAGTATCGTATAGTAATATTTATGACGCGATTATTGGAAAAGACATTGTGTGTACCGATTCGTTACCAGCTCATATTCTAAATGACTCTAAAGAGTGTATGGTTACATTAGAAGCTATGAAAAAAGCTAATAAAGGAGCAGTGTTAAATCCTTGCCCGCCGTTTTATCGTGGCGAAGAAGTTTCAGCTGATGTAATCGATTCAGATTATTTTGTTGGATACAAGTTTAAACAGCATTTACTTAGTGTTCAGCAAGCAATTATGATTTATTGTTTAACTCAATAAATTTTTATTTAATGGTATAGCAGTTATTCTATTTGGAATACTCTTAAGTGCAAGTGGTGAAGAAATGAATAGAACTGTATTGGCAAGTTTTAGCGATTTCCCATTTGCTCTTATCGGGATAATTGTTGGAATTGTTGGACTTATAATGGTTTTCAAAAATAATAAAGAATAACAAATTCCGATTTGTTGGTTTGATTTACAGGCGGGATACACTGCCCCGCGCCCCAGCCGGATTTTCTGCATAAAAAATTCCCCGCTTTCGGTAACGAAAGCGGGGAATTGCTATTGAACCTTACTGGTTCGCCATTTCCTTCAGAGCATCCTTGCGGCTGAAGTTGGCGCGGCCCTTTTCGTCGAAGCCCATGAACTTCACCCAGGTCATGTCGCCCAGGTTCAGAACGTCTTCCACCTTCTCCACCCGATGGTTTTCCAGCTTGGAGATGTGGACCATGCCGTCATGGCCGGGGGCGATCTCCACAAACGCGCCGATGGGCAGGATGCGCACGACCTTGCCGTAGTACAGCTTGCCGACCTCGGGAACGAAGCAGATGTCGTCCACCATCTTCTTGGCGGCGTAGGCGGCGGCGGAGTCAACGGCGGAAATGAACACGCTGCCGTCGTCGTCGATGTCCACCTTGGCGCCGGTATCGGCGCAGATCTTCTGGATGGTCTTGCCGCCGGAGCCGATGACCTCCCGGATCTTGTCCACGGGGATCTTCAGGGACAGCATCTTCGGGGCGTACTCACTGACCTCGGGACGGGGCGCGGGGATGGCCTTGAGCATGACCTCGGACAGGATCTCCAGACGCGCCTTGCGGCAGCGCTCCAGAGCGTCGGCGATGATCTCCATGGTCAGGCCCCTGTTCTTCAGGTCCATCTGAATGGCGGTGATACCCTCGGTGGTACCGGCGACCTTGAAGTCCATTTCGCCGTGGAAGTCCTCAACACCCTGAATGTCGGTGAAGGTTCTCCACTCGCCGGTCTCCTGATCGGAGATCAGGCCGCAGGAAATACCGGCCACGGGGCGCTTGATGGGCACGCCGGCGTCCATCAGAGCAAGCGTAGAGCCGCAGATAGAAGCCTGAGAGGTGGAGCCGTTGGAGGACAGAACCTCGGACACCACACGGATGGCGTAGGGGAACTCCTCAACGCTGGGGATCACGGGCAGCAGAGCCTTCTCGGCCAGCGCGCCGTGGCCGATCTCCCGGCGGGAGGTGGAACGGGCGGCACGGGCTTCGCCGGTGGAGTAGGCGGGGAAGTTATAGTGATGGATATACCGCTTGGTATCCTCGGGGTAAATGGTGTCGATCTTCTGAGCGGCGGACAGGGTGTTCAGGGTGCAGATGGAAAGCACCTGCGTCTGACCGCGGGAGAACAGGCCGGAGCCGTGGACTCTGGGCAGAACGCCGACTTCGGCGTCCAGAGGACGGATTTCGTCCATGCCGCGGCCGTCCACACGCTTGCCCTGAAGCAGCCACTTCTTGACGACCTTCTTCTGCATCTTGTACAGGCAGACCTCGATATGGGTGTCGAAGTCCTCGTACTTCTCGCCGAACTTCTCCTGGAAGTCCAGACGGGCAGCGGTCAGGCGCTCTTCCCGGACGTTCTTGTCGGGGGTGTCCAGCGCGTACTCGATCTTACCCAGGCCATAGGCCATCAGATCGTCCAACAGCTCGTGGTTGACGGCGGCCTTCTCGAAGGTGAACTTGGGCTTGCCGATCTCGGCGACGATGGAGTTGATGAACTTAACGATCTCCATGTTGGCCTCATGGGCGACCCGGATGCACTCGTAGACGATGTTCTCGGGGGCTTCCTTGGCCTCGGTCTCGATCATGACCACCTTCTCGAAGGTGGAGGAGATGCACACGAAGCAGTCGGCGGCGTCCCGCTCGTCGGAGGAGGGGTTGATGATATACTTGCCGTTCAGGTGGGCAACGTTGGTGGTGGCCACGGGACCGTTCCACGGGACGTCGGAGCAGGCAATGGCGATGGAAGCGCCCAGAGACGCCACGATCTCCACGGGGTTATCGTAGTCGTTGGCAAGAACGGTGCAGGTCACGACGGTGTCGTTGCGCAGCTCCTCGTCAAAGAGGGGACGCATGGGACGGTCAATGATGCGGCTGTTCAGAATGCCCCGCTCAGAGGGCTTGCCCTCACGGCGGTTGAAGGAGCCGGGAATGCGGCCTACGGAATACATACGCTCCTCGAACTCGATGGTCAGGGGGAAGTAGTCGATTCCGGCCTTGGGGATGGGGTTGCAGGTGACGGTGGTGAGCACGACGGTGTCGCCGTAGCGGCAGATGCACTCGGCGTCGGCCAGCTCTGCGACCTTACCGGTTTCCACGGTAAAGGCACGGCCGCCGATTTCCGTCTCGTAAACGTGATGGTTGGGATACTGTTTGCGGGTGATCATTGGTTTACCTCCTAATTGAATGTTATTTGTACGGGAGGTTTAGCACTTGAATCTGCGGCCGGATTCCGGCGGCACATTCAACTGCTAAAGCATCTCCCGTGATTTACGGTTAGGGAAGCTCTGAATAAATCGGCAAGAACTGTGAGCGAGAGATTTTTCGACCAATCGAGGTATCGGAAACGGAGGAATACTTTGTGTACCCGCAAGGGGTATGCCGCATCCGTAAGCCAGCTTGCGCTGGCAACGGCTGCGCTATATTTCCCGTTTTCGATACCGAAGAGTGGGCGGAAAAGATCCGCTCACAGTCGCAGACGATTTATTCAGAGTTTCCCTAGAAGACACGAAGAAAAGGGGCGACGACAGTCGCCCCCTTAATCTCTTACTTACGGATACCCAGCTTGGCGATCACAGCACGGTAGCGGTTGATGTCCTTCTTGGCCAGATAGTCCAGCAGACTGCGGCGCTTACCGACCATCATCAGCAGACCACGGCGGGAGTGGTTGTCGTGCTTGTGGACGCGCAGATGCTCGGTCAGCTCGTTGATACGGGCAGTCAGGATGGCGATCTGAACCTCGGGGGAACCGGTGTCGCCCTCGTGGGTCGCGTTTTCCAGGATGACCTGGGTCTTCTTTTCCTTCTGAATCATGATTTTTCCACCTTTCAAATCGGTAGCCCGGGAGCTAAGTAGGGGCCGGTGAAGTGCCGCATGGGCGTTGTCCCACAACTGAGCAACGGGCGCAAAAATTGTGTCTGGTCATAACCAGCCTTTTGAGTATATCACAAGTTTGCCCAAAAGTAAAGGAAAACTTTCACTTTTTCGGGCAGAATTATTTTAATGTTCCTTGTGCAGTTTTTCCTTGAAATAGTCCCGGACGTGCATGATCTCGTCCCCGGCGAGGGCCTTTTTCATATTGCCGATGTGCATGACGTCCAGCACCGCTCCGGCGCAGATGGCCGTGATAATTTTCGCCGGCGCTTCGCCGAAAAGATACATCAGCAGGGGCAGGGCGATGCCCACCGTTATGGGGAACATCACAGTGCAGTCAAAGATCCACATGACCGCCCATCCGGCGCACAGCACGATTGGTACGTACTTTAACCCGCAGTAAATGACCAGGCCGCCGAAGGCCGCCAGCCCCTTGCCGCCCCGGAAGCGGTGAAACACCGGAAAGCAGTGGCCGATCATGGCGCCCGATGCAGGCCAGCATCCCCGCAACGCTGAGCCCGGGGAACAGGTACTGCGCCAGCTTGCCGGAGAGGAAGGACTTCATCAGGTCAAAAAGCATGACGAAAATTCCCGCGCCCCAGCCGAGAACCAGCATGGTGTTGGTGGCGCCAAGGTTTCCGGTGCCGGATTTGCGCACGTCGGTCTTCTTCACCCTGCCCACCAGAGAGGACGGGCTGAGCGAACCGACAAAATATCCCAGAGCGATACTGAGAGCTGCGTCCATAAAAACCTCACTTTCCAAAGTGCCTTAAAGCGGAGACTGCTTGATCTTTGCGTAGCGGCGGGGGTACTGCTTCGGGGTGGGGGCGATTTTCCGCAGGACGATGACCGCGTGGGACGCCCCGTCGATGGAAAATTCCTTTACCGATTCCAGTTGTAACCCCAGCTTTTTGATCGCGGATGTACACTCGGCCAGCTCTTCCCTTGCGGCGGAGCCTTTCATGGCCAGCACCGCGCCGCCGACCTTCACATAGGGGGCGGTCAGCTCCAGCAGGATGTTCAGCCGGGCGACCGCGCGGGAGACGGCGTAATCGTAGCTTTCCCGCCGTTCCGCCGCCGCTTCCTCCGCCCGGGCGGTGACGCACTGGGCGCGGACGCCCAATTGGGGGAGAATTTCTTCCAGCCACTTCATGCGCTTGCCCAGACTATCCAGCAGGGTAACGCGCGCTTCCGGGCAGGCGATGGCCAGCGGCACGCCGGGAAATCCCGCGCCGCAGCCCACGTCGATGATCTGCTTTCCCCGCAGATCGGCGGCGGTGAGCACCGTCAGGCTGTCAAGCAAATGGAGCTTTGCCACTTGATCCGGCTGGGTGATGGCGGTGAGGTTCATGACCTCATTCTGTTTGATAACCGCCGCACCAAAATCGCAGAGGGTCTGGCGCGCGCTTTCCGGCAGGTCAAGCCCCAGCTCGGGCAGACCTGCATCCAAAGTCTGTCTCATCATGGCCGTCACCTTGCGTTGACGATGCCGCTCAGGTCCACCTGCGTTTCGTCGTAGGGGTCGAAGGGGGATTCCTCCACGGTGATGGAGGGCAGCACCACGGTCTGGATGTGCCAGTTCACCAGCAGGTCGCAGACCTCGCCGTAGGAAGCGACGCCGCTTTCGTCGCCGCTGACCTTGAGATAGGTGTCGTTGGCGGCGTCGGCGAGGTTCGTGGCGGCGGTGCTTTTCCGGGAATTGAAGAAGCTGTTGTAGGCAGCCATGTCGAATTTCAGATTGTCGTTGACCCCGGCGCTCACCCGTGCGGCAGCCGCCGCGGCGGACTGGTTATTGACGCTGCTCAGGGCGCTGTAGCAGTAGCGGAAGGCCATAAAGTAGGCGCTGTACTGGAATTCCGGGTCGGAATGGACGGAGGCGGCGAGGAACGCGGCAAAATTGGCGTCCCGTTCCGGGGCGATGCACATGCGGTGGGCCATTTCGTGGCACATGGTAAAGGGCAGGGACACGCCGGGGATCTGGGGATTGACGCAGGCTTCGCCGGTCAGGCCGAAGGTGACGCCGGTGATGCCCATGGAGGAATACATATCCGCCCAGCCCAGCTTTTTCACGGGCAGGGTGGAGCCAGCGAAAATGGGGTAGAAGTAGTCGTAGGTCAGCGTCTGGAAGCCTTCGCCGGCCTTGCCCGCCAGCGCGTCAAAGTCCGCGAAGGCCACGTTGCCGCTTCCGTCCCGGTTGACTTGCAGGGCAAGGGCGTTGGCCTTGTCCCGGTAATATTCGGTGGCTTCGGTCAGCTCCTCCAGATTGTAGCTGCCCACGTCCAGCCGCATGTCGTCGGACAGGGGGCCGGAGTAGTAATTCAGACCCCAGAGCATGGTGTGGAGCATGTAAATACCGGCAAAAAACGCGAGCACCCAGCCGCCCCACTGAATGGGGTTCCATTTCAGCACGATCATCAGCACAATGCTGGCAAGGATCAGCGCGCCCAGCGCCACGGCCAGCAGCTGCCAGACGGGGAAGTCCACGCCGCTTGCCCACTGGGCAAGAATGGACTCCGAGGTGCGGATGACGTAGGGGTACACCATATCCACCAGAGTAGAAAACCGTTCACCGAACCGCATCAGCACCCATGTGATGGCGCCGAAGATGGCGGCGGTGAGGTAGCCGAACCAATATTTCAAAGGAAACGCCTCCTTCAGACAGCGAAAAACAGAATGTACGCAACGCACACGTATAGATTTTAATAGTATAACACAAAACCTGCCGATTGTCTGCACCTAATTTTGAATTTTTTATAAACCCGGTGGAATGGGGGCGGTGCAAAACCCTCTCAGTCACCTTCGGTGACAGCTCCCCCAGGGGGGAGCCAAGGGCTTGTACCCCATCAAAAAATTTGTGGGAATAATTTTTCCAACATTGGCAAACAATACCACCGGAAATCATTTTTTGGAGGTATTGCCATGTTCCGAAATCGATTGTTGGCTCTGCTGCTGGCGGTGTGCTGCGTTGCGGGGCTGTCCTGCGGCGCGGCCGCTGCCCAGGTGGACTGCGACGGCGTCTACTGCTTCTCGGCGGAGGACTTTTCCGGGGAGACCCCCATTGCGGGCATCTGCATCACCAGTCTGCCGGATAAAAAGGTAGGCAGCGTGATGCTGGGCAGCCGCGTTCTCGTTCCCGGCGACGTTCTCACCGCCGAACAGGCGGCGCAGATGACCTTTTCTCCCCGCCTGACCGAACTGGATGAGACTGCCGAGGTGGGATACTTGCCCATCTACCCCGACGGCGTGGAGGCGTCCGCCGCCATGACCATCGGCATCCGGGGCAAGGAAAACAAGCCCCCCGTGGCGGAGGACTCTGCGCTGGAAACCTACAAAAATCTCGCTGCCGACGGCAAATTGAAGGTCGTTGACCCGGAGGGGGAGGACATGGTCTACGCCATCGTCCGCCGGCCCAAGCGGGGCACCGTGACCCTTCAGCCGGACGGAAGCTTCACCTACACGCCCAAGAAGAATAAGGTAGGCATCGATTCCTTCACCTTCACGGCGACGGACGCTTCCGGGAAGACCTCCCGGGAAGCCACCGTCACCGTCACCATCCTCAAGCCCGCCGACGCGACCCAGTACACCGACACGGTGGGCAGGGACTGCCGGTTCTCCGCGGAGTGGATGAAGAACACCGGGATTTTCTCCGGGGAAAACGTGGCGGGGAATCCCTGCTTCGGCCCGGAACGGACGGTGAGCCGGGGCGAGTTCGTCACCATGCTGGTCAGAACGCTGAACATCCCCGTAGACGAGGAGCTGACCGGCGCGGGGTTTACCGACGAAATCCCTGAGTGGCTCCAGCCCTATCTTGCCGCCGCAGTGCGTTCCGGCCTGACGGCGGGGCTGCCCGATCAGCAAACCTTCGGCGCGGAGGAAATGATTACCGGCGCGGAAGTGAGCGTCATGCTGAAAAACGCTCTGGCGCTGACGGCGGACGCCCCGGAGGAAGCCGCGGAAACCTCGGCAGAGGAATCGGAAATCTCCGCCTGGGCGCAGGACGCTCTGACAGCCGCCGTCCGGAACGGCTTTAATCTGGAAGCCGACGCCCCCCTGACCCGGGAGACTGCCGCGGAAATCCTCTACCGCGCGTGGCAGATGGAAAATGAACTGATCGCAAAGGCATAAAAACAAACGCCCCGGGCTTCGGCCCGGGGCGTTTGTTACTATACGTTGCGGAAAATTCTCAGTCAGCCTTGACCACGATCTTCGGAATTCTGGCGATCAGCTGCGCCGCGATGGCGGTGAGGATCAGCTCGGGAACCATGTAGAAGCCGTTGTACACAATGGAATAGACCCAGCCCAGCGCGGTGGGGCTGAGGCTTTCCACCAGTTTTGCGCCCCAGGCGGGGAAGCCGTCCTGGGTGAAGAACCAATCTGCCCAGCCGGAGAACAGCAGGTATCCGGACAGAATGTGAGACAGATACCGCGCACCCAACGCCACAAGGGAGCCGCACATCAGGCTGGTGCCGGGATTCTTGATCTTATCCCGGAAAATGCCGCCCAGACCCATCATGGTGTAGGCGAGCAGATAGTCCAGCAGGCACATGAGGATGGCCTTGAAGATCATGGTGTCGTCGCCGAAATAGCCGGGCTGAAAGGCGGCGCTCACGGTCTTCGCGCCCAGTGCCATTTCCAGCAGCGCGTAGCAGAAGCCGGAAACGAAGCCCCACTTCACGCCGTAGCGGTAGGAGATCAGCACCACCGGGAGCATGGCCACCAGCGTCACCTGACCGCCGAAGGGCATTTCGGGGATGATGGCCTTGGAGATCAGCTCCAGCACAATGGCCAGCGCCAGCAGCATGGCGCTTTCCGTCAGTCTTTTGGTTTTCATTTTGAGAACCTCCAAATAAAAAGTATCGCATTGCAAACCGTCCAGGTGCAACGCGATACTTCTGGTATCCCATATATGCATCTTTCCCTCCGACGGTATTAGCCGTATCAGGTTCACGGGTCAGGGCGTACACGCCCACTCTCAGCCGGTTTTGCTCGGCTCCCCGAAGACTTATTTGTTTTGCGATCTAGGGTTAGTATAGCAAAAAACCGGAAGAAGTCAAGGGCAGAAAACGCGAAAACCGGCGCCCGAAGAACGCCGGTTTCAAGAATCACGCCATATCCAGCGCCAGCGTTTTGCCGCCGAGGATGTGGAAATGCAGGTGCGGCACGGTCTGACCCGCGTCGGCGCCGCAGTTGCTGACCACCCGGTAGCCACCCGCCAGCCCCTCCGCTGCCGCGATTTTGGGGATGACCTCAAAAATGTGGGCGACGACGGCGCTGTTCTCTTCCGTGACGCCGTTGCAGCCGGAAATATGCGTCTTGGGGATCACCAGAATGTGGGTCGGCGCCTGGGGATTGATGTCCCGGAAGGCGAAGACCAAATCATCCTCGTAGACCTTGGTGGAGGGGATATCCCCCGCAATGATTTTGCAGAACAGACAATCGGACATTTATGTTTCCTCCTTACAGACCAAAAACATGGACGCCTGCCATGCTGGCGGCTCCCATGATGATTCCCGCGATAATGACGCCCAGAGAAACGGACAGCGCCGTGGTTTTGATGCCCATGTCCAGAAAACTGGCCGCGAGGGTTCCCGTCCACGCGCCGGTGCCGGGAATGGGAATGCCGACGAACAGCATCAGTGCCACGAACAGCCCGCCCCGACCGGCCTTTTTCATCAGCCTGTGACCGGCGGCTTCGCCCTTTTCCAGGCAGTAGGAAAAGAACTTCCCGATATATTTTTTGTCCGCGCCCCAGTGCAGCACCTTCCGGGCGAAGAAATAGATCAGCGGCACCGGCAGCATATTGCCTACGACGCACACCGCAAGAGACGTCCAGTAGTCCAGATCCATGCCCACGGCCATAACGATACTGCCCCGCAGCTCCACCAGCGGCACCATGGACACGAAGAAAATCAGAAGATATTTGGCAAACATTCCATCACCCTAATGTGAATTTCCCCTATTATACCATAATATATCCGTGTTTGCAACGGAAAACGGTGCGGACAGCTTAAGTTTTGATTAAAAAGAAATGCAAAATCCGCGGCTCATCACCGCGGATTTTGCAACAAGAAAAGAGGAGAGGAAAAAATGAAAAAGATGAAGGTTGGTAGCAAATTTATATACTGCCCCATGTGCCTTGCGGCGGGGCTAACGTTGTCTTAATCTTTATGGCCTTATTATACCGGTAAAATATTAACGATTAAAGTGGGAAAATGTTAAGCTCGTATGAAGTTCTGTAACAAGTTTTCGGGCGGCGGGGAAATGCGATTCTCGTAAACAGGAAAATAATTATTGACATTCGATAATTTCTATGGTACACTCCATGCAAACGGAGGTGCTTTTATGAATTCACAGCTTTCTGCGAAATTTACACTTTGGTGCAGCCGGGGATTGTTCATTATCATCTGCCTGCTTACTTTTGCCATGCCGGGACTGCTGCGGTGGTATCAGACTTTGCGGCCGCTGGGGCGGTATGGCGCGGCGGCGATCATGATCGGGTTTTACTGCTGCGTCCCTGCGGTGCTGTACGCGCTATCCTGCATGGAGCGGCTGGTGCGGAATATTCTGAAGGAGGATGTGTTCGTTACACAGAACGTCCGGTTTCTGCGGCGCATCCGCTGGTGCTGCGCGGCGGTAAGCGGCATTTGTTTGCCCGCCGCGTTCTTCTACCCGCCCCTGATTTTCATGACGACGATCATGGCGTTTCTGGCGCTGGCGGTGAGCGTGGTGAAGAACGTCATGGCCGCCGCGGTGGAGATCCGGGAAGAAAACGATCTGACGGTGTGAGGCGGCGTATGGCGATTATTGTGAATCTGGATATGATGCTGGCAAAGCGGAAAATGACTTCCCTTGAGCTGGCGAACCGGGTGGGCATGACGCCCGCCAACCTGTCCATTCTGAAAACCGGCAAGGCCAAGGCTGTGCGCATGAGCACCATGGACGCCATCTGCCGGGAGCTGCAATGCCAGCCGGGCGACCTGTTCGAGTTCGTGCAGGACGACGACCCATGGAAGCGATGAGAAAGGAGATATTTATGGAAGAACGGACGATGTCCCGGTATCCTGCGGGAAAACGGGAACTGATTTTTGGCCTTCTGGTGCTGCTTTTCGGCACGTTTACGTGGAACAGCATTCTTTACGGCGGTTTTTGTCTGGGATTTGCCCTGGGGGCGGTGGCTCTGACGGGGTGCAGTTTTTGGTATCTGCTTCGCTGCGGCTTCCGGCCGGGGAAGTATGAGGCGGCGCTGCTGATTCTGGCGGCGGTGATCTTCGCCGGGTTTGCCCGGTCGTCGGACAGCGACGTGAAGGCGGGGATGCTCCTGATGGCGCTGGTTGCCGTGAACCTCAGCTTCTGTCGGATGGCCGGGCAGAGCCGCCGGGAGCCCGGCGGCATCGCGTCGGCGCTGGACGCTCCCCGGGCGATTTTTGTTCTGGGTGTTGGCAGCATGAGCGCCGCCGTCCGGGGGTTGAACGACGCCCGGAAAAACGCCGGTACGGCGGGCAAACGGGGCGGCGCGGCGATCCTCGGCGTACTGATCGCCCTGCCGGTGGCGGCGGTGCTGATCGTGCTGCTGATGCGCGCCGACGCGGCGTTTGAGGGGCTGATGGATATGCTCCCCGACACCGACTGGTCGGAGCCGGTGATTTCCCTGTTCTTCGGCGTGTTTGCCGGGTGGATACTGTATTCCCGGGGCGTGGGACTGAAATACGCGGAGAAAAACGGGAAAGAAGCGAAGAGCTTCCACGGTTTCAGCGCCATTACCGTGAACATTCTGCTGGGAGCGGTGTGCCTGATCTACGCCGTGTATCTGCTGAGCCAGCTGGCGTATCTGGGCGGCGGCTTCGCGGGAATTCTGCCCGATGGGTACACGCTGGCGGAATACGCCCGCCGGGGATTTTTCGAGATGGCGTGGCTGAGCTTTATCAATCTGGGGCTGATGTGCCTTGCCATGGGACTGGTGGAAAAGAAGGCCGGTGCCCCGGCGCTGACCAGAGGGCTGTGCCTGTTCCTCGGGCTGGCGGCGCTGTTCCTCATCGCCGCGGCCAGCGCGAAAATGCTGCTCTACATTAGCGGCTACGGCCTGACGAGAAAGCGGGTGCTGACGGAGATTTTCATGCTCTGGCTGGGGGTCACGACGATCCTCGTGTCCGTGTGGCTGTTCAAGCCCCGGTTCCCCTACATGAAGGGGGCGGTGATCTGCGCGCTGATTCTGGGGTGCGTCACCTTCTGGGCGGACGTGGACACGCAGGTCGCCCGGTACAACGTCCGCGCCTACCAGTCGGGGCAGCTGGAGACCATCGACATGGGGCACATGAGCAGCCTTGGGGATGGCGCACTGCCCTACATTAAAGGGCTGACCCATGACCGCGACCCCGAAATTGCCTCCACCGCGATGGACATTCTGGAAAACAGCTATTGCAGCATTTCGGATTTCCGGAGCTGGACATACACCGAGTCCGCCGCCCGGAAGGCTGTGGATTGACAAAGAACTCCCTTGCCTCTCTCCTTGGGAGAGGTGGCCGAGCAAAGCGAGGACGGAGAGGGGAAAACAGGGCGCGATGCCCTCTCAGTCACCTGCGGTGACAGCTCTCCCGGAGGGAGAGCCAAGGGTATGGTATGTTAGGGAACCTCGGATTAAATACGCAGGCAGGGACGGCTTTTGCCGCCCCTGCTTTTTTTGCCGCTTACGGTTCGAAAACGACCGACTGTTGAAAAACGGTTGCGGAGGGGGGGAATTTTTTCTATAATGCAGCCAGAGAAAGGAGTGAAAGACCATGCAGGTAGAAATCAGAATCGACGGCGCGTACCCGGAGCCAAAGGTCGTGATCCTGACCGCCGCCGTAACGGAGGAGGTCAGCCAGCTGGCGAAAAAACTGTCAGGCGATGCGCCCTGCATCCTTTCCGGTATGAAGGACGGGAAGGTCGAGGTGCTGGAACCGGCAGACCTGATTCGGGTCTATACCAGCGCCGGGAAGGTTTACGCGGTCACGGAAAAGGGCGAATACGTCCTGCGCCTTCGGCTGTACGAGGTGGAGCAGCGGCTGAATCCCCATCTGTTCGTCCGCATTTCCAATTCGGAGATCATCAACCTGAAGAAGATCGACTATTTTGACTTAAGCTTCACCGGTACGATCTGCGTGAAGCTGCGGGGCGGGACGGTCACGTATATTTCCCGGCGCTATGTCCCCAAAGTCAAGGCAATTTTAGGAATATGAGGTGTGAAACATGAAGAAAAAACTACTTTTGCGGGGGGCTTTGGGCTTCCCCATCGGAATCGCCATCGGGTATGTCATTACAATCTGTATTTCGCTGGTATGGGCGGGCGGATATTATTCTCCCTGCGTGCCGGAACTGGCGGAGGCGCTGGGCAGCGAGATCGGAGCCGTCGCCCTGCAGGCGCTGCTCTGCGGACTGCTGGGCGTGGGCTTCGCGGCAAGCTCCGTGATCTGGGAGATGGAAAGCTGGAGCCTTGTCCGGCAGACCGGCGTGTATTTCTTCATCATTTCCCTTATCATGCTGCCCATCGCCTATGTGGCGTATTGGATGGAGCACAGCGTGGCGGGCGTCCTCGGCTATTTCGGCGTGTTTGTACTGATCTTCGCCGTGATCTGGGGAATCCAGTTTGCCATCGGCAAGCGGAATGTTAAGAAAATGAACGAGAAAATTTCGGAAGAAAAGCAGGATTAAACCAGCACGCCCCCGGGAAACGGTTCGCGCCGTTTCCCGGGGGCAGTTTTCATTCTGATTCCACGTCCTTTGCGACCACCATGTTCGGCCAGTGGTGTTCCATCCAGTCGTCGTCATAGGTGTCGTCCAGAAACGCTTCGGCCACATTTTTGGGTTCCGGGTTGTTCTGACGGTCGGTGTAGCGCAGCATGGCGGCGCCAGTGAGCAGACCGTCGCAGGCCAGGAAAAAGATGATGACCCAGGTGATCACCTTCCCCAGCAGCGCCGGGATTTTCTCAATGCCCTTGCTCATGGGCGGATACAGCACCTTGATCCATGCCACAGCCAGCAGTCCCCAGAAAATGCAGTACAGCACGTTGGTGCGGCCGCCGATGTTCAGGGGCATTTTGCTGTAGTCCCAGAACACCGTGCCGAATACCAGTTCGGTGAACACGCTGCAAAGGTACTCGTAAGCGCCGCCAATGACGAAGCCCGCGAGAAAGATCCGCCGGTCGGGCTTGTCCGCGATCCGCTGCAAGGTGATGGTCAGCACCACCGCACCAAGACCCCACACGAAGCTGAAGCTCCCGTACAGCACGCCGGAACGGCTCATCCACCGCCCCGACGTGACCCGGCAGAAGACCATTTCGATCAGCGCCCCTAAGAAAGAGGTCACGAGAAACACCCACACCAGCTTGTCAAAGCAGATGCCCCGGGCAAAGACATACCGTTCCGGCCCCGGCACATCCGCTGCCGCAAGGCCGGGGTAGGCTTTTTGCAGACGCCGCCAGATGGTATTGCTGATCCGGTCGGCCATGCGCTGGGTGGTCTCCTGCCCGGCCTTGTTCAGCCGGGTGGCGCTGCTGGTGCGCAGGGTGCGCATCACGCCGACAAAGTCCGCCAGAATCAGGACGATCCCAGCGATGACCAGCGTCCGTTCCAGCCACTTTGGCATCAGGTACAAAAGTCCCATCATGCCGGGATGCACCACGAGATACACCAGCAGCATGACGGCCGCCGCGGCGGCCGCGTTGAGGAAAAACGGCCTTCCCTTCGGCGCGGCGGCAAAGGCTCCCCGGCTGACGCCCCGGACAAACTGGTCGGTCACGCACCGGACCAGAATATAGATCACCAGCGTCATGATATATTGTAAGATGGTTTTGTGGTTCATGGTGCCCAGCACCGGCAGCAGCAGCGCGGCGGCAATGCCGCAGGGCATATTCAGGGGCAGGTTCAAAAAACCACGGTTCACAAACCGCCCGCTTTTCACGGCGGCGCAAAAGACTTCGACGCACCAGCCGAGGAAGGCGTAGAGCAGCAGGTAAAAAAGCAGGTCGAAAATGGTGTAGGAAATCTCCATGGGGGACACTCCTGTCTGTTTTTATTGGGGAGTTTTCGTCTACATTCTACCATGCAATCGAAATTTGTCAAAGGGAAAAAGCGGCTGCGGCACCGACTTTTTCGCCATTCGTCATATCGCCGGTTTTCCTACCGGACAAGTAGGAAATTTTTGATAAAAAACCGATTGACTTGGTAGGAAATTCGTGGTATGATGCAAATACCTACCGAACAGGTAAGTTTTGAAGGGAGGAAATCCCATGAAAAATCACTTTGAGACCCTCGTAAGGGCGAATTTCCGCTTTGGCCGAATGTATCCCCGATGTTCCAAACACCAAAGATAATATTTGACTGAAGGAAGGAAATAATCATTATGTCTGACTATAAATTTGAAACTTTGCAGCTCCACGTCGGTCAGGAGCAGGCCGACCCCGCTACCGATGCCCGGGCCGTCCCCATTTACGCCACCACTTCTTACGTGTTCCATGACTGCGCCCACGCCGCCGCCCGCTTCGGGCTGACGGACGCCGGCAACATTTACGGCCGTCTCACCAACTCCACGCAGGACGTGCTGGAAAAACGGGTGGCTGCTCTGGAAGGCGGCGTGGCGGCGCTGGCGCTGGCCTCCGGCGCGGCGGCCATTACCTACGTGCTGGAAGCCCTGGGCCAGAACGGCGGCCACTTCGTCGCCCAGAAGACAATCTACGGCGGCAGCTACAACCTGCTCGCCCACACCCTGCCCGGCTTCGGCATTACCGCCGATTTCGTGAACATCCACGATCTGAAGGAAGTGGAGAGCGCCATCCGCCCCGAGACCCGCGCCATCTACATTGAGACGCTGGGCAACCCCAACAGTGACATCCCCGACATCGACGCCCTGGCCGAGCTGGCGCACAAGTACGGCATTCCGCTGGTGGTGGACAACACCTTCGGCACGCCCTACCTCATCCGCCCCATCGAGCACGGCGCGGACATCGTGGTTCACTCCGCGACCAAGTTCCTGGGCGGCCACGGAACCACCCTTGGCGGCATCATCGTGGACTCCGGCAAGTTTGACTGGGCGGCTTCCGGGAAGTACCCCGCCATCGCCGAGCCGAACCCCAGCTATCACGGCGTTTCCTTCGTAGCCGCCGCAGGCCCCGCCGCGTTTGTGACCTATATCCGCGCGGTGCTGCTGCGGGACACCGGCGCGACCATCTCTCCCTTCGCGGCCTTCCTGCTGCTCCAGGGCGTTGAGACGCTGTCCCTGCGCTTGGAGCGCCATGCCGAGAACACAAAGAAGGTGGTGGAGTTCCTCGCGAACCATCCTCAGGTGGAGCATGTGAACCATCCCTCCCTGCCGAACCACCCGGATCACGCCCTGTATGAGAAGTATTTCCCCAACGGCGGCGCATCCATCTTCACCTTTGAGATCAAGGGCGGCGTGAAGGAAGCCCATAAGTTCATTGACAATCTGAAAATTTTCTCCCTGCTGGCCAATGTTGCGGACGTCAAGAGTCTGGTCATTCACCCGGCCACCACGACCCACAGCCAGCTGACCGAGGCGGAGCTGCTGGATCAGGGCATCAAGCCCAACACCATCCGCCTGTCCATCGGCACGGAGCATATTGACGACATCCTTGCGGATTTGCAGCGCGGCTTTGACGCCGTGAAGGAGGGATAATCATGGCAAACATTTACACTTCTGCCGACCAGCTCATTGGCAAAACGCCCTTGCTGGAGCTGACCCACATTGAAAAAGCCCTTGGCCTGAAGGCAAAGGTGCTGGCAAAGCTGGAGTATTTGAACCCCGCTGGTTCCGTGAAAGACCGGGTGGCCAAGGCCATGATCGACGACGCCGAGGAAAAGGGTCTGCTGAAGTCCGGCTCCGTCATCATCGAGCCGACCTCCGGCAATACGGGCATCGGCCTTGCCGCCGTGGCGGCTGCCCGGGGCTACCGTATCATCATCGTCATGCCGGACACCATGAGCGTGGAGCGCCGCCAGCTGATGAAGGCTTACGGCGCGGAGCTGGTGCTGTCCGAGGGCGCCAAGGGCATGAAGGGCGCCATTGCCAAGGCCGACGAGCTGGCGGCCTCGATTCCGGACAGCTTCATCCCCGGCCAGTTTGTGAACCCGGCCAACCCCAAGGCGCATTTTGAGACCACCGGCCCCGAAATCTACGCCGACACCGACGGCGAGGTGGACATCTTCGTGGCGGGCGTGGGCACCGGCGGCACCATCACCGGCGTGGGCGAGTACCTCAAGTCCAAGAAGCCGGAGGTCAAGGTGGTGGCCGTGGAGCCTGCGACCTCTCCCGTGCTGTCCAAGGGTACGGCGGGCGCTCATAAGATTCAGGGCATCGGCGCGGGCTTTGTTCCCAAGGTGCTGGACACCGGCGTTTACGACGAGATCATCCCCGTCGCCAACGAGGACGCCTTTGCTGTAGGCAAGCAGATCGGCAAGGCGGAGGGCGTGCTGGTAGGCATTTCCTCCGGCGCGGCGGCATGGGCGGCCATCGAGCTGGCCAAGCGGCCGGAAAACGAGGGCAAGACCATCGTCGTCCTCCTGCCGGACACCGGCGACCGGTATCTGTCCACGCCGCTGTTCGCGGATTGACGCCATGATGATATCGACCCGTGGCCGCTATGCCCTGCGGGTACTGGCGGATCTGGCGGAGCATCGGTCGGAGGGCTTCGTCCCCATGAAGGACGTAGCCGCCCGGCAGGAAATTTCCCTGAAGTACATGGAGAAGATCCTGCCCGTGCTGACGAAGAACCACATCGTGGACGGCATTCAGGGCAAGGGCGGCGGCTACCGCCTGAGCCGGGAGCCGGGAGAATACACGCTGGGCGAGATCCTGCGGCTGACGGAAGGGTCGCTGGCACCGGTAGCCTGCTTAGAATGCGGCGCAAAAGCCTGCCCCCGGGCGGCGAGCTGTCCAACGCTGCCGGTCTGGAGCGAGCTGGACAAACGCATCAGCGGCTATCTCGATAGCGTAACGCTGGCTGATTTGGTGAAAAAGCAATAAAAGTTGACCCCGGCGGCGCAGATACTGCGCCGCCGGGGCGTTTTGCTGTGTGGGATACTTTCGCACAACTCTGACCGGAGTTTTCCTTGCAATCTGTCGAATCTTGTGATATGCCGTTTCCGGTGCTGCCGGTAGTACCCCGGTAGGCGGTTCCCCTCGATTTTTTTCGGGGGTGATGCTTCTTTGCCCCCAATCGTAAGAGAGTGGGGCGGTGCGTCGCGCAGCGAATAAAAATAAAACGATTGCCGGTGGCAATCGCTCCTTAGGGTCTATCTGAAAACCGGGAATATGACCAACAGCGAGGGATTTTTCGCCTGCTGAAGCCATTTTTCCGCAGGAATACTTTGTGTATTACAAGGGAAAATGGTGCACAGCAGGCGGAAAAGACCCGCTGTTTGGGCATGTTGACGGTTTTTAGATAGACCCTAATTCATGGCAGCTATGTTACATGGGAAGAATTATTTGCTTTCTGTATGGTCATTGTCGCTGTTGTCTCTCTGGTTTTCCAGATGCATGATAATAAATAAGAAGTAACCGCCAAACTTCCCCAAGTCACGGTTACTTCTTATAACCAGGTGGGGGAGCCATCCTACTGGCAGCACCCCTGTATCTATACTATACCCCAGATTTGCGTTTTTTTCAACAGCCCCGCCGACCGGCGGGGCTGTTTTGCATATAAAATCAGCTCGCCGCTTCCGCCTTCTGGGCTTCCAGAATTTCCGCGGCGTTCAGGGAACGGATAACGCTGTAGCTATCAAACCGGGTGTCGTTGGTGGCGGCCATGAAGACCAGCTGCGCCTTGATGTCGGGAACATCGACCAGCGTTGCCTTGGCCTCGACGTTGGCTGCGTCCACGTCTTCCAGATACAGCCGGCAGCGCCCCTCGGGCAGCTTAAAGGCAGGGTCGGCCACGCCGAAGGACAGGGTGAAATTATCGCCGCCGCAGGTGCCCATCAGCTTGGAAGCCGCATCCTGAAGCGCCGCTTCCTTGTCGCCGTCGAAAATATACTGGTCGGAGTTGGGGAAGCGGAAATCCGCCAGCATGACCTCGTTGAAGCCCATTTCCTTCAGCTCCAGCACCACGGAAGTGATCCACGTCAGGGTGGTGGCGTTGGTGGGGTCCAGCCAGAAATAGCCCTGATCCAGCCACAGACCCGCCCGGGAAAGCATATACAGGCCGCAGGTGACGTGCTCGTTGCCGAAATTCCAGTCCCGCAGGGAGCAGACCCGGGCGATGGTGTAGAATTTCTTGTTCATCAGGGTGTCCACCAGCGCCGCGACGGCGTCCACGTCTGTGGAGGCGGAATGCACTGCCCCGTCCAGATGAGAGGGATAGAAGAACGAGCCGTAGGGACCTTTCATGTCGATCATGACGGGGGTGCCCGCGGGGAGACGTTCGATCTTGTCCAGAACGCCGTTGATGTCGTTTTGCAGCATGTTGCTGGAAATGAAGTAGCCGTTGATCTGGGTCAGCTCGTTGCCGGTGTCCAGAGCGTCGCTGCCTTCATTATAATAAATGGAAATGTTCTGCTGCGCCACGGGGGGCGTGGCGACCTCGCCGATGATATCCTGAGCGGAATGCTCAAAGTCCAGACTCGCGCCGTCGGCGGTATACACGACGTACCGCTCCAGCCAGACGACCCAGCACAGCCAGGCGATCACGCCCACCAGCAGAAAAATCATAAGCACAATGCCCAGACGGTTCAGCACCCGCCGGGTACGATAGGGGATACTCATAATACGCTCCTTAGATGTATTTACGGATTGCGGTGACGCAGCGCCAGTCGTCTTTCGCTTTCGTGGCGGTGACGCTCAGCCCGGCGGCGGTCAGGGCGTCCAGCACGTCGGAAAGCCGGGTGTCCAGAATGCCGGAGCAGATCAGGGTGCTGCTTTCATTGAGGAAATGGGGCAGCACCGGCGCAAGGCCGATAATGACGTCCGCCACGATGTTCACCAGCACCAGATCATACCGATTGGCGGCTAATGTATCCATCAGCGCGGTATCTTCGGTCACGTTGCCGGTGAGGGCGGTGAATGCCGGGGCGGCGAAGCCGTTGTAGGCGGCGTTCTCCCGGGCAATGTCCTCCGCTTTGGGGTCGATGTCGATGCCCACGGCGGTCTCCGCTCCCAGACGCAGGGCGGCGATGGACAGTATCCCGCTGCCGCTGCCCAGATCGAGGCAGTGGAAGCCGGGCTTTACCACATTCTCCATGACCTCCATCACCATCTGGGTGGAGGGGTGCGCGCCGGTGCCGAAGGTCAGGCCGGGGTCGAGAATGACTTTGAGCCGGTCGGTGGATTCCTCCGCCAGCCAGTAGGGCAGCACCACAATGCGCTCGCCGATCTCCTGAGGCGGGTAATTGTCCTTCCAGCTTTCCTCCCAGTCGGTTTCGGGGAGGGGGGCGGCGGTCATGGTCAGACCAAGCTCGTTCACCGCCGCGTCCAGACGCTTCCGACCGTTATCGTCGGTGTCCTCCAGATACAGCTTGATCCGGGAAAGCCCCTGAAGCTTTTTTTGCAGCCCCTCGTCGATGTAATCCCAGTACGCCCGGTTTTCCTCTAAAAACGTCTCGAATTCCGACTGGTCTTCGATGACCAGATCGGAAAATCCCCGTGCACTGAGGGCGGTTACGGCAGAGTCGATGCTCTGGGGCGTGGTTTCAATGGTAAATTCCAGCCATGCCATGGCGGAGTCCTCCTAATTTACACAAGTCCACGTTACATTCTACCGCAAACAGAGGAAAATGACAACCAATATTCTCTGAATTTTTTGTGTATTGACTTCCTATTTTGGGAAAAGTGGTATATAATACTCTTTACAATATCGCGGGCAGGAAAATCCCTCGCTTTTCCACCGCAACTTTCTTTCATCAGGAGTCTGACATGATCGAAACAAAAACACTGCTCCCCGGCGTGACCCTGCGTTCCTGCCGGGACGACCGGTTCAAGCAGGGGTGCCTCAGCTTTCAGCTGGTGCGCCCCATGGCGAAAGAGGAATCCGCAAAAAATGTGCTGATCCCCTCCGTGCTGCTCCGGGGTACCAAACGCTGCCCCGACCTTCGCACCATTACGGAGAACTTAGACGAGCTGTATGGCGCTTCCGTCAGCCCGCTGGTGCGCCGGGTGGGGGACTACCAGACCACCGGCCTTTACTGCGGCTTTATGGACGACCGGTTTGCCCTGCCCGGCGACCGGGTGCTTGCCCCTATGCTCCGCTTTCTGGAGGAAATCCTTCTGGACTTCCCCACGGAGGGGGAGGGCTTTCTCCCCGCTTTTGTGGAGGGGGAAAAGAAGAATCTCATTTCCACCATTGATTCCGAGCTGAACGACAAGCGCACCTACGCCATGGGAAAGCTGCTGAAAACCATGTGCCGCGGCGACAGCTTCGGCCTGCCCCGGCTGGGCGAGCCGGAGGATGTGGCGGCCATCGACCCGGCGGGGCTGCTGACCCATTACCGGAAAATCCTCCGGGAAAGCAGAATCGAAATTTTCTACGTAGGCAGCGCCCCGGCGGAGGCGGTCGCGGAATATATTTCCCCGCTGGTATCCCGGCTGGGCGGCCGGGAAGGCGCGCTTCCGCCCCAGACGCCCTTCCATCCCTGCCCCGGGCAGGATGTGACGGAGACGATGGAGGTCTCCCAGGGGAAGCTCTGCATGGGCTTTGTCACGCCCATTGTCAACCGGGATAAGGAATTTCCGGCCATGCAGGTGTTCAACACCGTCTTCGGCGCGGGCATGACCTCCAAGCTGTTTCTCAACGTCCGGGAGGCGATGTCCCTGTGCTACAGCATCGGCTCGTCCTATTACGGCGCAAAGGGCATTCTCACCGTGGGCGCGGGCATCGACTTTGACAAGGAGCGGCTGACGCGGGACGAAATTCTCCGCCAGCTGGACGCCTGCCGCCGTGGAGAAATTACGCAGGAAGAGCTGACCGCCGGAAAGGAAGCCCTGCTCAGTTCCCTTCGCGCCACCTCCGATTCCCCCGGCGCCATTGAGGGCTACTACGCCACCGCGCACTTAAGCGGCCTGAACATGACCCCGGAGCGGTACATGGAGGCGGTGGAGAAGGTCAGCCTTACTGAGGTCGTGGCGGCGGCGCGGACCGTGACGCTTCACAGCACCTATTTTCTGAAAGGAGAGAGCCAATGACCAAGCAGCATTACCCCGAGCTGGACGAAACGCTGTACCGGGAAACACTGGAAAACGGACTGACGGTTCTGGTGGTTCCCCGGAAGGGCTTTACGAAAAAGCTTGCCTATTTTGTCACGGACTTTGGCTCCATCCATACGGATTTCCGGCTGGACGGGAAGGAATACCACGCCCCCGCGGGTGTTTCCCACTATCTGGAGCACAAGATGTTCGACCTGCCGGGAGACCGGGACGTGTCGGCGGAGTTTGCCGCTTTGGGCGCTTCTACCAATGCCTTTACCAGCTACGACATGACGGCCTATTATTTTTCCTGCACAGACCACTTTGACGAATGTCTGCGGCTGCTGCTGGAATTCGTGTCCACGCCCTATTTCACGGAAGAAAGCGTGGAGAAAGAGCGGGGCATCATCGATCAGGAGATCGGCATGAACGAGGACGCCCCGGACAGCGTGGTGTTCGATAACCTGATGGCGGCTATGTATGCTGTCCATCCCATCCGCCAGCCCATCCTCGGCACCAGCGAGACCATCCGGGAAATCACCCCGGAGGTGCTGTATACCTGTCACCGGGCGTTTTACGCGCCGGGAAATATGCTGCTGTGCGTCGTGGGCGACGTAGACCCGGAATCGGTGGCATCTGCCGCCCGGGAGGTTCTGGGCAGCGAGAAGAAAGAGACGGGCGTCAAGCTGCGTTCTTGGCAGGAGGAAATGACCTGCCCGAAAGCCGAAACGGAATGCTCCATGGAGGTCGCCATGCCGACCTTCCATCTGGCGTTCAAGTGCGAACCCCTGACCCACGGCGACGCGGCCATCCGGGAGGAAATGGTGGCGGATCTGGCCGCCGAGGCACTGTTCGGCGAGTCCTCGGAGCTGTACCTGCGGCTTTACGAGGAAGGCGTTATCGATTCCTCCTTCGGCGGCGGCTTCGAGACCGTGGACGGCTGCGCCATGCTGCTCTGCTCCGGCGATTCCGACGACCCCCGCGCCGTCCGGGAAGCGATTCTGGAGCAGGCGGAGAAGATCGCGGCGGAGGGACTGCCGGAAAAGGCGTTCCTCAGGATGAAGCGCAGTGCCCTCGGCCGGCGTATCCGTGGCCTGGACAGCTTTGATTCCACCTGCTTCCGCCTGTGCGCGTACCATTTTTCGGACTTTGACTATTTCCGTTTTCCGGAAGTTTACCGCGGCATCAGCGCGGAAGAGATATGTGATTTTCTCCGCCGGGCAGTCCGGGCGGAACGGTGTAGTTTATCCGTGATCTATCCTGTCAACAAGGAGGCACAATCATGATCCCTGCCAATTATTCAACCATTTCTTTCCCTTCCCTTGGCATTGAGGTGAACCCCGGCCGCGCCCTGGCGCTGGGGCCTCTGACCATCCATTATTACGGCCTCATTATCGCCATCGGTCTGATGCTGGCGGTAGTCTACGCCTGCCGCCGGTGCAGTCAGTTCGGTATCAAGCAGGACGATCTGCTGGACGGTGTGCTGTGGGTCACGCCCTTTGCTATTCTTTGCGCCCGGGCGTATTACTGCATTTTCTCCTGGGCGGATTACGCCGAGAACCCCATTTCCGTGCTGTACATCTGGAACGGTGGCCTTGCCATTTACGGCGGCGTTCTGGGCGCAGTGGCGGGGATTCTGCTGCTGTGCCGCATCAAGAAGATCAAAATCGGCGCTTTGCTGGATATGGTAGCGCTGGGCTTTCTCATCGGTCAGTCCATTGGCCGGTGGGGCAACTTCGTCAACCGGGAAGCCTTCGGCGCGGCGACGGACAGCTTCTTCCGCATGGGGCTGTACAACACCGTCACCGGCGCATGGGAATACTACCACCCGACGTTTTTGTACGAGTCGGTGTGGAACGCCGTGGGCTTTGTGCTGCTGCACTTCCTGTCCAAGCGTCGGCAGTATGACGGGCAGATCGCCCTGGGGTACGTGGCCTGGTATGGTCTCGGCCGCTGCCTGATCGAAGGACTGCGGATGGACAGCCTGTATTGGGGCCCCGTCCGGGTCAGCCAACTGCTGGCGGGAGTGAGCTGTGCGGCGGCGGTGAGCGCACTCATCTGGCAGCGCTTCCGCCCCCACGACAAGGCTGATCTGTTTGTGAATCAGGTCGCTGCCCAAACGGCGGAAAACGCGGCGCAGACGCAGGAAAACGAAACGAAGGAATAATGTCGGAAGGCCGGTGCTTACAGCACCGGCCTTCCTTTCTGCAAAGAGAAAACTGGCAGCCCAAAAAAGCGGATTTGGTAAAAATGATGTTGAAATCCCTATAGCCGGGACGGTAATTTATGCTATACTTATACATGAGATATAAGAAGCCGTCAGGCTTTCTGAACGATAAGGAGGAATTTTCCATGCAGTACTTAGGCATCGAATACAACATGAAGCATACGCCCAAACTGGACCCTCAGTTTGTCCCCTTCGGCGTGTGGCGCACCGCCTATCTGAAGGACGCGAAGAAGCCCATCGCCATTGCCGTTGAGCGGGACAAGGGCCGCGTTTCCGTCCACCACACCTGCATCCATGGCACGCCGGAAATGGCCGAGGCCGACTACCGCTACGTGGAGCGCTATGTCAAGTTCCTGCTGTGGTCCATCGGCGGCTTCCGGGTGAGCGTCTGCGGATGCAGCGAGCTTGCCCAGCGGTTGAAAAAGGCCTACGACCCCAAGGGCGAGCGGCATTTTGACTTTACGTTCTTCAACCAGCTCTATGAGCGGGATCTGGAGATCGTTGACCTGCCTCTGGAAGATTGCCCCGCTGCCAACGAGGTCGCCGAACCCATCGGCGGCAATCTGGACGGCTGCCGCATCGGCTTCGACGCCGGCGGTTCCGACCGGAAGGTCTCTGCCGTGATTGACGGCGAGTGCGTCTACTCCGAGGAAGTCGTCTGGTTCCCCAAGCTCCAGACAGACCCTCAGTACCATTATGACGGCATCGTAGCCGCGTTCAGGAGCGCCGCTTCCAAGATGCCCCGGGTGGACGCCATCGGCGTGTCCTCCGCAGGCACCTTCATCGGCAACGCGCCCATGGTCGCGTCTCTGTTCATCAAAGTTCCCCGCTCCGAGTGGGACAAGGTCAAGACCATTTACGACCGCGCCGCCAAGGAGATCGGCGACGTTCCCATTGTGGTTGCCAACGACGGCGACGTGTCCGCGCTGGCGGGCGCCATGGGTCTGGGCGTGGGCAACATCATGGGCATCGCCATGGGCACCTCCGAGGCCGTGGGTTATGTGGACAAGGATAAGAATGTCCTCGGCTGGATCAATGAGCTGGCCTTCGCCCCCGTTGACCTGTGCGAGAACGCTATGCAGGACGAGTGGTCCACGGACATTGGCGTAGGCTGCAAGTATTTCTCTCAGGATGCGGTCATCAAGCTGGCGCCCGCCGCAGGCATCGAGCTGGACGAGAATCTGTCTCCCGCGGAGAAGTTGAAGGTCGTTCAGGCGCTGATGGAGAAGGACGACCCCAGAGCGCAGGCCATTTTCGAGAGCATCGGCGCGTATCTGGCATACGCTGTGGTGCTGTACTCCCAGTTCTACGACATCGAGCACATGATGATGCTTGGCCGCGTCATGTCCGGCAAGGGCGGCGACACCATCCTGCGGGTGTGCAACGAGATTCTGGCCGACGAATACCCCGCGCTTGCGAAGAAGTGCGAGGTTTCCCTGCCCGACGAAAAGACCCGCCGCGTGGGTCAGTCCGTGGCTGCGGCCTCCCTGCCCAGAATCAAGTAAAGAAGTCCCTCAATATGACAGTTTCCCCGGGCGGTCTCGCCCGGGGAAATTTCTGCTTTTGTGGGACCACGCGCAAACGGAAGTCCGGCGGCCACTCTGATACTATTTCCTGATTAAAATCTTAATTTTAATCAGGAAGGCATCGCCTG
>ENA-ORTW01001347-ORTW01001347.1-human-gut-metagenome-genome-assembly--contig:-NODE-1347-length-26410-cov-9.104231_pt1 | contig 26410 bp, 25 predicted proteins | sample MGYA00242072_ERZ509193 | MGnify/ENA primary metagenome ERZ509193 (study PRJEB26280, sample SAMEA2338813) | human gut metagenome | biome: human gut; feature: human-associated habitat; material: faeces... | reverse complement strand
CCTTCTCCTCTGCCCGGCGCCGGGCATTCTCATTGACCGTAAAGAGGAACATCGAGTCGGCACGCATGAAGAGCGAATCGCCCTGCGTAAGGTCGTAGCTCACCACCGAGGGGCGCCGCGTGAGGAATACATCGCCCGGCTCCTTCCAATACTCGCCGTAATCGCCGAAGGCGAGCACCTTGTGCTCCGTATCGTCGATCTGGATGTCCCGCCACAGCACCACGTGGTCTTTGGCGCGGAAATAGTCGATGCTGTCGCTCCACATCTCCTGTTTCTCGGTCAGCACATAACCGTTGCGCGTGACCCGGTAAAGCGTATCGGCCTTGTCGTACGCGCCCCGGTCGGCATAGAGGTAGTCGCCGTCCTTGTTCCAGATGTTGGTATTCTCGAAGAAAAAAGCGTTGTCGGTGGCCATGTTGTAGACCACCGAGTCGCCCTTGAGTTCGTATTCGTCGTTACGCATCTCGACGCGGTCTACGCAAATGAGGTCTTTGGTGTTGGCATAATAGTAGCCGCGCACCGATTCGAGCCGGTTGTCCCGGTTTATCAGTACGCCGCCGTCGGCGAACTGGCCGATATTCTCCTTCGTGTTGAAAACAAACCGGTAGGTATAGAGCGTGGCATCGCCGTCGACGACCTTGACGATGTCGGAATAGACCCGCGCCTCGTTCAGCTCGCCGTTGTATTCGGCACGGTCGCCGTAAATATAGGTCGTATTCTTGTTGATGAGGACATTGCCGAAGAACTCGATCCGCATGTCCGAATAACGCACGGCACTGTCGCACGTAATGACAGCGCCGTTATGCTGCGCGGCGAAATTGCCGACCAGGAAGATCACCGAGTCGCCGGGGGCTATGGGGCCCATGTTGTCCGACTTCAGGTCGATGAGTTTCTTCTCGGGCTCGGGCTCCTGGCCGGGTGCCTGCATCCCGCTGCGGGCGAAAATCACACTGCCCGCAGCCAGCACGACGGCAGCTATGGTAAAGAGCCTGCGCACGGTTTATTTCACCCAGCTTTTATTCTCGAACTCCCCGTCGCGGAATTCGGGGGCGATGTAAACGTACATGGCGTCGATCTTCTTGGTCAGCCACTCCTTGAACACCCGCTCCTGCTTGGCATTGAGCGCCATCTCCTCCAAGCGGAGATAGTCTTCGTTGAGCGACGCGACATGCGTGGGAATGATCTCCACGAGCTTGACGATCTTGGCCAGCTGGTTGCCCATGATGTCCTCGGTCAGGAATGCAGGCGAAATCTCGCCCGGTTTGAGGCGGATCAAGGCATTGTAGTCGTCCAGTGCACCGAAGTGCGCGAAATCCTCACGCAGGAACTTCGTCACGGTGAGCTTCGCCTCGAAGGCATTGAAACGCTCCAGAATGTCGTGGTTCGAGACAATACCGCCGTTCATCTTCGACGTGGCGTCGTCGGAGAACTGGAGGGCGGCCTTGTCGAACGAGAGGGAATCCTTGCGTATCTGGTTGGCGATGCTGTCCAGGAACACGACCCCTTCGTTGAGCTCGTCCATCGTATAGACCGGGCGCAGCAGGATATGGCGGAAATGGTAGAGGCTGCCGCGCTTGTCGAGCAACTGGATGATATGCTGTCCGTAGCGGGTCTCGACGACCTCCGATATCTGCCCCGGCTTCATGTTCTCGAGGGCGTCGGCGAACGGTGCTTCCAGTCCGTTGAGCTCGGTGGGATCCATCTCGCCGCCGCGCATCATCGTCCCGGGATCCTGCGAATACATGCGTGCCAGGTTCTCGAATTTCGCCTTGCCGGTAATGATCCGTTCGCGCATGTCGAGCAGGCGCTCGCGCGTGCGCTGCTTGGCCTGCGTGATCGACTTGGGGAAACGGGTGATCTGGGCGTAGACATACTGTTCGGCCACGGTCGGCAGGCTGTCCTTGTCGATCGACTTGTAGAAATGCTCGACCTCGCCGGGAATGACCGATACCTTGCTCACGACCTCGCTCTGCATGGAAGAGGCATACGACTGCTCCTCATAGCGCTGGCGCATGTTCTCGCGGATGCTGAAAATGGCCATGTGGTGCTTGGCCTCGAGTTTGGGGATCGACCCCTCGGTTTCGATCATGTTCTGAATCTGCTGTTCCACATGCGTGGCGATGTCGCCCGCATTGATCTTCACCGAGTCGATCTGCGCCTGGTTGAAGAGCAGTTTCTGGGTCATCAGTGCCTCGAGCGCCTCGTTCATCGGATCACGGTCGGAGGTATATCCTTCGGCACGGCGCTGGGCCGTGAGCTGCCGGGCATACTCCGCCACTTCGGAATGGAGGATGGACGAAGACCCTACGACGGCGACCACCTTGTCGAGCATCACCTGCTGTTTCTGCGCGAACGCCCCGGCCCCAGCAACGAGCAGGGCGAAAGCCGCCCCCAGCATACCTTTTTTCAACATTATTCTTTTTCTTTATCGTTTATATTCTCGTTTTCGAAAATCTTTATGCTCCCGCCTTCGCACGCACGGTTATAGAGTTCCTCCTCGTGGCTGCGGATGATCTCGCTCTGGCGCTGGTTGAAGAGGATGCGGCGGATCGTCCCCCGCAGCCGTTCGAGCGGGATGGGCTCCCCTTCGCGGCGCACGGCGTCGATCTGGAAATAGTAGTGCGAATGGCTGTCGCGCATCTCCTGCACGGCCGTCGATGCGAGCACCGGGTCGTAGTTCTGCGACCGGAGCGTAGGCAGGTAACTCAGAAATTCCGGGAAATCCACCCACTGGTCGCTGAAATCGGTGACCGTAAAGTCGTTCTTCGCACATATGTCCCGGAAATCCTGCTGCCGGGCTTCGCTCTTCGTCCCCATCAGCTCCCGCAATTTGCGCGCCTGGCGGTACCCTTCGCCGAACTGCACGATCCGCCCTTTGACCAACGTACGGTCGAGCCGGAAATCGGCCTTGTGGGCGTTGTAATAGGCCGCGATCTCGTTCTCCGTGAAGGTCGTGTCGATGCTGCGGTCGACGTAATGCTGATCCAGCTTGCGGATCAGCAGCGCCTGCCGGTACTCCTCGACCATCTTGTCGATATCGTCCGCCGAGGCGGAAAAAAGGATCTCGGCCTCCTGCAATTTGAGTTGTTTGCGCACCCAGCGGTCGACATAGACCTTCATGAAGGCCGCGCTGTCCTCGCCCGTAACCCCTTTCGGAACTACCGACTCGACATCACGCATCTTCAGTTCGCTGCCGCCCGCCCGCGCCAGCGTGGTATCGCTGGCAAAATAGCCGGGCAGTTCCTGGCAACCGCCCAGGAACAATGTAGCCGCCACGACCGCTATTTTCGTTCGCAAAGTCATAATCCGGAGGACAAAGATACTGTTTTTACTCGTAACTAACGCAGCCTCCGCCCAGATTATTACGCCGCGCCGCGATTTTTCTCCTCGGCCTTCAGGCGGCGCAGCGACACGAGCATCATGTAACCCGAAACGGCGAAGACAGCCAGCGCCGCAATATAAAACAGCACGTAAAGCGTCCGGCTGCCGACCATGTCGATCAGCATGGAATTACCGTGTCCGGCAATCAGCGCCAGGTAGGCTATGCCGTTGTTGATTGCATGGAGTATGATCGCAGACCAGAGCGAATCGGTGCGCAGATAGATGAAGGCCAGCACCAGGCCCATGACAAAGGCGTTCACCACCACTGTGGGATGGACATGCACGATGCCGAAGATGGCCGACGAGAGCAGCCATGCGGCCACCACGCCGTACCGTGCGCGCGTCGATTCGAGCAGCACGCCGCGGAAGATCACCTCCTCGAAAAGCGGGGCCATCACCACGACCGTCACGATCGCCCACGCCCCGCGCCCGTAGACGTTCGGCACCTCGGGCATCAGGCTCAGCAACGGCTCCAGCACGACCGAGGTCGAGAGCATGAAGAACACCCCCCAGAGCAGCAGCACGGGATTCAGCCCGCGCCGGGAGAAACGCGCCACGACCGCAGGGCCGTGCCTCCGCCTGCGGTAGAAGAGGAATCCCGCGAGCGTCACGGACATCGACACGAAATAGGTCACGGCATTGAAATGCCCGGCGGCGATCTGCTCCGCCGTGCTTATCGCCTCGTCGGGGCTGGCCAGCAGCTCCGGATCGGGCCATTTGCACCCCGCCAGCCATGCCACGGCAGTTCCCAGGCCCTGCGCCAGCAGGAAGATGCCGAAGAAAACCAGGTAGTCCACCACCACGGGGAATTTTCCGTTGTAGTGCCATATCTTATTATTGTCCGCCTTATTGCCCGCCGCCTTCGCAGGCTCTCCGGCGGGCATGGGTTCCCGAACGGGAGCCCCCTGTTTTTTTTCTGTCATAATAGGCTGTTACTATCAATTCGTTCCGAGTCCAAAGATAGTGCAAGTCAAGGGCAAAAGCAAATTTATTTGCTCCGGCAGGGGCGCAGCCCATTTTCCGAAAAGATAAGCAAATTTCGGTTACGGTTATGGATTTCCATTTTAAATCATTAAATTTGCCCGATTATAAACCCGATTGAAACATGGCAAAGGTTATCGCTTTAGCGAATCAGAAAGGCGGCGTGGGCAAGACCACAACGGCCATCAACCTCGCGGCATCGCTGGCCCTACTGGGCAAGAAGGTGCTGCTGCTCGACGCCGACCCGCAGGCCAACGCCACCTCCGGACTGGGCTTCGACATAAACCTCGAAGGCATCTACGAGTGTATCGCCGGCCTCAGGAAGCCCGAGGAGGTTATCCTGCAAAGCCCCGACGTGAAGAACCTGTGGCTGCTGCCGTCGTCGATAGACCTGGTAGCAGCCGACACCGAGCTGCCCAAGCTGGAGGACGCCCACCATGTGATGAAGCGCATCGTGGACGCCGTGCGCGAAAGGTTCGACTACATTTTCATCGACTGCTCCCCTTCGCTGGGTTATACCACCGTCAATATCCTCACGGCCGCCGACACGGTGCTCATTCCCGTGCAGTGCGAATACCTCGCCCTCGAAGGGCTTTCGAAGCTGCTGAACACCATCCGCAAGGTCAAGAGCGGCCTCAACCCGGCGCTCGACATCGAGGGTTTCCTGCTGACGATGTATATGCGCAACCGCCTGAACAACCAGGTCGTGAACGAGGTGCGCGAACATTTCGGGCCGTTGGCTTACGACACAATAATTCAGCGCAATATCCGTTTGGGAGAAGCACCCTCGCACGGAAAGCCCGTCATGCTTTACGACGCGGGCGCCGTCGGCTCGGAGAACTATCTCACGCTGGCCCGGGAATTCCTCAAGCGCAACCGCAAACCGAGAAAATAACATACCGAAATGAAACAACCGAAGGGATTAGGGCGCGGACTGGACGCCATATTCGGCACCGACGCCGTCGACGCCAAGCTCAAGCCGATGAGCCAGATGTCCGAGATCGACATCACGGAGATCATTCCCAACCCCACGCAGCCGCGTACGCAGTTCGACGAGGAGGCGCTCGACGAACTGGCCGACTCGATCCGCCAGCTGGGGGTCATCCAGCCCATCACGGTCAAGAAATCCGGCGACGGAAAATATATCATCATCAGCGGTGAACGCCGCTGGCGTGCGGCGCAGCGCGCCGACCTGACGAGCCTCCCGGCCTATATCCGCGAGGTGGACGACGAGAACCTGCACGCCATGGCCCTGGTGGAGAACATCCAGCGTCAGGATCTCAATGCCATAGAGATCGCGCTCGGAATGCAGCGCCTGATCGACGAGTGCAACCTGACGCAGGACGCCCTCTCGGAAAAGGTGGGCAAGAAACGCTCGACCATCTCGAACTACATGCGGCTGCTCAAGCTGCCCGACGAGGTGCAGCTGGCGCTCAAGGAGGGGCTCATCTCGATGGGGCACGCCAAAGCCATCGCCGGCGCCCCCGACGGGGTGCAGGTACGCGTGCTCAAACGCATCATCAAGAAAGGCCTTTCGGTACGCCAGGCCGAGGAGCTGGTACGCTCGCTCACCGAACAACCGGCCGCAGCGGCACAGAATGTGGAGGACGAGGAGTATCCCGAAAGCTATTCGCGGCTGGTGGAGCAACTCGAAAAGTTCTTCTCGCAGGACATCAGCATCAAGCGCTCGAAGAACGGCGGCGGACGCATCGTCATCGGGTTCGGCGACGACAAGGATATCGAACAGTTCATCGAACGGTTTTCGGGACGCATTAAATAATATGGGAAGTATCCGGTTCAGACACCTGCTGCCGATGCTCGCGGCGCTCATGTTGTGGCTCCCCGCCGAGGCACAGCTCCACCGCGGGGCGCGCACCATCGTACGCGGCGGCATGTTCGTCAAGCCGGATTCGCTGCGCCACAAGAGCGATTCGCTGGCCAACAACGCCCTCGCGCGCGAACTCGACTCGCTCATGGCACTGGACTTCACGGCCGATTCGCTCGCCGTGACGGCATTGCGCACGGACGACATCCGCGCCACGGACTCGCTCATGCAGCTCAGGCTGGCCGGCATCAAGACCGAACCGGATTCCATGCGGCACAAGAAAGGCTGGCTCATGAGTGACTCGATGTCGCTTTCGAAGGTCTGCTGGATCTCGACCGTTCTGCCCGGCTACGGACAGATATACAACAAACAATACTGGAAGCTGCCCATACTCTACGGTACGGTGGGAGCGGGGCTGGCGCTCTACATCAACGAAAACAGGACATACAAGCCGCTCAAGCGGGAGTATGACGCCTACACCGACAAGAACCTCACGCGTACGCCCGAACTGGACGCACTGCAGGCCAAGATGATCCGCAGCAACACCCGCCGCCAGGTCTACCTGGGACTGACCGTCGCCTCGTACATCTATTTCATCGGCGATGCGGCGGTAAACTACTCGACCAACGACGTGTCGAATGTCAAGAAGGCCACAACGCTGGCCTGCATCTTCCCCGGCGCGGGGCAGATCTACAACAAAAGCTACTGGAAAGTCCCCTTCGTGGTCGGAGGTTTCGCGGCGATGATCTACTGCATCGACTGGAACAACCGCGGCTACCAGCGTTTCAAGAAGGCGTACAGGCTGCTGAACGAGTACGAACAGAACCCCGACAAATTCCCTGACGGGCCTACCGACGAATTCCACGGCCGCTATTCGGCGGATTATATCCGCAACCTGCGCAACAACTTCCGGCGCAACCGCGACCTGTGCATCATCATCTCCGCAGGCCTGTACGTATTACAGATCGTCGATGCCCACGTCGACGCCCACCTCAAGGACTACGACATCTCGGACGACCTGACGATGAACCTCGAACCGATGGTCGACTACACCTACGTGCCCTCGCTCGGCGGCAACCGCCCGGTATTCGGCTTCAACATGAGCATCAAATTCTAACCGATGAGAACCCTCCTGACCATACTGCTGCTACTGGCAGTCGCCGTCCCGGCCTCGGCACTCGACCGCCGCCCCCGCAAAAAAGACAAGAAGAAAAACAAGACCGAAGCCGTCGTAACACCCCCGGCCGCCCCCGTGGCCGAGCAGCAAGCCGCCCCCGAGCCGGAGGAGCCCGAACTTCCCGACCCCGCCGAGGTGCAGTACGACGACATGACGCTCGGGCTCACGGCAGAACAGGCCGATTCGCTGGTCGCCGTGTGGCGCGAACGGCAATGCGGGGATTCCTACCAGGAATTTTTCGACAACTACATCCTGGTCGACAGCACGGCCGAAAGCACGACCCCCGATTCGGTCTATATCCAGCGGCTGCGGGCGCTCGTCTCGCCCATCCAGCTGCCTTACAACAGCATCGTACGGGGTTACATCAACCGCTACACCGATTCGCGCTACGGCACGATCAGCCGCATCCTGGGCATGTCGCAGTACTATTTCCCGCTCATCGAGGACGAATTGCTCAAAGAGGGGCTCCCGGTCGAACTGCGGGCACTGCCGATCATCGAATCGGCGCTTTCCACCACGGCCGTGTCGCCGATGGGCGCCGTAGGCCTGTGGCAGTTCATGCCCTCGACGGGCAAAAGCTACGGACTGGAAATCAACTCGCTGGTCGACGAACGCCGCGACCCAGTCCGCTCGACACAGGCCGCCTGCCGCTACCTGAAAGACCTCTATGCCATCTATAACGACTGGTCGCTGGCCATTGCCGCCTACAACTGCGGCCCGGGCAACGTCAACAAGGCAATAGCCCGCTCCGGCGGCAACGGGCGCACATTCTGGGACATCTACGACTACCTGCCCCGCGAAACGCGCGGCTACGTCCCCGCATTCATCGGCGCCTCGTACGCCTATGCCTATCACCGCCAGCACGGCATCGAACTCACCGAAGCCCCGATCCCGCTGGCTACGGATACCATCCGCATCGACCGGCTGATGCACCTCGGGCAGATCGCCTCGACGATCGACATCCCGATCGAGACCCTGCGGCAGCTCAACCCGCAATACAAACTCGATATCATCCCGGCCACGACCAAGCCCTATACGCTCGTGCTGCCGCAGCGCAACATCACGCAATACATCGCCAACGAACCTGCGATCTTCGCCAAAGACTCGGCCTACCTCAAGGAGTACATCAACCCGGCGAACATCGACAAGAAACGCCAGGAACGCTCGGGTACGGTCTACGTGGTCAAGAAGGGCGATACGCTGGGCGCCATCGCCCGCCGCTACCGCGTGACCACAGCGCAGCTGATGCGCTGGAACGGCATCAAAAACGCCCATAAACTCCGTCTGGGACAGCGAATCCGCATCGAAGGAAGATAACATGATCCGGGATCACGATACCATCGCCGCCCCGGCAACCGCCGCAGGAGGGGCATTAGCCGTCATCCGCATCAGCGGGGAGGAGGCGTTGCGCATCTGCGACCGTATCTTCCGCGGCAGGGAACCGCTGGCCGCAGCAGCAGGATACACGGTACACTACGGGGAGATCGTGGACGACGGTCGCGTACTGGACGACGTGCTGGTCACGGTATTCCGTGCACCCCGCTCCTACACCGGCGAGGATGCCGCCGAGATATCCTGCCACGGATCGCAATACATCGTTTCCGAGATCCTGCGGCTGCTCACCGCCTCCGGCGCCCGCATGGCCGGGCCGGGCGAATTCACCATCCGCGCCTACCTCGCCGGCAAGTTAGACCTATCACAGGCCGAGGCCGTGGCCGACATCATCGCTTCATCGTCGCGCGCGGCCCATGCGCTCGCCGCGAACCAGATGCGGGGAGGTTATTCCGACGCGCTGGAAGGACTGTGCGAAAAGCTGCTGGAACTCACTGCGCTCCTCGAACTGGAACTCGACTTTTCGGAGGAAGAGGTCGAATTCGCCGACCGCGCGCAACTGCGGGAGGCGATGCAGCGGATCGGGGCGCATATCGACGCCCTGCGCAATTCGTTCACGCTCGGGAATGCCATCAAGGAGGGGGTCGCCGTAGCGATCACGGGAGCTCCGAACGTCGGCAAGAGCACACTGCTCAACCGCCTGCTCAACGAAGAGCGCGTCCTGGTTTCCGACATCGCCGGCACGACGCGCGACGTCATCGAGGAGCGGATCAACATCGACGGGGTCGTCTTCCGGTTCCTCGACACGGCGGGTATCCGCGCAACGGACGACCGGCTGGAACAGATGGGCATCCAGCGCACGATGTCGAGCATCGAGCGGGCGCAGATCGTGATTTACATGACCGATGCGGCACGCCTTGCCGCAGGTGCGCCCGTTGCCCCGGAATTCCCGCTCCGCGCCGACCAGAAACTGCTGGTGCTGGTAAATAAAACGGATACGGCACCGGACAGCCCCCTGCCCGAAGGCACGATCGGCATTTCGGCCCGCAACGGCGACGGCATAGACCGCCTGCGCCGGATATTGCGCTCCTTTGTAGATACGGAAGCCCTCTACCACGGCGACGCAATCGTTTCGAACAACCGCCATTACGAAGCCCTCACGGCCGCAGGCAATGCGCTCCGCCGGGCCCTCGACGGGCTCGGCAGCGGCCTTCAGACCGACCTGCTGAGCGAAGAAATCCGCCAGGTCATCCACCATGTCGGCAGTGTCACGGGACGCAATGCGTTAGCCTCCGAAGAGGTGCTCAAACACATCTTTTCAAAGCACTGTGTGGGGAAATAAAATTCTGGCATCATGAAAATAATGCCCACAGCAGACATGCCGGGCACCACGGCCGCACGACGCTGCACGCGGGTATAACCCCATGCGGCGCCCCGCACCGACCTCAGGACACCCATACCCGAAACGGCCCGGCACGCAGAAATTACGCAACAGTTCCGCCCGCGCACGGGAGGATATAATCCCGGATTATGCCGGCCGGGAACGGTGCACCGCAACTGCGGCGATACCTGCCCCCGGGACTTAGAAATTGATCTGGTTGCCTTCCGCAAACAGGGAATCGAGGATCACGTACAACTCCGACTCCAGTTCTTCGGGTTCGAGGTCACCGCCCAGCGAGAAGAATTTCCCCGGGGGCGTGCAATACTGCACCGTGCTGGCCGCCTCGCAGGATTCGATACCGCAGACGATCACCGCATCGACGTCGTCCTCATGGCGCAGCATGGCATTGTAGAAGGCGAGCAACTGCCGCGGGGTGCCCATCGGCGGCACCAGCACCACGGTTCCCGAAGGCTGGAACTTATCGGGTGTACTTATCAGTTTAAGGCCGTATTTCCCGGCGATTTTCCCGGCGATTTCCGCCGATACTCCATACAGTACGATATTCATAACCATCGTTATTTACAAAAGACATGGCCGCATCCCAAAATTCATTACAGCATCGTGTTCCATATTACCATGCCTTTCCGGTTTGTCAATTCTCAAAATTTCCGCCGCACGGCTTGCAGGAATACGTCCGGGTTCCGCCCGGCCGCGCGCCTGAACCTTGCATCGAAAAACAGGACAGTAATCCCTGCAAAACGCCGATTGCATAAAATCCCAAAGCATCATACGACCGAAACCAGACGCCCAGTCCGCGGGGCTTTCCGACAACGAATCGATCTGGCAGGTCTTCTGACTGACCCCTGTCCCGAAGCCTTCCCGCCCCGCGGGGCAGTGGCTGAGATATTCGGAACGTCACGGGGCTTCACAGCAGCGGGACTGTCCGGGATTTACACCCGATTCCCTTTTCACACCCTCCCGCGACGGGGAGCGGAGAACCAAATCTGAAGCAAATATAGCGGATTATTCCGAAAAATTGTCCGGAAATCCGGATTATTTTCACAAACCGGCACCACGGCACGGTAAAACCGCTATTTTTACCACGTGGATATTTCGCTTCCATATACGGCCCGGGATTTTTCGGCGGAACTTCCCGCTGCCGATTACATCGCCCGTTTCCGCGATGCCGAACGGATCGGGGGCTACTGCCTCGCCTGCCCCAATTACGGGCGCAGCTGGGGATGCCCCCCTTTCGGATTCAGCGTCGGGAGGTACCTTTCCGGCTACGCCACGGCACTGCTCACCGTCACGAAAATCGTTCCGCAAAAGCAGGGGCTCCCCTTTTCGGAAGCCGGACGGCTGATCCTGCCCGAACGCAGACGCCTCGAACAGCAATTGCTCGGGATGGAACGGCAGTACGGCGGCCTATCGTTCGCCTACGTCGGGACATGCCTCCACTGCCCCGAAGGCACCTGCACACGTCCCGACGGAAAGCCCTGCCGACACCCCGAACTGGTGCGCCCGTCGCTCGAAGCCTGCGGATTCGACATCGGCAAAACTACCGCCGAGCTCTTCGGCATCGACCTGAAATGGGGCACGGACGGCAAATTGCCCGAATACCTGACCCTCGTCTGCGGATTCTTCCACAACGCCGGACATGTGACATGGAACGGATAAAGGCGGTTTTCAACTGGAGCGGCGGCAAGGACTCCGCCCATGCCCTGCTGCGGGCGATGCAGTCGGGCAAATACGAAATCGTCGCATTGCTGACGACCGTAAACCGAGACACGCACCGTTCGACCATGCACGGCATCCCGACCGCCCTGCTGCAGGCACAGGCCGACAGTATCGGCATCCCCCTGCACATCGTCGACCTCAGCCCGAAAGGCAATATGGAGGACTACGGGGCTGCCATGTCCCGTGCCGTGGAGCATTTCAAGGCGCAGGGCGTAACCTGTTTCATCTTCGGGGACATCTTCCTGCACGACGTACGCAAATACCGCGAGCAGAAACTCGCACCCCATGGCATCGGGATCGCGGAACCGCTCTGGGGAAAATCCTCTAGCGACGTGATGCACGACTTCCTTGCCTCGGGGCTCAGGACGGTCATCGTCACCACGATGGCCGACAGCCTTGGCGCCGACGCCGTCGGGCGCGAGATAGACCCCGCATTCATCGCCTCGCTGCCTGCGGGCGTCGATCCCAACGGCGAAAACGGCGAATACCACACATTCTGCTACGACGGGCCGATCTTCCGCACCCCCGTCCCGTTCCGGCTCGGCACGCCTTTGCGCCGAAGTTACCGCATCCGCCTTGACGACGGGTCGGAAAAGAGCTATTCCTATTGGTTCGCCGACCTGCAGCAGGCATAATACGGCACCGGAGCGGGAAATTAGCCTCAGGGCGCTCCCCCTTAAAATATTCCGATTATCTTTGCCCCCGTAAAACCGATGTAGTGATGAAAACAAAGACGAACGGACTGCGTGATTACCTCAAGGCCAACCGCAGGGCAAGCCGTGAGGCCGAGATCGGGAATCACGACCGCCCGGTCAATTTCAGCCGGGTACACAAGTCGAAAAAGGTCTATGACCGCAAAAAGCTGAGGGCAGATGATAAAAGGCATCTGCCTTCATCGTTTCCATGCGGCGGCCGCCTGGCCGGAAGCCGGGGACGAAACGGGTTCACGACACCCCTACTATCCTCCCCACCCTCGGCAAGAACCGGGGCTAACGCTTCGGCGCACGGATCCGTTGTGCAATGAGCGTATCGACGGCGTAGCGCCCGGGGCCGGCTGCGTACATCAGGACGAAGACAACCAGGTAAACCAGCGCCGGCTCACGTGCGGCAAAGGGATCGCCGCCGTGTACCGCAAAGAAAGCCACACACATCGTAAAGATCATCGGGATGAGCGCCAGCCGGTAGAGTAACCCGGCCACACACCCGGCCGCGCAGACGACCTCCCCGAAAACGGCCAGCACGAGCGACATCCGGCTCCCGACACCCAGCGGATCGGGGAACGTCGCCGAGAGCGCCTCGAAGTTCTGCAACTTGGCGATGCCGTGCGACATCAGCAGCAGGCCGAAAACGACACGCGCAGCAAGCAACAGCCACGAGCTGCGGGAATCCCGGGGTTTCCCCGGGAACAGGAAATTCAGGATAGCGGACATGATAGCGGCATTTAGTGCTACGAAGATCAAAATAAATACCGGATTTTCCAATATTTCGATGCATAATCTCCCGCTGCCGCACCATGCCCGACCCCGGCGGCAACATATACCCGTTCCCGGGACACGGCGGCCCGCAATTTTTCGTACCTTTGCACACGTACATCAATATTCCACCATGGTTCAGCAAGCAGAATTCACCCTCACGCCTCGCAGCCGCGGGTTCCACCTGGTTACGGACGAGGTGCTGTCCCACCTCCCGCCGCTGCCCGACGCCGGACTGGTACACCTCTTTGTCAAGCACACCTCCGCAGGGCTTTCGATCAACGAAAACGCCGACCCCGACGTGCGTAACGACCTCGGGGCGATCTTCGACCGGCTGGTAGGCGAACGCGAGGTCTACTACACCCATACGCTCGAAGGCGACGACGACATGCCCGCACATGCCAAATCGACGCTCACGGGCGTCGAACTCACCGTTCCCGTCACCCGCGGCAGGCTCAACCTCGGCACCTGGCAGGGGATTTATCTCTGCGAGTTCCGCAACCGCGCCCCAGGCCGCCGCATCGTCGCCACGATCATCGGGTAAACCGCGAATCCCGCCGCAGGTGGGGGGGGGGCAGACACGCTGGCCGGGAATTTGCGTATCCACGCATAAAACCAAAACAGGAAAAACCATGGCCACACACACCGACGACCGCCTCACCGCTGCAGAGCGGCACGAACTTCCCGATTCGGCATTCGGCATCCCCGAAACGCGCGAATTCCCGCTCGTCGACGCCGAGCACGTCCGCGCGGCGGAAGCCTATTTCCGCTATGCACCCGACGCGAAGAAAGCCGCACTGGCGCGGCGCATACTCGCCAAAGCCGCCCAATTCGGCGTGCACGTACAAAGCCCTGCCATCCTCAGCCGGGCTGAAAAATCCTGACCCGCACGGCCGGAGCAGCAGCCGGGCTCCCCGCCAAACCCCAGCAACGCCCCAACCCCATAGAAACGACATGAAGCGGCGGCAGGAATACCCCTGCCGCCGCTTCATGCAACGATCCTCCCGGGCCCGGACACCCGGCTGCACCTTCCCGGCCCAGGTATCTTCCGGCACCTTCCGGCCGGCATCCGAAACTCCCGTCCGAGGTAGGCGAAGGGCGCGGGGTTACCCCCGCACCCCTGCGCCGTTATTCTTCGGAGGTCGAAATCACCAGTTCGCCCTTGTTCAGCGCATCGTGCGACACGAACCAACCGTCGACGGGCTTGCCGCCGCAGGTGATGCCCGTGATCTTACGTCCCTGCTCGTCGTGGCGGATCGTCCAGCGGTTGCCGTCGCCCAGCGCGACCTGCACCTTGTCGAACAGCGGCACGGTCACGATATATTCGGGGTCGGCCGGCGAATAGGTGTAAAGGCCGATGGCATTGAATACGTACCACGACGACATCTCGCCCGCATCGTCCATACCGCACAGCGCCAGCCCTTCCGGCCCCATACCGTAGAAGCGGTCGAGAATGTAATCCAACAACTCCTGCGAACGCTCCTGGCGACCGATGAAATAATAGAGGTACGGGAAACTGTGGTCGGGCTGGTTGCCGTGGCAGTACTGGCCGATGAAGCACGAGAGGTTGTCCACTTCGTATCCTTTCCACGGAATCGAGAAGAGTTTGTCCAGCTGTTCGCCGAACGCCTCGCGGCTCGGGAAGAGGCCGATCAGCCCCTCGGTGTCGTGCGGTGCGAAGAACGCCTGCTGCCAGGCATTCGCCTCGCGGTACATATATTCGTAGTAGGGATACTGGTCATCGAAAGGCGTGATCCACTCGCCGTTTTCGAGGCGCCCGCGCATCAGCCCCGTCGAGGGGTCAAAGAGGTTCTTGTAGTTCGACGTGCGCTTCATCAGCATGTCGCGGTTCTCCTTGTCGCCCAGCGCATCGGCCAAGAGGGCGACCGCATAGTCGTCGTAGCTGTACTCCAGCGTCTTGGTGACGGCCGCCTTGCAGACCGTCCACGTCACGGGGTTCTCGACGTCCATTTCCGAAATGTACCCCTTGGCGACATACTCGTCGAGCCAGGGGCGGCTCGGGCCCTGTACCGTAGCGTTGCGCAGCACGAGGTTGTAGGCACGGTTGACGTCGAAGCCGCGGTTGCCGCGCAGGTAAGTCCCGGCCACGAACGCCGAAGCGTGGTCGCCGTGGAAGAACGTGGGCATGAACCCGCCCCGTTTCTCGCCCTTGTCCGTGTCGGAGCTGATGACGTCGGCCGCCACATCGGGAGCCAGCATCCCCAGCAGGATCAGCTTATTGCGGTAGTCGTCCCAATACGACGGGCCCGTATAGTAACGGAAACCGGGATTGATGACCTTTCCGTCGACATCGGTGAACTCACCGTTCACGTCGCTGCGCAGCGCCGGCCAGAGGAACGAACGGTAGAGGCTCGAATAGAACAGCCCCTTTTCCCGCTCCGTGCCGCCTTCGACGCGGATCCGCCCCAACAGGTCGTTCCACGTCGCCGTAGCCTCGGAGCGCACTTCGGCGAAGCTCTTGCCGAGCATCTCGGCCTCGAGGTTCTCGCGGGCGTTCTTCTCGCTCACGAACGAGAACCCGATCCGGAGCTCCAGTGCCCCGTCACCCTCGCCGAAACGCACGATGCGCACCTCGCGGTCGCCCTCGACGACGGGCTCTATCCCGGTCACGGGACGGTTCGCCACGGCGTAGAAATACATCTTCTCGCCGGTCTGCTGCCAGCCGGCGAACACGTTGTCGCCCTCCTTGCGGATATCCCACGCACGCACATGCTCGTTCGAACGCTGCAGGTCTGCCAGCACGGCGGGCGCGGCACCCGCGGGATAGGTATATTTATGGAATGCACAGCGCAGCGTCGAGCTGAGCTGTGCATCGACGCCGTAACGGTCGAGGAATACCTGGTAATACCCCGGGGCGGCCGACTCGCGCTCGTGGCTGAACGGCGAGCAGTAGTCGCCCGGCGTGGGCGTACCCGTCACAGGCAGCAGGGGAATATGGCAAAGGTTCCAGTGCCCCTTGTTGGTGTGCGTAAAGCCGTAGATCACGGAATCTTCATACTGGTACCCCGCACCGCTGCGGAACTTGGTGACGGGGCTGACCTGCACCATGGCGTTGGGCAGCGACGATCCGGGGAAGACCTCGGCGCCCCATGTCCGTTTGGTGGGTTTGAATCCCAGGTCGACGCTGTCCCACAGCGTCGCCGTCCCCAGCATGGGGTTCACATAGTCGGTAAGCGGCTTCTGCGCAGGGGCGCACCCCACGGCAAAAGCGAAAAAAGCGATACAAAGTCTCGATTTAAGCATAAGCGGTCAGATTTACGTTTCAGACAAAATTAGCGCATTTTGCAGGGCTCCTGCAAGCCCATTCGGGCAAAAAAGCTATCTTTGTCCCGCAGGCAGACTACTCTTGCACAAAATCGGACACCAAGGCATGGAATCGCTTTCGCAAATACTGGCCGACTGGGGCTATTGGGGACTTTTCTTCTCGGCATTCATCGCCGGGAGCATCCTCCCGTTCAGCTCCGAAGCCGTGATGATCGTGCTCGTGCACATGGGGCTCGACCCGGTATTGTGCGTCGCAGCCGCATCGCTGGGCAACACGCTGGGCGGCATGAGCTGCTACTGGATCGGCACGCTGGGAAAAAGCGAGTGGGTCACCCGGCTGGGCGTGAGCGAAAAACAGCTGGCACGGGCGCGCAGGTTCCTCTCCGGGCGCGGGGCGCTGATGGCCTTCTTCGCATTCCTGCCCACGATCGGCGAGGCCATCGCCATCGTGCTGGGGCTGATGCGCAGCAACGTCTGGCTCACGGGCGGCTCGATGCTCGCGGGCAAGACCCTGCGTTATATCGTCGTACTGGCGACCTTCGAAGGCGCCGCATCGCTTTTCTGACATGGATCTCGAAATTGTAAAGACAGACACGCCGCAGCGCGACCTGCTGCTGCTGGCCGACGAATCGGAAGAGTCCGTAGCCGACTACGCCGACCGCGGCACAACCTATGTCGCACGTCGTGACGGGGAAATCCTCGGCCAGTATGTATTCCTGCACACGCGGCCGTTCACGGCCGAAGTGGTCAATATCGCCGTCGTCCCCGAACACCAGCGCAAGGGCATCGCCACGGCCATGCTCCGCCACGCCGTCGCCACGGCCCGTGCGGCCGGGGTCCATCTTCTCGAAATCGGTACGGGCGATCTGGGCGTGGGACAGATTGCGCTCTACGAACGCTGCGGGTTCGTCCGCTGCGGCGTCGACGTGGACTATTTCAGCAAACACTACCCCGTTCCGTTTTTCGAAAACGGCGTCGAGTGCCGCCACATGGTGCGCCTGCGCATGGAACTCAAATAACAGGTTATGTCGGTCAGTTGGAACCCGTGGCACGGATGCCGCAAGCTCAGCGAAGGCTGCCGGCACTGCTACGTCTACCGGCAGGATGCGCAGCACGACAAGGACAGCCGCGAGGTACGCAGGACAACGGCCTTTAACCTCCCCGTGCGCCGCACGCGCGACGGACGCTACAAAGTCCCGCCCGGCGAGATGGTCTACACCTGCTTCACGTCCGATTTCCTCGTCGAGGAGGCCGACGCATGGCGCGCCGAAGCGTGGGAGATGATCCGCATACGCAGCGACCTGCGCTTTTTCTTCATCACCAAGCGTATCGACCGCCTCATGCAGGTATTGCCGCCCGACTGGGGCGGAGGCTACGAAAACCTCGCCGTGGGCTGCACGGTCGAGAACCAGGCAATGGCCGACTACCGGCTGCCTTTTCTGCTGGACGCCCCCCTGCGCCACAAGCTGGTCATCTGCGCCCCGCTGCTCGGGCCGCTCGACATCGCACGATACCTCGTCCCCGGAATCGAAGAGGTTTCCGTCGGGGGCGAATCGGGCAACGAAGCCCGCCCCTGCAATTACGACTGGGTACTTTCGATCCGCCGCCAATGCGTCGCGGCAGACATCCCCTTCGTTTTCCACCAAACCGGCGCACGGCTTGTCAAAGACGGGCGCCTTTACCGCATCCGCCGCCCGTACCAGCATTCGCAGGCCCGCAAGGCCGGGATCGACTACAAGGCAAAGCGATGAGGTGAGCCCCCCCTATCCGCCCTGCAGGCGCTCCGGCATCCGGCCCTTGTTTTCCCACATCCCGCTCCCGGCCCTCTTCACAAGGCCATTCCCGCGCCTCCTTCCCGGCCGGTACGGTTCCGGCATGCGGTAACTCGCTCCCATATCAGCCCCGCAATCTCCCCCGGGAATCGCCCCTGCCCGACACCTCGCCCGATACCCCGGAATCGCTTTCCCCGGTATCATGCCTCTCAATAGCCCCTCCGGAATAGCTTCTCCCCAATAGCTTCCCCGGAACTGCCCCCGCCATCCGGCCCGGATGCGCAGGCTGCCGGGTCACCCGGCAAAAGCAGCCGCCCCGGGAAACCGGGGCGGCAGACTCAGCAATCAGGTTCGCTGCGAATTATTCGGTTGCCGTGGCAAGCGGCGAAGCCTGCTGGTAAACGCGGGCCGCCAGTTCCTTGTCGAGCGTATAAAGCCCGAACTTGTTACCCTCTACAGCCTCACAGGCGGTAATCATGTCGCGTGCCGACTCCTCCTCCTCGACCTGCTCGTCGACGAACCATACGAGCATGTTCGACGATGCGAAATCCTTATCTTCGGCAGCGATGGCTGCCAGGTTGTTGATCATCGAAGTCACCACCTTCTCATGCTCCAGCGTGTCCTTGAACATATCGAGCGGCGACGTCCACTCGGTACGCACCTCCTCGATCGGCTTCAGCACGACCTTGGCATCGCGCGAATTGATGTAGTTCATCAGGATGCGGGCATGATCCTGCTCCTCGCGGAACTGGACGAAAAACCAGTTGGCCACACCTTTCAGCCCCTTGTTCTCGGCGTCCATCGACATCGAAAGATAAAGATAGGCCGACCACAGCTCGGCGTTGATCTGCGCATTCAGTGCGTCATGTAATTTCTTGCTTAACATAGTAATATTGTTTTAAGTTTGTGTTTGTATTTTCTTTTCCTAATACAAATATACAATAGTTTCTACTAATTTGTACGAAAAACACATCATATTATTTTATAACGATATAGCTCTATGTTATAACAAAAAAAACGGGGCCCGCACCCAGGGATGCAGGCTCCGTACAAATATGCGGGACGATCAGAGCAGGGTGCCGTCCCCGAGGATACGCACCGTCGCCTCCCGTTCGGATCGCGGGTCTTCCATGTCGAAGGCGTACCATACGCGGTCGGGGCTTTCGTAGAGGTCGGCATCGTCGATCTCCCACGTGCCGTACTGCGATGACTGCAAAGCCCGCCTCACCACATCCGGAATCTCCGAAAGACGCAACTCGGTCTTCGTCCACAGCCAGGCGTCGCCCGTACCGAAGCACACTTCGAGCGCTTTCCCGGCGAAGATGATATCGACCTCGGTATTTCCCTTCTCCCGCTCCGCGTCGATGATACGGGCACCGGGGTATTTCCGGGCGATGAAATCGCTGACTGCCTTCGGCAGTTCCTGCGGGAGCATATCGCCGTGGTCGCCGTTGCCGTCCGTATCGGCCGCCTCGCGCAACAGCACGCCGTCTTCGGAATAATAGAGGTCGAATTCCTGCTTGGCGTGTTCGACTTCGATCACGTAGACCGTCTCCTGGCCGTTGCGCTACAACTTGTCCACGTCGTCCACATGCCAGGCGGCATAATCGCCGGCCTCGTAGGCTGTACGCACCGCCTGGGGCAGCTCGGCATAGGAGATGTCCTCCTCGGTCATGTGCCATTTGCCGGCGGCATCGAACCATGCCTGCATGACCGTGCCCGCGCTGCGGAAATCGGCGACTACATATCCGCCCCTGTCTTCCCATTCGACATGGCTCGCAGCGGGGAACATTTTCCCGAAAGCACCCTGCACGGCGGCCGGCACCCTTACCGATTTCCTATCGTCGTCTTCACAACCCGCCATCGCACCCAGCGACACGAGTCCCATTACCAATACCGTGAATTTCTTCATACGATTCCGAATTTAAGGTTAATACCGGGATTAATCGTCGATGTCTATCAGACGGAATTTCAGGTCGAATTTCAGGTCGAGGCCGTTGTCCAGTTCAACTTCATAGTCGCGGCGGTCGCGGTCGATCGCCGTGACCTTGCGGTCGGGATAGTTCTTGGCGACATAGTCGCGGATCTGCTGCGGCACGATGGCGGCCGGCACCTCGCCGTATTTGCATTCGACATCTTTCCACTCGCCGTTCTTCGTGAATTCGACCTTCGCGCCGTTGACGAACACCACCTTGTAGTCCTTGTCAAAAAGTTCCTCGTCCACTTTGGACAAGGCGACCTCGATGCCGCCGAAATGCGTCTTGATAAATTGCTGTGCCGGGGCCGGAAGTTCGCCGACTGCGATCGGACGGTCGTTGCCCGCGAATGCGGGGGCGGAAGTTGCAATCAGGGCTGTGCCTGCGAGAATCATCATGAGCTTTTTCATAATCGTTTCAATATTAGGTTTGACTTATATTCACAGTGCAAAGTTGCGACCCAAAGCTGAAACGAATTTGAAATAATCGGCCCCGATCCGTTTTTTTTCGTTTTTTTATATCCGGAAATGCACCGAGAAACAGTGACACCTATTTATATAGGAGTATCCCACGCGCAGCCCGTAAAGGCGGCACACGGCGTCGACGATCGAGAGGCCGAGCCCCGTCGAGCCCTCCTTCTTCGTCCCCTGGTAAAAGCGCTCGAAGATATGCTCCGCGTCGAGTGCGCCCCCGCCGCCGCTGTTGCAGACGCGCAGTTCATGCGGGGCAACAGTGACCGACACCGTCCCGCCCCTGTCACCGTGGACATAGGCGTTTTTCAGCAGGTTCGACACCAGGCTGGCCGCCAGCGACGGATTCATCCGCGCCGACAGGTGCCCCTGCTCATGCAGTTCGAAACGCATTTCGCGCCCGGCGTAGATCTCCTCCATATCCTCGGCCGTGCGCCGCACCTGGGCGTTGAAATCGACCTGTTCCGTCTCGGGGAACTGCCCGTTCTCGATCTTCGAAAGCAGCAGCAGCGAGCGGTTGAGCCGCACGAGGTAGTCCAGCGTCCCCTGCACCTTCAGAATTTCGCCGAGCTGCGCCTCGGTCAACGCCGAACCGTCGTCCACGAGCATTTCCAGCCGGTTGCGGCAAATGGCCAGCGGGGTCTGCATCTCATGCGAGGCATTGCCGATGAATTGTTTCTGGCGTTCGAACAGGGACTCCGCCCGCTCGGCATAACGGTTCGCCGCCTCGTTCAGCCGCCGGAACTCGATGACCTTCGTGTCGTTCACCAGCGGGGCGTTCTTCCCGCCCACGGTATAACTGTCGAACCATCGCAGCAGGGCATAGAGCGGCCGCAGGGTACGATGAAGCACCAGCACGTTGACCAGCAGGATCGTCAGCAACAGGAAAAGATAGAGATATACGATCCACCAGAGGATGGCCTCCTGCAGGTCGTCCTTTTCGATGGTCGGGGTCATCACGGTCAGCTCCTTGTAACGTCCCCCGCTGTCGCGGAATATCGTCCGCAGCACCCGCGCCGGCTCGTCGTCGTCCTTGTCGGGAATGAAAAACACCTCGTCCGAGAACTCCATCCGGGGCCGCTCTTCGGCGTACTCCGCCGACACGTCGTGCAGGTAATAGCCGTTGTTGCTGCCCGAATAGGCCGCAGGCAGCTCCCGCCCTGCGAGGCTCCGCGTGACCAGCATCTCGGCGTAATTCTCCAAGGAATCGTCCACCTCGTCGTTGATCTCGTCGATCATCGTCAGGTAGAACAACACGGCCCACCCCGCCAGCAACAGCGAGAGGGCCCAGGACATGTGCAATACGATACGATAGACCAACCTCATGGGGCAACGAGTTTATAGCCGAACCCATAGACGGCCCGGATCTCGATGTCGGCCTGCGCGTCGTGGAGCCGGCGGCGCAGGTTCTTCATCTGGGCGTATACGAAATCGAAATTATCAGCCTGGTCGATATGGTCGCCCCACACGGCTTCGGCCAGCGTGGCCTTATCGACCATATGGTTCGGGCGGCTCATGAAATAGTAGAGGATGTCGTACTCCTTGCGCAGCAGTTCCACCTCGCACCCGGCCACCTCCACACGGCGGCTGTCGGGGTAGAGGCGGACATTCCCCACATCGAGGCTCTGCTGCCCGTCGCGCTGGTGACGGCGCACGACGCTGCGGATACGGGCGCTCAGTTCCGCCAGGTGGAACGGCTTGGGCAGGTAATCGTCGGCCCCGAGCTCGAGCCCCTCGACCTTGTCATCGAGCGAATCCCGGGCCGAAATGATGATCACGCCGGCAGGTTTTCGCTGCCGCCTGAGCTCTTCGAGTATCCGCAGGCCGCTGCCGTCGGGCAGCATGATGTCCAGCAGGATACAGTCGTAATCGTATCCGGCGATCTTTTCGAGCGCCGATGCGTAATCGGACGCCTGCTCGACCACATACTGTTCGCGGCGCAGCGTCTGCACCATGATCTCCCGCAGGGAGGGTTCGTCTTCCACGATCAGGATTTTCATAAGCAGCAATATTCTTCGGGGCAAAGTTAGACCGCGAATCCGAAAAGAATCTGAAACCGCGGCGGCAATGCCCAAGTCCAAATATACGAAAAAATCCCGCATCCGCCGCTCCGGCACGTGCGGTTCCGGTACGGAAAGGGCGGAAACCGTATAAGTTTCCGCCCCACCTGTGCTTTCGGGCGGGCTCCCGCCCGCACCGGATTATTTCTCGGCAGGATCGACCTGGCAGGCTTTCGAACCGTCGTAAGCCCACTTCACATAGATGGCACCCCACGTATACCCGCCGCCGAATGCCGACAGGATCAGGTTGTCGCCCGGCTTCAGCTCCTTCTCGTAGTCGTAGAGGCACGAGGGGATCGTCGCCGCCGTAGTGTTGCCGTTGCGGTCGATATTGATCATGCACTTGTCATGGTCGAGCCCCATGCGGCGTGCCGTAGCGTCGATGATGCGCAGGTTGGCCTGATGGGGAACCAGATAACGGATGTCGTCCGAGGTAAGGTTGTTGCGCTCCATGATCTCCACCGATACGTCGGCCATCTTCGAAACGGCGGCCTTGAATACGGCGTGTCCGTCCCACATGATCGTGTGCCAGTTGTTCTGCACGGTCTCGATCGAAGCCGGATAGCGCGAACCGCCGGCCTTCATGTAAAGCTGTAACTCGCCCGAGCCGTCCGAACGCAGGATCTCGTCCAGCACGCCGTAACCCTCCGTATTGGGTTCCAGCAGCACGGCTGCGGCACCGTCGCCGAAGATCGGACAGGTAGAACGGTCGGTATAGTCGACGATGGTCGACATCTTGTCGGCGCCGACCACGACTACCTTCTTGCACGATCCCGACTCGATGAACTTGGCGCCCGTCGTCAGTGCGAAGAGGAACCCGCTGCAAGCCGCCGAAACGTCGTATGCGAAAGCGTTTTTGCAACCCGCCTGGTCGGCGATCAGATTACCCGTCGAAGGGAAGAACATATCGGGGGTCACCGTGGCGCAGATCACCAGATCCACCTCCATCGGGTCTACACCCGCCTTGTCCAGCAGGTTGATGACCGCGCGGGCACCCATATAGGAAGTGCCGACGCCTTCGCCCTTGAGGATATGGCGCGTCTTGACGCCGATATGCGACATGATCCACTCGTCGGACGTGTCGACCATGGTGCTTAATTCTTCGTTGGTGAGGATATAATCGGGGAGATATAGACCCACACCGGTAATTGCTGCTGTTATCTTGCCCATTAACTGTTTCTTTACCTAATGATTATTAATTTTTGAAAGCGCGCTGCAACTTGGCGGTCAGATCCGCCGTAATGCACCGCTCGGTCGAAAGGATCATGCTCCTGATTGCCTTGGGCGATGAGATGCCGTGGCCGATGACCACAGGCGCATTAACACCGAGCACGGGCGTGCCGCCCACGTTCTCGTAATTCATCGCATCCCAGAAAGCGTTTCCGCCGCCGAGTTTCTTGTTGATGTGGTAGAGGCCCTCGGCCATCTTCAGCACCGTGTTGCCCACGAAACCGTCGCAGACGACCACGTCGGCGACCTTGCCCGTGAAGAGGTACGATGCCTCGACGTTACCCACGAAGTCGATGCAGCCGTCGGCCTTCAGCAATTCATACGTGGCCTTGGACTGCGTATTGCCTTTGGTCTCCTCCTCGCCGATGTTGAGCACGGCTACACGGGGTTTCCGGATCCCGAGTACGGCTTCGGCATAAATCGAGCCTATCAGCCCGTACTGCGCCAGCACTTCGGGTTTGCAGTCTACGTTCAGCCCCACGTCCAGCAACAGCGCGGGATGCCCCGTGACCGTAGGAATGATGGATGAGATCGTGGGACGGATGACTCCTTCGATCGGTTTTACGGCGTACATCGACCCGACCATCATGGCGCCCGTGCTGCCGGCACTGGCAAAACCGTCTATGGCCCCTTTGGCCAAGTAGCCGAAACCCACCGTGATGCTGGAGTCGGCCTTGGCCTGGAACGCCTTGGCGGGATGATCGCCCATTTCGATCACCTCGGTAGTGGCGACGATGTCGAACCGTTCGGCAGGACAGCCTTCGGCCGCGAGCACGGCCTTGACCTTCGCCTCGTCGCCGAACAATACGATACGGCTGTCCGGCCCGATCGCATCGAGTGCCATGACAGCCCCCTTGACCGCAGCCTCGGGCGCATAATCGCCCCCCATGGCATCTACACCAATCTTTAACATAATCGTGCGATTTGGTTAAATTTCATCTCCCGCCCTCCCTGCGCCGGCATCCCGGCCATAGGCCGGACGGCCGCACGCAACAAAGACAGGTGCTTGCATAAACTAAAAAGAGGGCAGCCTCGCGGATGCACTCTTTAACCCTGCCGATTTATTCGGCAGCCTTTTTCTCGATCGCCAGCTTTCCGCGATAGAAACCGCATTCGGGGCATACGCGGTGATACAACGTAGCTGCGCCGCAGTTCGAGCAGATGACCACCGTCGGAACGACAGCCTTGTAATGAGTTCTTCTCTTATCGCGTCGCGTCGACGAGACTTTGTGTTTAGGATGTGCCATTTTACAATATAAATTATAAGTTTAACGTATTTCCAGTCAAATATTCCCCGGCCCGGGACAAAAGCGCCTCCCCGGCCGGAAATAGCTTATTCCTTTCGTTCTGTTTGCGTCCCGTCCCCCCGGTCGGCCTCCATCTGCTCCTTGAGCGCGGCCAGCTTGGCCCATTCGCCCTCGTTGCGACCCTCGGCCTCGGCCCGGGCTTCGATCCCCCCGAACTCCTCGTCGGAAACGATGCGGAAGCGTTCCAGCATCTCGGGATTGCACTCCCCGTCGGGATGCACCCGCTGATAAGGCAGCGCAAGCACGATACTTTCGTAGATGTACTGCGTCAGGTCGACTTCGTCCTCCATCGGCAGCAGCCACATGACTTCGCCGTCGTACTCGTGCACCTCGTCCGAGAATTTCACCAGCAACTGCCCCTCGTAGTGGATCGGCACATTGCAGTCTTCCAGGCAACGGTCGCACTCCACGACGACACTACCGTCCACGGTAACATCGAGCGTAAGCATCGACTCGCCGCGCTCCAGGGCGACCGAGACATCGCAGTCTCCGTCCTTGATCTCCGTACTGCCGTAAGCCCTGAACAACCCGCCGTCGACCTTGAAATGAAAGTCGTGCAGGCCGCTCCTGAGCCCCCTGTAAGCAATCGTATATCTTTTTGTTTCCTCCATAGGAGCGCATTTAAGGCACAAAGTTACGAAAATATAAGACATTTGCAAAGAAAATGCAGAGTTTTAGCATCCCCGCACTCCCGGATATCCGGTCGCCCGCCCGCAGAAGAGGCACGGCACAGGCTCCGGAAATTCCGGCCGCGGATTCCATCTTCGGTAAAAATCGCTATATTTGCACCGTATGGCAACAAAAGAGGGATTCACAATCGAGATTTCGAGCCGCTACGAAGGTTGGTGGCGCTACAACGTCGCACTGATGTGCGGCTGCTTCGACACGGCGGGCAACCGCACGGGCTTCGCATCGGCCGAGGCGCATGTCGCCGACGTCGGCTCGAACCTGCGGGAAAAGCCCGCCGGGATTCCCGGCGACGGCCGCGCAAGCCTCGAAACCGGGCCGTGCGACCACCTTCTGC